>Ga0233442_1000940_pt1 | contig 24497 bp, 21 predicted proteins | sample SI_123_September_3_FD_182789 | JGI IMG/M metagenome (GOLD analysis project Ga0233442, IMG submission 182789) | Seawater microbial communities from Saanich Inlet, British Columbia, Canada - SI_123_September2016_150_MG | ecosystem: Environmental > Aquatic > Marine > Inlet | place: Canada: British... | reverse complement strand
ATACACAATGGATTTACTAAAAGTTTGAAGTTAAAAATGGTCGATGACTATTTAGTAAGTTATAAGAAAAAATGATTATTTAGACCCCCGTATTTTTCATTAAGCCATATTTTATTATTTTGAAGCTTTTTCAAACCATCTTCTGCACTAAGTGCAAAAAATATTGTGTAGAGGTTGGTGTTTTTTAAAACATTGGCGGCAAGTTGAATATTTTTAGCATTATCATCAATAATTAAAACATTATGCATATTTCACCTGCCTTTTTCATAAATTTATAAAAATCTATAACTATTCTAGCAGTTTTTTATTAAAAACTTATCAAGTTTTATAACGTCTTATAAACCTCATCAAGTTTTGTATAAAGAAGTTCAGGAGTTAAAGCGCTATTGTCTTGCCACAGTTTTGTCATCACAACATTATCTTCGTCACCATTCCAAACTTTTATATAGTTTCCTTCTTTATAACCATTGTTTTGACGAAATTGATTTAAAATATTTTTTCCTACATACAGTTCATAGAGTGATTGTAAATTCAGTCCACTTATTGTTACTAAAATAAAAAAGTTATCTAGCAAAATATCTAGGTTAAGTTGAGGCTTCAATACATCTAACATCAACTGTTCTACTTGAGTAATAACCATACTTTCTTCAGCATAGTTTGCTTCATCTGTACATATCTCATTGTAAGTGTTAAACATCGATATTTTTTTCACTAAAGCATCAATTGAACCCAAGTTTTTTTGCTTATACTCTTGCAGTGCTAAACTAATAACAAAATGCCATACATCAACAACTTCAATTTTATGATTTGCCCAATCAGCAGGTGCTGCAATACTCTTCCAATGTTTCCATGCAAAAGAGTCTACCATTTCGGCACACTCCATATAGATACAACGTTTCCAATTAATTGCTTTGTCGTTCTTCGTCATTCCAGCTTCCCAATTTTTCCCATTGGTAGCATCATTTAACTGCTGTTGCAGTGTTATCATATCTTCTATTTTATTTATGTTGTTCATGTAATATCATCACTCCCTATTTTTATTATCCAATTAACTCATTCATAGCGTCAACCAATTCATGACGTCGGAATCCTCTTTTTATTACTTTTTCAATTTTTTGACTTGTTTGAAAATGTTCATCATCACTAATAACAGCCACACGAATATGGGTACCAATACGTTTTTCAAAGGCAGTTAAAAATTGACCTGCTGTTAATTTATTTAACCTATCATCAAGCAGTATCAACGAAACTCGGTTAGATTGTGCCCAATGAATGGCCTTTGCTTCATCTACAAAAACTTCAATACTAATATCAATTCTAATGGTTGAAAAAATAGATTTAATATTCATAGCATCATCGATATCTTTGACCACAACCATAATACTACATACTTCTAAACTACGAAGGTAATTATAAAGTTCTTGCATCTGCTGTTGGACTTCACTCATCGTATCGGTATTTAATGAGTTTAAATAATACTTCAAATAAGTGGTTGAACAGAATTCACCTTGAATTTGAGCTTCTTTAAAGTAGCGTATAATGGAGTTTGAAGATTTCGCTTGTTCCCATAAAATGAAATCAAATTTAAAAGCTTGTGCATTTAAAATAGAAATAATTTTTTCTTTATAGGTTGTAGAAGCGACATTAAAAAGTTTTAAAAAATGGCCTTTATGAATATCTTCAAAATCATGCATAATTTTAGAATCAGTTGCAAACTGCTCTTTTATGGTTGCAATATCATGAATAGTATCAATATAACGCCCTTTTTGCTTTTTTATCTCTTCTACAAGTTGCACATAACTAATAGTATTACGATTTTCATTAGCAAGTTTTTCATTTTTTGCTTTGATTTGACCTTTAATAACTTTCTCTTGTCCCTCAAGTGTACCAAGCTCTTCATTTAAACTTTCACTTCTTTGCTTGACTTGCATATAATCTTTTTGTTGAGATAAAAAAACATTTCCAAACGCAATGTCAGGAAAAGAAGCTTTGGAACGATATTGGGAATAAACACGAGACATACCTTTTAAGTCATGAGCAATCTCATGCATTTTAGGCGTAATAAAATCAACATCTAAATCACACATATTATTAAACATAGTAAACAAGAAACGACGCATTAAAAGAAAGTCTAAACTTCCTTGTTCTTCACTAAAAGAATCACGTTGTTTTACCCCGTCATTAATATCTTTAAAATAGATTTCAATAGTTTTTTCAACGCTCATTGAGAGTGTTAAAGGTTTACTATTCATCATTAGTTCACTAGTTTGCATAAATTTTACTTTTTTAATAGTTATTTTTTATCTCTATTGTAGCATACTATCTATATAATCTCTTTTATGAAAAGAATTAACTGTCGGACATGTACTTATTATTTTGTTACATGGGAGAAGAACCAACCACACGGCTGTAAAGCTTACGGTTTTAAATCACAACAAATCCCCTCACAAACTGTTTTTAATTCAAGTGGAATGCCCTGTTCACTGCATGTTAAAAAAACTCCACCCAAACAGTAATCGCTTAACTTTCTTTAAAATTTATCTCTATTTTATTTCCAAATCCTAAACGATTATCTGTAAATTTCATCCACTCTATTTTTAAAATCCATAATTTTGGATTCATAATCTTTGCGTAAGGAAACTCTTTAAAATAGAGCTTTGCATTACTATCATAATCTTGGTGCCCTTTAAGGGTATAACTTTCAGACATTATGGCATTAATTTGAATCCCTTGAATTTTACCAACTTCTTTTGTTTCCAAGGCAATTGACACAGCAACATTACTGTTGTGAGAAACATTTTTTATATGTTGTGTTTTATCATCTGAGGCAATAATAAATGTCATATTATCGTCATTAAAAGCATAAAAAGCAGAATTTACATAAGGAATATTATTTTGAGAAGTCGCTAATGTTAAAAGGTGATGTTGTTTTATAAATTTTGATATTTTTTCTAAATTACTGTCGTGCATAAAAGAATTCCTTTAAAATTGGTACACCAAATGCTTTATATTTTATAATAAATGACGATACTTCTTTTAGAGTAAAGTCAAGGAGGACATTATGAAAACCTTACAAAGAAAAATTCAAAAAAGTCTGTCTGATGGTATTATGCCACGACAAGGAATGCAACCCCTAGCACGAAAAATACTAAATGGAATTAAAAGCCATAATGCAAATAGTGTCAATAGTACAAACAGTGCAAACACCTACCAAGAAACTAAAACTGAAGTGCCTCATCCAGCTGCATAAGTGCTTTAGTTAACGTCTGTTTTGGAACTGCGATATTCATTCGCATAAAGAGGTCTCCCTCTTTTGCAAAAGAGATTCCAGGGCTTAAACCTAACTTCGCTTTTTTAATAAAAAATTCTCTCAAACCTCTATTATTTAAACCTAACTTCTTACATAACCCCGAACAATCCAACCATAGCAAATAAGTTCCCTCAGCTGCATTCATAAAAATCTTATCATGATGTTTAGTAACAAGATTCTCAACATCATCAATATTACTTTGTAAATGTTTTAAAAGCCCTTGATACCACTCATATCCACCTCGATAGACCGCTTCAAAACCGGCATGTCCAAAACTTGTACCTTGTGCAAAATGAACCGCTTCATAAGCATCATGATACTTTTTATAAAGTGCTTTATTTTGTACCACAACCGTTGAAATAGCCAATGCTGCACAATTAAAGGTTTTACCCGGACCAATGGCGGTTACCGTGATATCGGAAACCTTTTGGGAGAGTGTTGCCATAGGAGTGTGAACATGAGGGGCATACACTAAATCAGAATGAATTTCATCACTAAAAATAGTAATGTTATGTTCTAAACAAAAATTAGCTAATTTTTGGAGTTCCTCTTTAGACCAAACACGACCCACAGGATTATGAGGAGAGCATAACAGCAATAGTTTTGTATTTTCGTCAACTAATGTTTCTAATTTTTCAAAGTCAATACAATATTTATTATTCTGATTTTTATCTTGAAAGAGAGCACATCGAACCATTTTACGACGGTTATTATCAATACTTCCCATAAATGGAGGATAAATAGGAGGCATTACAATAATTCCATCACCCTCTTTTGTAAAGGCATGAATGGCAATGTTAATAGAAGCAACAACAGAGTGTGAGTAAAACATCTCATCACGAGAAATTTTCCAGTTAAAATGATGTTTCATCCACTCACATTGCGCTTCAAAAGCAGACTGTGGCATCATCTCATAACCATAAATATGATGTTTCGCTCGCAAAGAAACTGCGTCAGTTATACATTGAGGCGTAACAATATCCATATCTGCCACCCACATAGGAATAACATCAGTCGTTCCAAAGAGCTCTTCTTTTAAACCATACTTTTCTGCTTTTGAATCATTTTCTCTATCTAAGACAATATTATAAACGTCACTATCAATCATTAAAAATCACCTCAATATATATTTTTCAAAATCTCTGAAAATGTTGTTTATTATTATAGCTAAAGCAGATTAATTCAATTTTTATACATAATTTAGATTTAATACCTCATTTTCTTGACATATTAATTCTATTTAATTAAATTTGTTATATAAATAAATTTAAAGAGAAATAATGAGCATTTCAAAACAAATAACTCAAGATGTAAAAACTATTGCCTATGAATGGCAAAAGAAAATAGAAGTATCACGAAAAGGCAAAGAGCAAGACTTTCATAATATGATGCTCAAAATGCTTGAAAATCCTGTAAATAAGGTTTTTCTAATTGAGCTTTTAGATCAAAGTTTTCGTTCACACAATGCGGATAGAGTAGCCGATCAGTTAGAACATATTTTTGCAAAATATAAAAGTACTGATTTTTTCTCACAGTTTGAACAGATCCTTATCTCGTTTTTCCGTGATGTAGGTGTTTATGTTAGTTCAATTTCAATTCCTCTTTTTATACAATACCTTAGAAATGACATTAGTTCTATTGTTATTAAGGGTGAAGACCCTATTTTGTCAAAGCATATGAAAGCAAGACGCGAGGAAGGTACTCGTGTTAATATCAATGTTATTGGAGAAATTGTCTTAAGTAAAGAAGAAGCAGCACAAAGAGTAGAAAAATATATTAATCTTTTAAAAAACAGAGATGTTGATTACCTCTCCATTAAAATATCAAATCTTTTTTCCCAAATTATCCCTCATGCCCATGAATATAATGTACGTAAAATTTCTGAACAACTCGAAAAAGTTTATCGCGCGGCACAACAAAATAAGTATCATGATAAAAATTCTAACGAACAAAATAAGTTTGTCAATCTTGATATGGAAGAGTATCGTGATTTAGAACTTACTGTAGATATTTTCAAGTCTGTTTTAGACCAAGAAGAATTTCACCAACTTCACGCAGGCATCGTAATTCAGTGTTACCTTCCTGATGCTATTGGATACCTCAAGAACTTAGCTGCTTGGGCGAAAAAGAGAGTTCAAGCTGGTGGGGCACCAATAAAAGTACGTATCGTTAAAGGTGCCAATCAAGAGATGGAACTTACAGAAGCATCTCTTAGAGGTTGGCAAAATGTCACCTACTCTTCTAAAGCGGAATCTGATGCAAACTTTAAAATTGCTATGGACTTTTTGCTTGACCCTGACGTAGCACCCTATGTTTATACGGGAGTAGCGTCGCATAATCTTTTTGACCATGCCTTAGCTATGCTGTTGGCTAAACAAAGAAAAGTAGAAGAGTATGTAAGTGCCGAAATGCTCGAAGGAATGAGTGAAGCTGCTTATGAAATACTAAAAGAACAAGGGCTTAATGTTATTCTTTACGCACCTACTGCGACGAAAGAAACTTTTACCAACGCCATCGCGTATCTGGTTAGACGCTTTGATGAAAATACAGCAGACCAAAACTTTTTACGTCATAGCTTTGGACTCAAAGTAGATACTCCTGCGTGGGATACACTTATAAAATCTTATGATGATGCCATAGAACTCATTCCTACCGTACGACAAAAAGCTTACAGAGATCAAAATAGAAACACAGAAATTCTCAAAGAAAATATTAATTTAAAATACTATCATTTTGAGAACGAACCCGACACAGATTTTGTACTCGCTCCAAACAGAAAATGGGCTAAAAATATTCGTGACAAATGGCAAAACATTTCGCAAACGGGTGGCTTTAAGGCCTATCCTGTAGTGGGTGGTAAAATTATTCATAGAGATTCCCATGTTGATGTTATTGATAAAAGTCAATATCATGATAAAAAGTTAGCCGGTTTTTATGTTCAGGCGACACCTGAAGATATGGAAATCGCTATTACTACTGCAAAGAATGATCCTGATGGATGGAGAAAACTTTCTGCACTCCAAAGACAAACTATTTTAATGGACGTAGCACACGAAATGAGAATTGCACGTGCAGACCTCATTGGTGTTGCTGCAGCTGAAGTGGGCAAGGTATTGACAGAGACTGATGTTGAAGTGAGTGAAGCCATTGACTTTGCAAACTTCTACCCGTATAGTGTTGCTAAAATGTCGGGGCTTACAGGTGTCGAAGCGACTGGAAAAGGTGTGGGTCTTGTTATTAGTCCTTGGAATTTCCCTATTGCTATTCCTGTGGGTGGTATTGCTGCTTCTTTGGCCGCTGGAAATACTGTAATACTTAAACCAGCTAAAGATTCTATTCTTTGTGGATACCGACTGTGTCAATGTTTTTGGGATGCAGGAGTGAGTAAAAATACACTTCAGTTTATTCCTGGAAATGGTACTGATGTAGGTAAATATATGATTCCAAGTAAAGATATTGACTTTACTATTTTTACAGGGGGTGAGAAAACTGCATCTAACATCATAAAATCACGTCCTGACATTCGTCTTAGTGCTGAAACAGGGGGAAAAGATGCAACTATTGTCACCGCCTTAGCCGATCGTGACCAAGCCCTCAAAAATGTGGTAGTTTCAGCATTTCACAACTCTGGACAAAAATGTTCAGCAACCTCATTGCTTGTTTTAGAAAAAGAACTTTTTGATGATAAAGATTTTAAAAAAGCACTAAAAGAAGCCGTAGAATCACTTCATACGGGTTCAGTTTGGAACTTTGAAAATCGAGTAGGAGCATTAGCAAGTCTTCCATCAGGTGAGCTTAAAAAATCACTTGATTATCTTGATGATGGTGAAGAGTGGTTAGTGCGTCCAACGTATGCAGACAAAGGTAATCCTTATATGTTAACACCATCAGTAAGATGGGGTACAAAAGAGAATGACTTTTGTCATATGAATGAACTTTTTGGTCCTGTTCTTTCCGTTATGTGTGCCGATAATCTAGACCATGCCATTACTATTGTAAACTCTACCGGTTATGGGCTTACTTCAGGAATAGAATCACTTGATAAACGAGAACAAGATTACTGGAAAGAGCATATTTTAGCAGGAAATCTCTACATCAACCGTGGAACTACAGGGGCAATTGTTATCCGTCAACCCTTTGGTGGAATGAGAAAATCAGCCATTGGAAGTGGGAAAAAAGCGGGTGGATTTAATTATGTAGGTCAATTTATGAATATTGACTATAAAGAGACCAATCTTTATGAATCATGTTCTACTCAATTTATTGACCAAATGAGAATTTTTTTAACTCGTGATACCGTTTTTAATACTGAATGTGAAATGGCTTTACGACATATATCTCATTTTGCACACTGGCATGAAGTAGAATTTTTAAAAGAGCATGACTACTCTCATATTAGAGGCGAAAGTAATATTATTCGTTACCTCCCTGTAAAAAGTGTGCTCTTAAGAATCGAAGATAATGATGCCTTAGATGAGGTTCTAACCACTATTATGGCTATTAAAATGGTGAGAGCTGCGCTTCATGTATCATTACCTAAAAAATCTCGTAAGGCGGAACTAATTTGGTTAGAATCAAAAAAGTCGGCGTTTATTGGTGAGCATGATAGTTTTTTACGAGAAGATGAAGCAGAACTTATAGAAAGAATTCCTACGGTACAAAGAGTCAGATTTTTATGCCCTGATAGTGTTACACAAAATATATATGAGTCAATTGCGAGTAAAGCGATATATATTGCTAGTGATAACTTTGTTTCTCATGGAAGATTAGAACTAATGCACTACTTTATAGAGCAGAGTATATCTAACTCTTATCATCGATATGGTAATCTAGGGATTCAAGGTATTACATTAGAAGAAGTTTAAAAGTATTACATTTAAAATAGATTGTAAATATTAAGGAGAACAAGAAATGAAAAGAATAGTCTTTAAAGTCGGAAGTAGTGTTTTAACCGAAACTACAAGCATCGCAAAAGAGAGAATGCTTAACCTTGTTTCTTTAATTACAGAAGCAAGAAAAAAATATGAAGTCATTTTAGTTTCATCAGGTGCAGTGGCTGCAGGATATACAGCAGTTCAACTTAACAGGAACATTCCTACAAGTAAAAAAGTTCTTGCTTCAATTGGACAACCCATTTTGATGAGTTCTTACAAAAATAAGTTCGATATTTTTGATGTCACTATTTCTCAAATATTATTAACAGAAGAGGACTTTGACTCTAGAGTACATACACAAATATTTCAAGATATCATCGATAGAACATTGAAAAATGATATCTTACCCATTGTAAATGAAAATGATATTTCTACAACACCCGACCAACTCTTTGGAGATAATGATCAACTCTCGGCACATGTTGCACATTATACAGACGCAGATATGCTTATTATTTTAAGCGATATTGAGGGGTACTATCATTCAAATCCAAAAGATAATCCTAAAGCAGAAATAAGAAAAGTAGTAACGGTAATTAAAGAAGAAGAGTTACAACAAAAACATACCCCTAATTCTAAATTTGCAACAGGTGGCATAGTGACAAAGCTAAAAGCGGCAGAATATATTATGAATAGAAAAAGAGAAATGTTTTTATGTAGTGGCTATGACTTAACAGCTGCTAGAGATTTTTTAATACATGGAGTTCACAACAAAGGCACTCTTTTTACAACAAAGAAACAAGAGAAAAAGAAGAATTAATAAGAAGAGTTAAAAAAATCTAGCGTTATTATAAAAATAAAATAGCAAAGATTAACTTTGCTATTTTATCGCTTTTTCCACACACTCATTTGCGCTATTGTATGTTGATATTTACGTGGTGTTTCACGAATTACAAATTCAACATCTAACACTTCAACCAATTCAAATGCATTGCTTAATACTTTTTTAAGACCATCAAGCGTTGTAATCTCATTTTCCATTGAATCAACATATCCACCCAACCAATGCTCTTTTTGCGTATAGTCTTCTAACCACGTGTAAGGCGATGTTAGGACTAAAATTCCATCACTATTAAGACGTTGATGCACCGTGTCTAAAAAGAGACGTGGCTCATACAATCTATCAATTAAATTCGTCGCCATAATCAAATCAAAATCACGTAAATGTGGTTTTAAATTACACGCATCCCCTTGAATAAAACTTACTTTTCTTTGGACAGCATCAAGTCCAAATTCTTGTAGCGTTCGATGCTGTTTGGAGATAAGCTCACCCTCTTCTGCTCGTTCGTAATGAATAACACCATGTTTTTGTAGTGCCACACCGACTTGAATAAAACGTGCTGAAAAATCAAGTCCTACTACCTCTTTAAATTCACGAGCAAGTTCAAAACTCGCTCGACCTGTCGCACACCCAATATCAAAAGCACGTTTGCTTTGAGAATCTTTGACAAAACTTGATGCAATTTGTGCACACGCCACTGCAAAGTTTTTAACACCAAAATGTTTCTCACCATATTGAAACTCACAATATTGTGAAATAAGCGCATCACTTTCATAAATATTATCATCATGATCGGTAAGAATTGCTTCTAATTTATAATCATCATTAGTGGCTTCAATGTATCGAAATCCTGAGTGTTGATAAAAGTGTCGTCTAAAAGCGTAGCGAGAGTGTTTTGTTATCTCATTACCCGTACTTATCCACGAACCACCCTTCATCACATTGTGCCGATTATCAAATGTTGGTGCAGTGAAATCATCATACGCAGGATGTACTTTGAAACCTTCAAAAGGAGCCATGTGTGTTGACGTCCACTGCCAAACATTTCCAATAACATCAAATATTTCTACATTATCAATACTGTTTTTAAAACCAAAACGATTCACACGACACGCTGAAGCGGCATGTTTTAAATTGATATTTGCTCTAGAATCATCAAGTTGGGGAACATCTTTAATATTACAACGTTCATAAAGTAAGTACCACTGTGCTTCAGTAGGTAACTGATAATTTTTATCTTCTTTAGAACTTTTATAACGGCAAAATGCTTGGGCTTCCAAACAGTTTACATTTACAGGCCACTGCAGAGGCATATCAATAATTGAGGTCATACTTCGATATTTAAAAGAGCCATCACTTTGTAAAATCCAAAAAAGAGGATGTCCTCTTTTAGAAGCTTCTAAAAATTCTCTTCCCTCTTTATCCCAATATTCTAAAGTTTCATAGCCACCAGCTTTAATGAATTCCATATATTCGCCATTACTAACGAGATACTTCGAAACATTAAAAGATTCAACAAACTCTTCATACTTTCCATATTCATTATCCCAGCCATAAAGATGATGGTTTCTATCTTTACCTAGTTTCATGTAGCCTTCTGAAATTGCTAACATCTCATTTTCTACTAAAGTATCGGTAACATTAAAAATCCAAAATTCATCAATCTTTTTGACATCTTTAATATCTAGCTGACGGTGCAGTACACTTGAGGTTTCAATATGAATACGTTCATGTTCAATTCCCATCATGATAATCCAAAAAGGATCATCCCATTTTATAGGTAATGTCAACTCCATAGTTGTAATTAACTCATCAATAAAATTACGAACTTCTTCACGATACAAACGAACTTCATTAACACTTGGCCACTCATAATGAGACTTTTGCATATCATCCCATACCATCTCATCAACACCTATAGCAAACATCGCTTCGAACTCGGGGTTCACTCTTTTATGGATAATGTTGGCATTCATTAGCTTATTGATAAAAAAAGTAGCCGTATGACCAAAATAAAATAGTACAGGATGTCGTGTTGGTTCAGGCTGTTTATAAAAAACAGTATCATCTACAAACACATCAAAAAGCTTTTCATAAAGGTCATAAGTCTTGTGAAAATATTTACGTATCTCTTCACGTTTTTCTTCTACATTTTCACCTACTAAGGTAACTGGCATGGTATAAAAATCACTCAAGTTTGCCATAAGTTCTTCTCTCTTTTTCTTTTTAATAATTTTTAATGACATCACAAAAGACTTTGTAAAGTCCTTCAATTTCTGCCTTAGTTGTTCTCTCATTAGGAGCATGGATAGTATCATTTCTAACACCAAACTCAATAACATTCACACCACAAGGAGCAATGTATCGTGCATCAGATGTTCCACCAGCAGTAGAGTGTTTTGTTTGTACACCACAAATATTTTGAATAGAGTTTCCAATTGTTTTAACAATATGAGTATCTGAATCCGTCACAAATGGATAAGCCGATTGATCGAGTTCAAGAGTATAGGTAAGTCCTCTTTGTTCTAAATCTAAAAATTCCGTAGTAATAAACTCTCGAATAGAATCTTGATCTGTTTTTGTAGAGTTTCTAACATTAAACATCATTTTTAACGTACCCGGAGAGACATTGGTCACTTCCATACCTGAGCGGATATCCGTTATCACCAATTTACTTGGAGAAAAAAATTCATCTCCATTATCTAAATTATATCCCGCAATACGAGGTAAAATATCGGATATTTCATGAATAGGATTTTTTGCTTTTTCAGGATACGCAGCGTGTCCTTGCTTTCCTGTTACTTTCAACACACCATTAATAGAACCCCGACGTCCCACTTTAATAGCATCTCCAAAAGTTTTTTCACAGGTTGGTTCTGCAACAATTACCGATTCCGGCATCATGTCAACACTTTTTAAATACTCTAAAACTTCTAAAGTTCCATGTTTAGCAGGACCTTCTTCGTCTGAAGTTAATAACAGTGATAAGGTTCCATTAAAATTTTCTGCTTCTTTAACCGCTTGAGTAAAAGCGGCTACTCCACTTTTCATATCTTGGCATCCACGACCAAAGAGATACTCAACACCATCAATAGTTTTTTCGACTACTTCATAAGGGTCCGTATCCCAACCATCACCAGCAGGAACAACATCAACATGACCTGCGAAACAGAGGTGTTTCTCACTATCGCCAAATTTTTTATAGATGAATAGGTTTTTCACTTCATTTTTATCCACACGTACTGAAGTAAAATCACTAAGATACTCTGAAATAAATGTTAGCAGTTCACCATCAGCCGGTGTTTCACTTTTTGAATTAATAAAAAGTTTAAAAAGTTCAATAACGTCCATTGTTATTGTGGATTTTCATAAAAAACATACGGTGTTGCATAACCACTAATTTCAAAATAAAGTTTTTTCTCACCCGCATCTACTTTATAGTTTTGATTCAAGTCTAAAAAACCATAACCAAAACGATAATCACGAGATGTACTTCCTTGAGTACTTACAGCAGTTGAGAGCTTATCTACTTTTATAAAACGTTGTACAAGTTTTTCACCCATATACACATCAAGAACACCATTAGTTCCTGTCCAATTTTGGATACCGCGACCTATTTTATTTTGAGTCTCTTGAGTACATCCTGTCATCATCAAAATAACGATGAAAGAGCTACTAAGTAAGATTATTTTTTTTATCATCATAGTGCCTCCATTTTTAATAAATGCATTATAGCTCTTATGATTAACAATTCAAAATATTTCAAATTATCTATATCTAAGTAGAAATTTATTAAAAAGGAGCTATTCTAAAACAAAAAGAGTATTTTTGCAAAAAATATATTGGAATAATCTTTTTAAAATTGGCATTGAAGATATTGATGATGACCATAAAAAAATTTTAGCTTATATCAATAAACTTGATGATGCACTCAATTCAGAAGAGAGTGTTGAGACAATAATGGCTATATTTGAAAAGTTGATACTATTAAGTACATCACATTTCGAACATGAAGATGATTTAATGCAAAAGTATAACTACTCTGAAAAAGAAGTACATCAAAAAGAGCATCTAAAATTTATCAATACCATTAGCCACTACAAAAGTGCTATTTTAAAAAAGTCTTCCAAAGATCAACTCAAAAAACTTCACCAAGAAGCCGCTCAATGGTTTATCCAGCATATTATTAATGAAGATATGAAGTTTAAAAAGCTAATTAATCAAGAAAAAAATATCTTTAAAAATTTTAAACTTGAATATCGACTTGGTGTTATGGTTTTACTTCCTTCTCTCATTGCACTTTTATTTACCTTTTTTACTATTCAAAACTACAATGAAAAACAAAATAATGCCGCTAAACTCTACAGAAGTAGTGAACTACTAATTAATATGAATGCATTAATTAGTAACTTACAAAAAGAGCGTGGTTTGAGTATGGCGTATATTCACTCTCAAAATAGTATGTTTTTACCTAATCTTATGCAACAGCGAATAAAGGTAAATAACACTTTTTTACATTGTGACCCCTCAAAGTTTGATAACCTCATCTTTGAAAAGTTATCGATACATGATGATTATCAAAAAATTATTGCCTGCCGTCATAACATTGATTTAAATCAATCAAATACTAAAAATATTTTTAAAATCTACACAAAATTTATTGATACACTTTTACAAAATACTCAAAGCATGTCATTACATATTAATAATAATGAAATGCGTTTAGAAGCCATCGCCATTAATGCTCTTTTTAATGAACTCGAAATTATGGGGCTTCAACGTGCCTTTGGAAGTATGATTTTACAAGGAGAGTACTCTGATGAACAAGCAAGCTATTTTATTGAACTCAATGCTAAAAAGAAAATCTATGAAGCAAAATTTTTACAATTTTCTTCTGAAGATTTAAAAGTATTGTATCACGAGGACTTTCGTTCTAAAGTACCTAATTTACGATGTAGCAATGCCGTTACTTCTATTGTTACCTCTATTTTTACTCAGAAAAAATATTATCATGATAGTAAGGTTTATTTTGAGGGGATGAGCGAAAATATTAAAAATCTAAATATATTGCTTAATCATGCATTGGAAGTTTTCAAACATAATGCTGATAGTAAAAAACATGAGTTACAAAATAGACTGTATATGTTCTCTTTACTTTTTGTTTTACTCTTTATAGCCGCCTATTTTCTTTTTAGAAAAGTACAAAAGAGTATCTATCAACCGATACATAATTTTTCAAAAGCACTTCAGGTGTTAACGACAAATAGAGAAGATTTTTATGCCTATAATCAAGTAAGCCATAACTTAGGGTTTTTAAACGATGCCTACCAATCGTTACGAACACAATTTTTAAAAGCAGATACCCAAGCGATATTTCAAGAACAAAAAAATTCTCTTTTAGAAGATATGGCAAATATTGATGTCTTAACAGAGATTTTTAACCGTAGAAAATTTGATGAAATATTACACTATGAGTTTACACGATCACTACGAAGCCAACACATTTTTTCAATCCTTATGCTAGATATTGACCACTTTAAAGTTGTCAATGACACCTATGGGCATGATGTCGGAGATGTAGTTTTAAAAGAGCTTGTTAGCGTGTTAAGGCCTATTGTTAGAGACAGTGACACCTTTGCACGACTCGGAGGAGAAGAGTTTGTTATTTTACTCCCTGAGACACTATTAGAAGACGCCATCGCTTATGCTGAGCGTATTCGAAAAAATGTTGAAGAGCATAATATTAAAACAGAACATAAAGATATATCTATTACCCTCAGTATTGGTGTAGCACGATTTTCTAGTGATGAAGAAGATCCTTATGCAACTCTAAAAAATGCCGATAAAGCCCTTTACAAAGCTAAAAATGGTGGTAGAAACAGAGTGTGTAGTTATCAGGATTTTACTGTTTCTTAAGAACTTACTTTAGAATAAAGTGCTCTGAACTTAAACTTTGAAATTGGGGTTTGCTCTTCAAAAATACTAAACTCTAGCTCAGTTAAATCTTTCATTCCAAAAAGTTTCAATTCATTCATCGTCAGTGGCCATGGAGGTCCATCAAATTTCTCGCCATCTTGCTTACCATGAGCAATAATAAGAATCTTTCCATTTGGTGCCACTAAAGAACTAATTGCGGTAATAATTTTATCTCGCAATGCAAGTGGTAAGGATTGCACCGTTAAGGATTCAAATACAAAGTCATATTGTCCTAACATCTCATCAGGTAATTCAAATACATCTTGGACACAAAAATTAATTCCAAAACCATCAAAACGTTGATTACACCATTTAATAGCTGACTCTGAAATATCTATTGCCGTTACATCAAACCCAGCTTCACTTAATGCTAATGCGTCATCGCCTAAACCACATCCAACAACTAAAGCTTTCCCATTCGCTAAATGATTTTTTAAATACTCATCTAAATAAGGATTAACTTCCATTTTTGCCCATGGAATATCATTGGAATCCTCTAAATTACTACTGTTTTGTAACTTTTCTTTATACAACACTTCAAACCACGCTGAAGCTTTTTTATGTTCACTGCTCATAATACAAATCCAATTATTTTTAGTTAGCATAGTATAACTATCTAATACAAATACAATGGACTACTTTACAAAATAGTCCATTTCTCATAGTTATTGGTATTTAAAGGTAAATATCTTCAAAACAAATAACAACTATAAGTCAGTCTTAATCACATATTTGCTATTATTTTAATACTACTAATTCATAGAATTAAGTTTTAGTGCCTTATGGCTAACATTACGATATAAATTTATTTTGTATCGCGAATAATAATGGAGATTATGATGACGGAACGTATTACTAAAAATATGGCCAGAAACATTTACTTTGGGGGAAGTCTTTTTGCAATTTTAGTTTTTGTAGGACTTACTGTAGACACGGTACAACAAGTACCTAAAAGAAGTCATTCTGAAAATATTACCGAATCGGTAGCAAAAGGTAAAAACCTTTGGGAAGTAAATAACTGTGTAGGATGCCATACCATTATGGGTGAAGGTGCTTACTATGCTCCTGAACTTGCTAATGCGTTTGACAGACTTGGTGGAGGAGATGAAGAAGCATTTAAAATGTACTTATCTTCATGGATGGCAGCACAACCTATGGACACGCCAAATCGTAGAAAAATGCCACAATTCAACTTAACACCTGAGCAAGTAACTAACCTTGCAGACTTTTTAATTTGGACCTCTCGTATTGATGATAACGAATGGCCACCAAATATTGAAGGATAACGATTATGATAAATGAAAACAGTTTAAAATACACATCACAAATGGTGGCAAAGCCCTATTTTATATTTGCACTTATTCTTCTAGCGGGCGAAATTTTATTTGGTCTTATTATGGGAATGCAGTATATTTACGGAGATTTTTTATTCCCAGCAATCCCTTTTAATGTTGCACGTATGGTACATACTAACTTGTTAATTGTACTGATACTTTTTGCTTTTATGGGAGCAACGTATTACTTAGTTCCTGAAGAGAGTGAACGTGAATTGTACTCGCCACTTCTTGCAAAGATTACTTTTTGGGTTTTTGCAGCAGCAGGTGTGGCTACAATTTTGGGGTACTTACTTGTGCCGTATGCAACACTCGCAGAGATAACATTTAATTCATTGTTACCTACTATGGGGCGTGAGTTTTTAGAACAGCCGACCATTACTAAAATTGGTATTGTTATTGTTGCTCTTGCATTTATTTTCAACATTACTATGACGGTTTTAAAAGGTCGTAAAACAGTAATTACTGTTGTTCTTTTAACAGGACTTTTTGGTTTAGCATTTTTCTTTTTGTTTGCATTTTATGTTCCTGAGAATCTTGTACTGGATAAATTTTTCTGGTGGTTTGTAGTTCACTTATGGGTAGAGGGTGTTTGGGAGTTAATTCTTGGTGCTATTTTATCGTTTGTGCTTATTAAAGTGACCGGTGTTGATAGAGAACATATTGATAAATGGTTATACCTAATTATTGCAATGACTCTAGTTTCTGGAATTGTAGGAACAGGGCATCACTTCTTTTACATTGGTACTCCAGGGTATTGGTTATGGATTGGATCTATTGCTTCAGCAGTTGAACCGTTACCATTTTTCTTAATGATTTTATACGCATTTCAAATGACAAAACAACGTCGTATTGACCATGATAATAAAATTGCATTAACATGGGCAAAAGGTACTGCAGTGATGGCATTTTTAGGAGCAGGAGTTTGGGGATTTTTACACACTCTAGCGCCTGTTAACTACTTTACTCACGGAACACAGTTAACTGCTGCACATGGTCACTTAGCATTTTTTGGTGCTTATATCATGATTATTTTTACTATTGTTTCTTATGCAATGCCAATTATGAGAGCTCGTCCTCATGGAAATTCTCCTAAAGCACAAAAAGTTGAATTAGCAAGTTTTTGGATGATGGTTATTGGGATGTTAGGTTTAACAGCCGCGCTTACTATTGCCGGTGCAATGCAAGTCTTTTTACAACGTATGGGAGATGCACCTCTTGGATTTATGGCAACTCAAGCTGAAATTTCAAGTGTTTATGGCGTTCGTTTAGCATTTGGTGTAATGGTTCTTGTGGGACTACTTACTTACTTCTATAGCTTTTTTGTTAAAGAAGAGAGTGCGTAAATTTTTGCTCTGAGCTTCTTGCTAAAGGAAACGTAGAGTTATCGTAGTAAAGGGGAATTTACTTCCCCTACGTAAGGATTAAAATGGAAGATAGTATTGGTAAGGTTTGGGACAAGTTTTTAACGAAACAGACGTGCAATACTTATCATGATAAAGCGGTTTCTTTTGCTACTAAAAGTCGCGCTTTAAAAATCTTTTTTCACCTCTTAGGAGGTGAACACGCTAAAGAACTTCATATTACCGATAAGCGTAATATTGAAATACCCCGTACTTTCTTAGAAAAAATATCCGGTTCAGGAAAAACATTTTATCTCGCATGGCAAGATGAAAAAGCCGTTTATCTTCCCGCAACACTTGCCTATTTTGATTCTACTGAGCATAATGAGATGCACTACTATTGGCTCATTGCAATGCTGAGTAGAGTTAATATATCACACCATAATTTTGAAGCCGAAAATCAGCGTGTTACTCAAGAGTTAATTACAAATTACTCAGGTTTTAAAACTTTTTATGAAGCGGTTTCACAACAGAGTATTATTCCCAATCCTTTGTGGATTTATCCCAACGTATCGTCTAAAAAAAGCTATCAAGATTTTGAAGATGAAGAAGAACCTGAACGTCATCATGATAAAAATGATAACACCGAAACACTTGATATGAAAAAAGAGTCAGAGCAGATTGATGACAAACGAGAAACGGATGGGCTTTTAGCTTTTTTACCCGATTCGTTAATGAGTTTAATGGAACAAGTTAATGTCGACAGAAGTGAAGATGATAGCTTTGATGAAGATGCGTTATACAATGCTGAAGATTTAGATGAAATTACACTAGGTCGCAAAAAAGCCAATCTTGCGGCACGTATCAAAATGGATTTAGATATGAGTCATCATTCCAATGAAGTGTATCCTCTTGGTAAAGGCTCTTTGCATGATGAGTGGGATTCTAAAAAAGAGCAGTATCTCAAAAACTATGTCTGTGTAAAATCTATCATGATAAAAGATTATGAAGAAATACCCCTACCTAAACGTCTGAAAAAAACAGTCAAAAAAATTCAAAATGAATTAGACTTAATGCAACTTGACAGAGTCAAACGTACCAATTTACCTTATGGTGATGAGATAAATTTTGATTCATGGATAAGCTACAAAGCTCATGCTAAACATAGTAACAATGAACCCAAGTTTTTTGAAAGTTTTGAGAAAAGAACACGTGATATTTCAACACTTATTTTAGCAGACATATCACTTTCGACTGAAGCCGGAATTACCCAAGAGATACGAGTTATAGATATGATACAAGATTCACTTATGGTTTTTTCAGAAGCACTTCAAAAACTTCAAGACAATTTTGCTATTTATGCCTTTTCATCACTTAAAAACACCGACGTTAGATTTCATCTGATTAAAAATTTTAAAGAAAACTATCATGATAATATTCGTGGACGTATTAATGAGCTAAAACCGGGGTACTATACGCGACTAGGTGCCGCCATTAGACAAAGTGCAAAAATTTTAGAACAACAAAAAAGTCAAAATAAATTGCTCTTAATTATTAGTGATGGTAAACCTAATGATGTTGACCGATATGATGGGAGATATGGAATTGAAGATACTAAAAAAGCGATTGATGAAGTTAAAAAAAGGGGGATGACGCCTTTTTGTATTACTATTGATTTAGAGGCGAAAGAGTATCTTCCGTATCTGTTTGGAAAAAATGGTTACGCGGTAATTCGAGATGGGAAAAAGCTTCCAAAACTGCTACCCGACATTTACATTAATTTAACAAAGTAGTAAGGAAAAATAATTTAAAAAAAACTGTACATAGAATAAATAGAGGGGACAAGGGGAAGAACCCCTTGAATAAGTCAAAACAACTTAACTGCAAAGATGCAAATAAGTATTAAGGCTAGTAGAAACTTATTCATAATATCCCCTTTAATTCATTCTAGGAGGGCAAAAAAAAAGGTTGATGGGTAATTAATCCATCAACCTTTTAAAGTTACCACTCCATAGAATGAATAAAGTGTCTACTAGCACTAAAATTATACCAAAACAAATCTAAAACTCAATAAGGAAATACATTATGAGCATCTATTACAAAGCACAATCTAACGAAGTCGAACTTTTTGAAGCCGCAGAATCTATGAATCTACCCATTTTAATTAAAGGACCTACAGGATGTGGAAAAACACGTTTTATTGAAGCGATGGGCGAAAAACTAGGACGTGATGTTTATACTGTGGTGTGTCATGACGACTTAAGTGCCGCTGATTTAGTGGGCAGACACCTTATTAATGAAAAGGGTACGTTTTGGCAAGATGGACCACTTACTAAAGCTGTCCGTAATGGCGGTATCTGTTATCTCGATGAAATTATAGAAGCGCGTAAAGATACCACTGTAGTTCTTCACTCTCTTGCTGATTACCGCCGTGTTTTACCTATTGATAGAACCGGTGAAGTAATTCAAGCACATCCTAATTTTATGTTAGTAGTTTCATACAATCCCGGATACCAAAATGTTTTAAAAGGGATGAAACCCAGTACAAAACAGCGTTTTATTTCGCTCACATTTGAATACCCAAAACCTGATGTTGAAAAAGAGATTGTAATTAAAGAGAGTGGTATTGATGATACTAGCGCACAAAAGCTTGTGAGTATTGCGGGGGAGATACGCCAACTCACCGACAGCGACATTCAAGAAGTAGTGTCTACACGACTTTTAATTTACGCAGCAAAACTTATTACAAAAGGCTTTAATCCGTATCAAGCGTGTATGCACTCTATTGTGGAGTCACTCAGTGATGAGGATGATGTGTTAGAAGTGCTTCAAAAGTTAATTGCATTGCATTTTGAAAACAACTAAACTTCCCTACCCTCCGGGAGATTTTGGTATTTGGATAATTGTTTATGTTGAACTTATCACCTTTGGAGCACTTTTTATTGGTTACGCCTTTGCCCGTAGAGCTGAAGTTGAACTTTTTAACGAGTCACAACTTTTACTGAATCAACAACTGGGTTTTATGAATACTCTTATTTTAATTACTAGCAGTTTTTTTATTGTGAATGCTATTTCTATCATTAAAAAAAGCTCTAAAACTAGCGAAGATTTTATCTGCTATGGGACTTGGTGCTCTTTTTTTACTTTTTAAAATGTTTGAGTTCTCTGATAAAATCAGCGAAGGTATTACGTTAAGTACTAATACTTTTTTTATGTTTTACATTATGTTAACGGTATTTCATTTTATGCATGTTGTTCTTGGGTTAGTCATTTTGTATGTTATTTATAAAAAAATGAAACTACTTGGATACTCTTCTGAGGAGTATCAAGGCTTAGTCACAGGAGCATCTTATTGGCATCTTATAGATTTACTGTGGATTGTACTCTTTTCACTTATTTACATCATTAGGTAGTTTAAATGAACATCACTTTAAAAGTATGGCTTTCTATCATGATACTTTCAACGGCTATCTTTCTTATTGGATACCTTGGACTTATCAATAACTATTTTGTACTTCTTATTTTACTCGGTACTTTTATAAAAGGACAATTGGTCATTGATTATTTTATGGAGTTAAAAGAGGTAACGCTGGGCTATAGAATTATTCCTACTTTATGGCTATTTATTGTCTTAGGATTAATTAGTGTCGCGTATTATTTATAGTTTTCGAACATAGTGACAATGCAGTAAACTTACACACAATATCTTTTAGAATCAACATAAAACAGATAATCCAAAAGAGATTTAAAAAAATATTGTTGTTAAGACCTTGTGTGTATAAAAGTGGTAGTGCAACCGCAAAAGGCCACTTTATAAAATAAAAAAACAGTATAGATACCCCATATAATTCTTTCAATTAGACTCCTTTTTACGTATCATATAAAATTAAATATATTATAACTATTTAAAATTTGACAATTACTTTTCATCAGGGTACAATATAGCGTAAATGTAATAAATAAATTACAACCCGATAGGCAATAGGAAGAAAAATGAAAATTAATAAAACTTTACTATCTATTTTTCTTTTATTCACTATTATAATTCCTACTCCTAATTTTGCAATGACATCAGACAACGTCGAATATAACGACTTATTAACCATGAGTCTTGAAGAGTTATTAGATATTGAAATTATCTCATCTACAAAAAGAAAAGAGACTATTAATAGTGCTCCAAGTATTATGTACGCTATTAGCGATACTCAAATTCAAAATAGAGGGTATAAAACACTTCAAGATGTATTACAACATGTTCCGGGTTGGGACTTTGACTCCCCTCATGGCAATTGGGTTGGACAATACTCTTATGTTCGAGGAACACGAGCGCTACGCCAGATTTTACTTTTAGTAGATGGTGTCGTTCAAAATAACATTAATGATTTTGAAGCAGGACGTTTTCATACCTATAATTTAAATTCAGTAAAAAGAGTTGAAATTATTAATGGACCTGCCTCTGCTTTATATGGAGCTAATGCTTTACTCGGTGTTATTAATATAATCTCCAAAAAACCTTCAGACATCAATGGACTATCTGTCTCCGCATCAACGACTGCAAACACCACTTCGTACAAAGCATTTAAACACGATGTCAATATTCTTTATGGGGATACTTTTTCTTCTGATATTGGTGTACTGGTTGCCCTAGACTTAGTCAAAAACAGTGATGATGGCGAACACTATTATGACCCTGATGGTATCTTTAAAAAAGGTACTACTTTAGTTCGTAAAAATGATGCTTCCATATTAAGAACCGTTCCCGATGATGGGTTTGATAACCATCAAAATGATTATCATCTAAAAGTACGTCTTACTCAAAGTGAACACTTTACTTTTGGATTGGATTATTCAGATATGAATGAAGGTCTAGGTTCTTTTTTAAATGCTGCTGAATATTTAACTAATAATCAAAGCAGTGATTATCAATGGAATGTACAACGTTTATCTTCTTTTGTAAAAGGGTCTTTTAATGTTAGTGATTCCTTTAAAATAGAACCAAAAATCTACTATAGAGCTGATACTATCAAAGACAATTCAGGATTTGCTTATAATTATGATAAAACTGTAAACTCTGATGATGCCACTATACCAAAGCCTTCAGGAACAATGCGAAACTTTCAACAAGAGACATCTCGACTTGGGTTTGATTTAGCAACAACATATGAACCTGATGATTCTCTCTCAATTTTATTAGGTTATAACTATGAAATTGATGATACTCAAAGTGAATATAGTAATTGGTATCCCGAAGACCCAAATAACAATTTCACAAGAGAGCTTCACTCTTTATATGCACAAGGAGTTTACACATTTATCGATAATGTCAATTTTTTATTGGGTGGTCGTTATGATATGGAATACGGTATTAACCCTGAGTTTATGCCAAGAGTAGGCGTTGTTTACACTCAAAATAATTCCTATGGACAGTTTATCAATAAAGTATTATATGGTGAGTCATTTAGAGCCTTAGCAACCTATGAAAAAGAACCTAATGCAGATAATCCAAAGTCGGCAGGAATTAAGCCTGAGAAAGCTAAAACCTATGAATACCAAATTATCTACATCCCCAATAAACATCAAAAGTATGATATCTCTTTATGGTACAGTGAGTTCCAGGACTTACGAATTGATGGAACTAGTGCATATAATTTAATTAACGCCGAACACAAAGACTACAGAGAACAAAAAACATGGGGTCTACAAGCAGCACTTTACTTTGCACTCACCCAAAAATTAAACCTAACACTTAACTATACGTATACCGATGGAGAGAACAACGACCTCTATTATCAAGATGAAAGTTTGAATATTCCTAATGAAATTCAATGCAACAACTTAATTCATGTTGCAAAACATAAATTTAATACTCTGTTAAATTATCACTATAACACTTCATGGAACTATAATCTTATGTTTAAATATGTAGGAGAAAAAGAAGCCTCATTATATGATTCAAAGTTTAGAGCGATAGCTGCTTCAGATATCAATGGAGATGGTATATTAGACACTCAAGGTAATGGATTCGCACCTTATTACATCATTACAGATCTCACCATTAATTATCACCCTAAAGTAATTAAGAATCTCTCTATGTACTTAAAAGTGAATAATTTACTAGATGAAAAATATGTTGATATGCAACGTGCAGATAATTGGTGGACACCCTACTATCATCCACAACCGGGAAGAACAATTACCCTTAGTGCAACCTATAAGTTTTAGCCAATAGAATTCTAATGCAATACATAATCAGCACCCGCTGTTAAACCAAAAAAAAGCGGTTGATGAAGCAGATAAATAACTAAAGCATGTTTTCCTAAAAATCCAATGGATTCAGTTAACCTATTACTTTGCAAAGGAAAAACAAACAGACGTTTTTTTCCGATAAAAATCCCTATTAAAACTACTCCTAACCACGGAGTAAACGGTACTAAGTCTTCAGTATGTTTAGGTAGATGTAAAATAGGCTGGACAATTTCATACAGCCAATACATACTAATGTAATCTAAATTAAACAGCGTAACAATTACCACACCCACAACTAAAGCAATCCATTCAAATTCTACAAATAAAAGTGCGAACAAAGAGGCTGTCGCAATAAAATGTAATACTCCAAAATAGATCCATGTTTGAGGGAATGTTATAAAACTAGCAACAGTGACAAGAGCCGAAGCACCGCCTAATAACCCAAAACGTTTTATACTTTTTTGAACGTTAATACCTTTTTCATTAACAAGGGATAAAGCAATTCCGACACACGAAATAAAAAGTGTTAAAATTGCCATTCTAAAGTAAAACCACTCACGTCCATTATAGACA
>Ga0233442_1000928_pt1 | contig 24673 bp, 26 predicted proteins | sample SI_123_September_3_FD_182789 | JGI IMG/M metagenome (GOLD analysis project Ga0233442, IMG submission 182789) | Seawater microbial communities from Saanich Inlet, British Columbia, Canada - SI_123_September2016_150_MG | ecosystem: Environmental > Aquatic > Marine > Inlet | place: Canada: British... | reverse complement strand
GACCTGCATTTGATAAAATAATGATGTTTAAAATCCTAATCCTCCAAAAATACTATAACCTTTCAGATGAACAAACAGAGTTTCAAATTAATGATAGAACATCAAATTTTGCATAAAATTTAAGATCTGTTTTTGCATTTAAAGTAAATGAAAACCAGTCTCTATCATTTCTACTGTAATTACCTGACATAACATCTGAACTAAATGAGAGATTATCATGATAAAGAGTATTAAGTGTTATCGCAACAGGAGTATTTCCTTCAACGTCAAGGCTTTTCCCTGTTAGTGGTGTTTGATAAGATGATGGCGAAAAGCTTGTTGTCATACTATATTTATTAGGAGTATCATAAGCAAAGACAACTACTTTATACGTACCTGGCATCATAAGAAGTCTATAGCCATTAGGGTAAGATAAATTACTTTGGGATGTTATTCCTGCTGCTGATCCAACATAAAAATAACCACCTGTTGAAGTATGCTTGTAATCTCTAATGCTGTATTGAATAATCTTATCACTACTTTCTTGCGGTTTAAATTCAACAAGTCCATATTGTGGAACGACAAAATCATATTCAATGCCATTGTTAGTAGGGCTTCCAACTCCACTTATACTCTCTCCCGCGTTAAAGCTTCCCATGAATTTATACTCGGCAAATAATGAAGTGCTTAAGAGTAAAAACACTACCAAATATTTCAATATTTTTGTAAACATGACAGACCCCTTTTATTAGTATCTTATTTAACATTACTACTTTATTTTTTAAAGTTACATAAAAGTATTGAAATTTAAAGTAGAAAATAATATAAATAAAAAATTAATCTCATTAATGAGACTATTATAAATAAATTGAAAAATTAAAGTCTAATTTACTTTGAAAGATGATATGATAGCTTTAAGTAGTATTAAAAGGTGGTGTAATGAAACTAATAACTCTTTTTCTTTTTTTTGTTTCAATACTGTTTTCAAATAGTGTTGTAATGCCAAGTAAAACGTATTCTACAAGTGGTAGTGTTACGGATTTAATAACAGATAATAATCTTTTGTATGTCGCAACAGATTCAGGATGTGTTGATATTTTAGAGCTTAAAACACAAAAGAGTGTCAATAAAATTTGTGTTCCTCAAATTGTAGATTTTATTGGAGATAAAGTAGCTTCAAAAATATACTCTGTAGATAGAGTAGACTCTAAAATGTTAATTTTATCTCAAACTAAAGAGGGTTATAGACGACTTCACATTTACGAAAATGAAACATTACGTTTAGTGATTAATTATCATGATAACTTAGCCATTGCTAAAGCAAAATTCGTCAGTAGCAATACGGTTTTATTGGCACTACTAAGTAATGACATAATTTTGTATGACATAAAAAATAAAAAACAGCAGTGGAATTTTCAAAGTTCATTGTCTAAATTTTCAGATTTTGTTTTAAATGAACAAAAAAGTGAAGTGATTATCTCTGATGAAAGTGGAGAGCTACAGATACATAGTACAAAAGATGGCAAACATCTTAAAACATTGTCAGGAGAAAACCTAGATAATGTTTATCAAGTAGATACAAAAAATGGTGTAATTATTACTGCTGGACAAGATAGACGTTGTGCCATTTATAAAGGATACAGTAGTTATTACAAAAAAGCATCATTTCTTATTTATAGTGTAGGACTCTCTCCAAGCGGAAAGATTGGTGCATTTGCGAGTAATGAAGATAACGACGTGACACTGTTTAATACAAAGAGTAAAGAAATAATGCAGACTTACACGGGAAGTAGAATGAGTATTACTAAGATATTTTTTCTTAATGAGAAAGAATTTTTAGTTTCTAGTGACGATTCAGTAATAAATTATTATAAAATTGATAAAGTTAAGTAATATTAAAATTTAGATTAAAGAGGAAAGCTAATATGAATGTTTCAAGTATTGTTGTACAAACGGTTCCAAAGTATTTAGATGTTGTTGTTCAGAGTTTAAAAGATTGTGAAGTATGTGATTATCATTTACATGATGAAAAAGGGCGTATTATTATTACTATTGAAGGTGATGGCGTTTCAGAAGAGTTACGTAAACTTTCTATTATTGAAAAAATTCCTCACGTTGTTGCTGCAGATATGCAGATGGCGTACAGTGAAGATGAACTCGATGAGCACATGGAGTTAATTAATAATGCAGATGTTGTGCCAAAAATGTTACATGATGAAACTTTGGATGTACGTGATATTGTTTACAATGGAGACTTGAAGAAAAAAGATCTTGAAGGTTTTGCACACTTAAGCCGTACTGGTCAATGTAGCATATGAGTGTCATATTTACATCAACAATAAAAATGGTAGATGATGGATTAGGTGAAAACTGGTTTATTGAACTTAAAGACATGACTGACTTACGTGTAACCAACTGTAAAGACATGGAAGAATATTCTCAAAAAGTTGAGGAGTTTGGACAAGATTACGGTGGAAATATTGATACTGTAAATTGGTATAAAGATCCTAATGTACCTGAGTATGTTATGGATGTTGTTCGTTTAGAAATGTCGAAATTTAAAAGTGAAATGGACGAGCAAAAATCTGAAAATTAAAGCATATTTTTAATCTTATCTCTTTAATACTCTACATCTATAATATTCTTCTTACTATGAGATAAAAAAGTATATAATCTGTGATACAATCGCAGATTAATTTTTTTATCAAGGCTATCTTATGAGTTTCTTTTCAAATCTAAAAATAAATGTCAAAATGTTTATACTGTTTTTTATTCCTGCTGTTGCATTAGTATATCAAGTAGGTATTCGTGCACTTGAAGAGAATAGTGTTGTTAATGAAAACATTACAACTCAAAAATATGTTGAACTCTCTATCGCTATATCCTCTTTTGTTCATGAAAGTCAAAAAGAACGAGGAATGACGGCTACATTTATAGGTACAAATGGTGAAAAATTTGTCAATCAATTACCCGTTCAACGTGATACTACCAATGATAAATTGCAACAATTAAAGAGTGCTATTGCTACACTCAACAGTTCAGTCAATAAAGAAAATACTTTAGAGTTTCATCAAAACTTAGACAATGCGATGCGTAAAGTAGAAGAATTAGAAGCAACACGCTTAAAAATAAGTAACTTATCAATTCAAAAATCAGATGCAATTGCCTTCTATACCCAAATGAATACAGCTTTTTTACGTACTATTGCTTCAATTACAAAAGAGACACGTGATGCTAATGTAGTGTCTAATATTACTGCTTATGTAAGTTTTTTAAATGCAAAAGAGAGAATGGGAATTGAACGTGCCATTGCTACAGGATCATTTGCATCTAAAAAGGCACCACCAGAAGTAAAACAAAAAATTGCTTCACTTATTGCGCAACAAAATGCTTTTATGCAAAGTTATGAAAATATTGCTTCAGAAGAGATGTTAAATGTTTTCAAGAAAATTGAAAATGAATCTGCATTTTCTGAAGTTGATATGATGATTTCTATTTTACTAAAAGCATGGAAACCAGAAGATTTTAATATAGAAGCATCGAATTTCTTTGAAGTCATTACAAGAAAAATAGAACTTTTTAAACAGGTTGAAGATAACATAGGAAAAATTTTAATTTCTGAAATTGAACAAACCATTGAAACCTCTTCAAATAAACTTTTAATGTTACTAATAATCAATTTTATTTTAATAGCAGCAGTAGCACTTTTAGGTTATATAATTAATAAAAATATTGAAAATACTATTAAAAGACTTCAAAAATACATGAGAGCAATTTTTGATAATAATGATTTAACACTTCAATGTAAAGTGAAATCAAGAGATGAAATTGGTCAAATATCAGGACAGTTGAGTGCACTAATTGACTCATTTCATTCTCTTGTTTATGAGGCTAAAAGTTCATCTAGTGAAAATGCATCTATTTCTCATCAACTTTCAGTTACTGCTATAGGTGTTGGTAATAATGTTCAAGCATCCGTTGATATTGTTAATGAAGCAACACAAAAATCACAAGAGATAAAAAATGAAATTGCCTTAGCCATTAAAGATGCAAACAGTTCTAAAGAGGATGTTTTAAAAGCTAATGAAAACTTAGCTGAAGCTCGAGATGAAATTATTAAACTAACGCAAGAAGTTCAAAATAGTGCTGAACAAGAGATAGAATTAGCACAAAGAATGGAAGTGTTATCAACGGATTCTTCACAAGTAAAAGAGGTACTGAGTGTTATTTCAGATATTGCAGATCAAACCAATTTATTAGCTTTAAATGCAGCTATTGAAGCCGCTCGTGCGGGTGAGCATGGTCGTGGTTTTGCTGTTGTTGCTGACGAAGTCAGAAAACTTGCAGAGCGTACGCAAAAATCTCTTGCTGAAATTAATGCAACTATTAATGTCATTGTTCAGTCTGTGGGTGATGCATCAGGCGCTATGAGCGAAAATGCTAATGCCATACAGAAACTAACAGTAATCTCGCAAGAAGTAGAAGATAAAATCAATGAAACGGTTGAAATAGTAGATATTGCAGTAACTGCAACCGATAAAACCGTTGACGATTTTGTTAAAACGGGTCAAGATGTTGATATTATTGTTAGTCAAGTTAATGAAATAAATACAATATCATCTCAAAATGCTCGAAATGTAGAAGAGATTGCGGCTGCTGCGGAGCATTTAAATATGTTAACCGATAGTTTGCATACCCAACTTGAAACATTTGAAACAAAATAAACTTTTTTGAAGTTGTGTTATGTTTAACTTTTTTAAAAAACGTGAAGAACCTCAGGTTGAAATAAAAGAGACTCCAAAAGTAGATTATGAAAACTGTTCTGAAATTTCTCAATATTTTGAACATGAAACAGGGATTACTTTTGATGCTCAATCGTCTATATTAAAAAATAAATTAATTCTTGTTTGTAAAAAAAGAGATATCTATAGTTTTAAAGAACTTTTATATGATGTCAAACAGAATCATAATCTCAAACAAGAGTTAATCAATACACTTACTACCAATGAAACTTATTTTTATAGAGAATTTAAACAAGTCTCAACATTAGTCTCTTTAGTACAGAAAAACCCTAAAAAAAGTATAAAAATATTGTGTGCGCCTAGTGCAACAGGAGAAGAACCTTACGGTATAGTCATTGCACTTTTAGAAGCAGGGGTTAGAAAAGATATAGAGATTGTAGGAATTGATATTAACTCTTCCACTTTAGCACATGCAAAAGAGGCTATTTACACGCAACGACATATAGAACATTTACCTGAAATGCTACTTCATAAATATTTTGAACGTAAAGAAAATCATTTTCATTTAAAAAGTAGCGTAACATCAAAGGTTACTTTTGAGCAAAAAAATATTTTTAATGATGATTTTAAAAACTTAGGTACTTTTGATTATATTTTTTCTAGAAATATGTTAATTTATTTTCCTCAAGAGCGACGACTTCAAGCAAAAAAAATATTAGAAAATATGCGAAATAATGAGACTGAAATTTTCTTCGGACATGCCGACCTAATTTAGAGTATGCTTTAGCATTATTTTTACTTCCCATTTACTCCTTTGCACTAAAATATCATTACTAATTTGAGAAGTGATAGAAGGATTAAAAATGAGTAATGTTCACGAGATGTATAATAAAATAGAGTTAATTAAAAAAGAAGTAGCAAAAGTGGTAGTGGGGCAAGAGAAGATGATTGAGTCACTTCTTATTGGACTATTATGTGAAGGTCATGTTTTAATTGAAGGAATTCCTGGTCTTGCAAAAACAACGACAGTTAATGCTTTAGCAAAATCTTTAGGACTTAACTTTAAACGTGCTCAGTTTACTCCTGACTTACTCCCTGCCGATATTTTAGGTGCAGAAATTTATGATCCTCAAAATAATCAGTTTAAAATTAAAAAAGGTCCTATCTTTACTAATTTACTTTTAGCGGATGAAATTAATCGTGCTCCGGCAAAAGTGCAATCGGCACTTCTGGAAGTTATGCAAGAAAAACAAGTAACGTTAGGTGAAGAGAGTTTTAAACTTGACCTTCCATTTTTTGTAATGGCGACTCAAAATCCAGTTGAGCAAGAGGGTGTATATCAACTTCCTGAGGCACAACTTGACCGTTTTATGCTTAAAATTGTAGTGGGTTATAACTCAAAAGAAGAAGAACTTGAAGTGGCACGTCGTATTTCAAGTAAAAGTTCACAAGAGATAAATGCAGTTATTAACGCAGATGAATTAAATGCTATTAAAGAAGCCGTAGCTTCAGTTCACATGGATGAAGAAGTTGAAAAGTACATTATTGAAATTGTTTCTGCAACACGTAATCCTGCTGAATATGGAGTGGAAGAGGTTAAAGACTATTTACAATTTGGAGCTTCTCCTCGTGTGAGTATTGATACGTTTAAAGCGGTAAAAGCGATGGCCTTTCTTCGTGGTAAAGATTTTGTAACTCCTGTAGACATTGCTTATATTGCCAAAGAGTTAATGCGTCATCGTGTTATTTTGACCTATGAAGCAGAAGCTGAAGGAATCACAACAGACTACATCATTGATAAAATTCTAAAAGCCGTTCCAATACCATAATTTTACGGCAAAAGAAGTGAATTCTTTTGCCTACGTTAATACCCCAAGGGCACTTCCTCTGGGCGCACGGGGTTTACTTCAGCAGTAAGCTCATTAAGAATAGGTTTTTAGGATAAATTATGAGTAAGTTACAAAAAATATTAGTACGAGCCCGTCGTCAAGTTTTCTCAGAAATGGTGGGAAATAATCCCTCTATCTTTCAAGGCGAAGGGTATGACTTTGTAGAGCTACGTGAGTATGCACCCGGTGATGATATTCGTCATATTGACTGGAATATTACTGCGAAGATGCAAAAGCCTTATATTAAGGTTTTTAAAGAAGAGCGTGAGTTAAATGTTATTGTCGCTTCAATGCTAAATGGAAGTGTCTATTTTGGTACAAAAATGTTAAAGCAAGAGTTAATAGCAGACATTGTTGCCCAGATTGGATACTCAGTTTTAAAAAATGGAGACCTATTAAGTAACTACATTTTTGCGGATGAAATGTATCATCATGATAAACCTACAAAGAAACTATTTTCCATTCAAAAAAGTGTTCAAAATGTACTTGATTTCGACCCTATAAATAAAAATGCAAACTATAAGCTTTTAAATGAGACACTTTTTAAACGTGTTCGTAGAAAGTCTTTGATTTTAGTCATTGGTGACTTTTTTGAAATTCCAGATTTTAAAATATTAGCACGCAAACACGAAGTACTTGCGATTATTGTTCGTGATAAATTTGAAGAAAAACCACCAAAAATGGGCTTTGCTTCACTAATGGACCCTGAAACAGGAATGCAACTTGAGGGTGATTTTAATAGTAAAAGTGTTAATGCTTATGCGGACAAAGTAAAAGCGCATGACCATAAATTGTATGAGACTTTTCGTAAAGACCAAGTAAGATTTACTAAAATTTATACTGATGATGTGGTGGGTGTAAAACTTCGCCGACTCTTTGAGGGACGATAATATGCCACAAAATATAGAATCCACCTTAACACCAATTGGTAACAATGGACCCACTATGGCAGCAGCACAACAGCATAATGGTATTAGTAATGCGTCCGCTGGAAACCCCGATACAGAAAAGTTAGTAGATATTCCACTCCATGATATTATGCCTTTAATGGAAGTTAATGATAACTCATTACTATTTTTAATTGGCATTTCTGTTTTTTCTATCATGATAGTTTCTTTGCTTCTATATTTAGCGTGGAAATTCTTTCAAAATAGAAATACTCAAAACCTTAGAAAAGAGTATTATGAAGCATTGATGGCTATAGATTTTTCAAATGCAAAAGATGCAGCGTATAAAATTACAGAACTGGGATATTTTTTTAGCGAAGACTCTGAGCGTATGCAAAAGAAGTATGAGCACTTAGTCGCACTTTTATCCGCATACAAGTATAAAGCGCATGTGAATAGTATTGATGATGAAGTGAAATCACACTATAAAATTTATGTAGAGATGATTGATGTTTGATTTTTTAGGAGATAGCTTTAACGGTTTTTATTTTGAGTATCCACTTTTTGGACTTATCATGATACTTTTTTTAGTGTGTGCTTATTTTTGTAAAATGCGTATGAGTGGTATCTACTTTCCTCACATTAACTCGTTTGCAAACGAGGCGGTTTCACAGTCGACACTTCTTATCATGATAAAGTGGTTTGCTATTATTTTATTAGTGGTGTCATTAATGTCACCTGTTAAAGATACGCAGATTCAGACCCAACCTGATGAGGGATATGATATTGCACTTATTTTAGATGCATCACAATCTATGGCAGCACGAGGCTTTGATCCTCAAAATCCTGTTGCAACACGCTTTGATGTAGTGAAGTATATTGTAAAAGATTTTGTAAAAGAGCGTGTAAACGATAACTTAGGAATTGTTGTTTTTGGAAAATACTCTTTTGTTGCATCACCTCTTACATACGATCAAAAAATATTAGGCACAATAGTTGACCAACTTTATATTGCTATGGCAGGGAAGTTTACGGCTTTATATGAAGCGGTTGCGCAAAGTGTTAACTTACTAAAAGATGCTAAAGCAAAAAGTAAAATTGCCATTTTATTGACCGATGGTCATAACACAGGTGGTGAAATTGCTATTGATGTAGCGATTGATTTAGCTAAAAAAGAGGGCGTTAAAGTCTATGCTATTGGTATTGGCGGACCAAATGAATATAACGCTGCAATTCTTAATCAGATTGCCAATGAAACAGGTGGTAAAGCATTTGGTGCACGAAATGCTTCACAGTTAAAATCTATTTATGCCGAAATTGATATTTTAGAGAAGTCTGAAATTGAACATGAGACCTTTACGTATAAAACGTATTATTACCACTTTTCACTTTTTATGGGAATGTTTTTACTTTTTGCTTTTGTCTTTATGCGCAATATGCAAAGTGTAAAAAATTAGGAGGCTGTTAGTATGATATTTTTACATCCCGAATTTCTATTTTATATGTTGCCTCCTGTGGTGATATTTTTCTATTTTATTTTGACACAGCAGGAAAAACAATTTGGTTTTTTTGCTGATGATGTGTTGAAAAAATTACGTCTTATTGATGATGTGATGAGTTTGAGAGGAAGAAACCTTCTTTTTTTAGTCAGTATTCTTTTTATCATGATAGCTTTGGCACAACCCGTTATTGAAGAGGGAAAAATTAAAGTTGAATCTAAAAGTGCTGACATTATGATTGCTTTAGACATTTCAGATTCAATGCTCGCAGAAGATATTCATCCCAATCGTTTAAAAAGTGCTAAGCAAAAAGTATTAGACCTTTTAGCATTAGCACCAAGTGAGCGCCTAGGAATTATAGGTTTTGCAAAAAATGCCTATTTAGTAGCGCCACTTAGCTTTGATCATAAAGCACTAAGTTTTTTACTACGTCAACTTAAACCAGATTCTATTACAGAACAAGGAACCGATTTTGAGCAGTTAATTCGTTCGGCTACTGAGATGTTGGCTGAGAATGAGCAAAAGTACCTTTTAATATTAACTGATGGTGGCGATGATAAAGATTTTTCAAAAGAGATAGAACTTGCTCGTAAAGCGGATATGAAAGTATTTGTTTTAGGAATGGGAACGACAAAAGGTGCACCTATTAAAAAAAGAGATGGAGAACATAGTGATTATATTAAACATAATGGAAAAATCATTGTCTCAAAATTAAATGAAAGTATTAAAGAATTAGCCAAACAGAGTGGGGGTGCTTATGTTAAGTCAGTATCGTCATCAGCAGATATTAAAGCGATGTTAAATGAGATTGAATCACGAAGTGATAAAAAGAGTCTCAAAGAGGATGAAATTACTCAATACATTCAGTTATTTATTTATCCATTAATGGTCGCTCTTTTCTTTTTACTCTTAGCAACGAGTTCGCTCTATAAAAAAGTGAATAAAAATAGCGTAGCTGCATTTCTTATCATGATAACTTTTATGGTACCTCAAGAGAGTAGAGCAGCCCTTTTAGATTTTCAACTTTTAGATGAGGCAAAAGAAGCATATAATACTCAAAATTATGAAAAAAGCGCAGAACTCTACTCTGATTACTCGGTGCGTCATAAAGATCATGATGCTTTGTATGATTATGCTAACTCTCTTTATAAAGATAAAAAGTACAAAGAAGCTGAGGATGTTTATAAAAAAATAATTCCTAAAGATGATACTCAAAAGTTTAATATTAAACATAACTTAGGAAACTCTTTTGCAAAACAAGGGGATAAAGAGTCGTTACAAAAGGCAATTAAATCGTATGAAGAGGCATTAAAAATTAGTGATAATAAACAGACTAAAGAGAATTTAGAAGCCGTTAAAAAAGCGATTAAAGAGCAAGAAAAGAAAGAACAACAGCAAAAAGATAATAAGAAAAACAGAGACGATAAAGATAAAAAAGAGAAATCGGACAAAAATAAAGACAAAAAAAATCAAAAATCAGATAAAGAAAAATCTGAAGATAAAAAGTCTGACCAAGACAAAAAGAACAAAGACGATTCTAAAAAAGAGAAGTCAGACAAAGATAAAAAAGATCAGCAAAAAAGTGACAAGCAAAAAGAGCAAGACGAGAAGAAAGAAGCTGATAAGAAAAAAGAAGACGAGCAGAAAAAAGAAGATAAAAAGAAAGACGAACAACAAAAAGCTGATAAAGCTAAAGATGAAAAAGAGCAACTAGATAAAGAAAAATCGGCTCAGGACTTAGAAGACCCTACTAAAATGAGTGAACGTGAAAGTAAAAAGTGGCTTCAAAAAATACAGAAAAATCGTCCGGGAATGATGTATAAATTAAAAACCGTACCGACACAACATAAGGAAGATAGCAATGCAAAACCTTGGTAATATTATTAAAATAATTTTTGTAGGCGTTCTCTTTAGTGCTACGCTTCAGGCTCAGATTTCTAAAATTAGTGTGAGTGTTTCTGATGCAGATGTTACTTTAGGCGATACCGTTACGTTTAACATAACAACTGTAGGTAGTAATATAAATAGACCCCAACTTACAACCTTATGTGGTGAAAAAGTACGTTCTACCTCACAACGTAAAAGTATTCAAACCATAAATGGTGCGTATTCCGAAAAAACGGTGTTTTCATATAACTTTATGCCGATGAAAAATTGTCAAATATCTTCATTTAGTGTGGTTGAAAATGGAAAAAATATTCAAACACGTGCTATTGATATCTCCGTCAAAAAACCTTCTCAAGACAAAAATGCAGCATTTTTACTTGAATTAAAAAGTGAAAAAAACAGTGTTTATGTAGGGGAACCTTTTACCGTGACGTTAACGTTTAAACAGCGACGTAATGCTAATGCAGTGGATTCTAAATTTGAGCCCCCTGAGTTGAAAAACTTCTGGATTAAAACCGATGCACAGAGTAAAAACTTTGTAGAGGGTGGATACAACGTAACACGTTTAACGTACATCTTGTCAGCACAAAAAGCAGGCTCACATGAAATTACTCCAGCTAAAATAAAGATTGCATCACGTCAAGGTAGACGTGATGCTTGGGGTGAATGGTTTCCTACATTAAAGTGGAGAACGTACTTTTCTAACACTCTTCAAATGGAAGTTAAACCCCTTCCTAACGGAAGCGATATTATTGGAAATTTCAAACTTAATATCAAAGCTGATAAACAAGAAATAGAAGCTAATGAAGCGGTAAACGTGACACTTAAAATCAGTGGTAGTGGAAATTTTGAAGACATCCCAAGTATGAAACCTACTATTGATGGAGTGACTGTTTATGATGAAGACCCAAAAGTTGATGCTTATGTTGAAAATGGAGTTTATAAAGGAAACTGGGTACAAAAATTTGCTTTTGTCAGTGACAAAGATTTTGTAGTTCCAAGTTTTACTGTAAACTATTTTGACCCTAAAACACAAACAACTAAAACATTAAAAAGTAAAGCCATTGCAATAAAAGTCAAAGGCTCAGTTATTTCACAAGCTAACAAACCTATCATGATAGAAAAAGCAGATGAAAGTATTACTATTGAAAAAGATACAAAACCTTCAACAATAGTGGTTAATGGAATTGAAAGTTATTGGCTTGTTATTGTAGGATTGATGAGTGCATTAATTGGCGCAGGAATTTCCCATTTACCATGGGTAACACTGTTCAATAAAGAAAGTAAAACTCCAAAACGTAATATAAAAGATTTACGTGCTACCTTACAAATACTTTTTGAACACCGTGAAGACGAAGGGGTTCAAGAGATGATTGATATTTTAGAGCAAAAACTTTATGAAGGTAAAGATATAGCACTTGATATGAAACGTTTGAAAAATATTGTAAAACGGTATTAGTAATAAAATTCTGATTATATTGATAATAGATACCTATATGGTATCATTAAGAATAAATAATTTAAAGGCTAACTTATGCATGAAGTAATGAAATTGATTCATCAAAAAGATAAAAGTTTTTCTAATGAAGGGGAGCGAATCATTGAGTCAATGATTACGTCTGATGCTCCTATTAATTTAAGTGAAAAGATGCTTTTAAATGCACTAAGTTTTGAAGGCTCTTTTTACCTTTATCAACTTCATTATGATGACTTTGAATCTGAATCTCAAACTTTAGATATTAAATATCGAGTAAGTGAAGCTTTAAGTGTTGTTGTGAGTTTTGAAGATGATGGTAGTCGTATTGATGAGATAGAAAACTTTGTAAAATATTTGAAAGAAACGGCAGATAGTGAACAAAATATTATTTTTGGAGTGAAAAAAGTATCTAAACTTTCAAAATATCCTATACGAATTCTATTTAGTGGTATCCATCCAATAAATCAATTACGAATGACTATTGGACAAGATATATATAAAGTAATAACGTCTGATGATGACTATTTTATACCACGATTTGCACAACATAGATTGAATATTTCTAGGGAGACAGGCATAAAAATTTTACCACTTTTTCCTATGCTAGATAAAAATCTAAAAGGTAACCAAGTTCATTTAGTTGATAGTGTAGATGGACGAATAATCAGTGATTTTCAAGTAAAAGGAGTACTTGATAAAAATAATTTAGAAGAGTACTTAACTAAATTATTTTACATATATAAAGTGTTGATGGAATAGTTAATATTTTATTCTTGAATTATGTGGTATACTATTTGTATAAGCTTAATAAAAGGATAATATTATGGAAATATCAAATAATAATTACCAAGTATTAAACAGTTATCAACAACCAGTGCAAAAACCGGAACAGGGGATTTCAGAACAAGGTATTCCAGAACATGGAATACCTGAAAATAGTATTCCAGGAAATCCTGTAACTACTCCTGTTGAACCAGTTGAACCACAACAGCCTGGAGCGAACTTATCAGAATCTGAGAGAGTTCAAGTTGGTAATGCTGTTGCAGAACAAAAGTTTGAAAACGAAAGTGAAAATGTTGCTGCTCAAGCCGCACAAGAAGCTGACGAGCAGGCGCAAAGAGATGCAACACGTGAAGATGTTGTAAGTGAAGTCGGAAAGCAGTCAAAGAAAACACAAGCAGAAATTTATCTGTCTGTTGCTTTAGATCAAGAAGTTTCTTTAGGAAATAATAATTTAAATTCTTTAGAATCACTTCGTGATGCACAAGAACAAAATAATAAAGTTCAAGCGTATGCGACGTATCAGCAAAACCAACAAACTCAAAACCCCGCAGTACTTTTTGGGGCGTAATACTTAATTAGTATTTACGTAAAAATCTTTTGAAGTTCATTAGCATCTTTCATTTGCTGGTGAACTTCATCAAAGTTTCCTTCTTTAATTAATACTTTCATTTTCGTTAACTCTTTTTCAAATAATTCAATAGACTCTAACAAATTTTCAGAATTCTGTTTAAAAACGTCTTCCCACATGTAGGGTGATGATTTTGCTAAACGGGACATAGACCGAAATCCACCTGCTGCAAGTGTTAAAATATTATCTTTATCTTCTTGGTCTAACACGATATTTGCTAATGAAAATGAGATGGCATGGGGAAGGTGAGAGATAAATGCGGCATGACGATCATGTGCATGGGCTTTCATATAGTGTAAATTCATACCAATTTCATTGAAAATTTTAACTGCAATATCACGTTGGTACTCACCACTATGTTCCAAGTCACATAAAACTACGACTTTATCATGATACAAATTTTCTTGCGCTGAGGTAGGCCCTGAGTGCTCTGTTCCCGTCATGGGATGAGCTGCTACAAAGTTTTTACGAATCTCTTTAGGTACGGAGTTGACAATAATTTCTTTGGTACTTCCTAAGTCAATAATAATAGTTGTTTTAGGAATATCGGTAAGTTGCTTTAGTGAAGAAATAACACCGTTTACTGGTATCGCTAAAATAATAATATCACAGGTTTTAATAATTTCAAAATCTACAATTTCATCAACAAGATTCAGTGCAATAGCTTCTTTTTGATGTTCGATGTTATGGTCACTTCCTATAACACTTTGAATAAAATCTAATTTTTTGAGACTTAGTGCTAATGACCCTCCCATTAAACCTAATCCAACAACACCTACTCTCATAAAGATACCTTTTTATATTTTTAAAATTATAGCGTTATTTACACTATATTAATGGATTTAAGGATAAAATCTATCTTTAATTTAAAAGGCAAATTATTAATGAAAATATTAATGAAAATATGGTTTTTCCTATTTTTTAGTGTACTCACTTTAGAAGCAACAGTAATAAAAGAGATTAAGTATGATGGAATGTTACACATTTCAGAGGCTGTTGCAAAAAGAATGTTGAAGTTTGATGTTGGTGATAATATCAGTGAAAAAGAGATTGATAAAGCAATTAAAACATTTTTTAAACAGGGTTACTTCGAAGATATTTACGCTGACGTAGATGAAGAAGTTTTGACATTTCACTTTAAAGAAAAACCAATTATTTCAAAAATTGAGCTTGAGGGCTATAAAGAGAATGATGATGATATTAAAGATACGGTGTTACAAATTAAAAAAGGAACCCTTTATGATGAGCGTAAAATTGAAGCGGCTAAACAACGTTTAGTTGATTCATTATCGCAAGAGGGAAAACTAGACTCTGTAGTCGAAGTAAAAATAGATAAACTTGACAATGGAAGTATAAAAGTTACTTTTTTAGTAAATGAGGGTGAGGAGATTATTATTGAATCACTTCAATATGAAGGTGTTAAAGAGTTAGCAACAGTAAAAAGTGAAGATTTTAATACGGTAATTGCAAATAAAGAGCACCAATTTATGGGATGGTTTTGGGGACGTAATGATGGAAAAATGGCTTTAGCTGAACTCCAATATGACCCACTTCGAATTCGTGATTATTATATGCAACATGGTTACTTGGATGCTTATATTGATGAACCCTTTGTACGTGTTGACTTTGATCACTATACGGCTCAAATGAGTTATCAAATTTTTGAGGGTGAAATTTATCGTATTCGGGCAATTAATATCTTTCAAGAGCGCAAAGTCATTGATAATGCGATTTTACTTAAAAAAAGTTCATTAACCGATATTGATTGGAGTGGCTTTTGTTCACAAACCAAAACGACCGATATTATGAAATTAGAAGTAAACCAAGCATTTAACATTAAAACATTTAGAGAAGACTCTGATAGAATTAAAACAAAAATTGCAGATTTAGGGTACGCATTTGTTCAAGTAACACCAGATTTGAAAAAAGATAAAAAAGCTAAAAGTGTTGAAGTTATTTATCATATTAGTCCGGGTCAAAAAGTACATATTAGAAATGTAATTATTGAGGGTAATAATAGAACACTTGATAGAATTATTAGACGTGAACTTTATTTAGCACCAGGTGATATGTATAACTTAACAGATTTACGTGATTCTAGAAATGCATTGGGTAGAACAGGGTACTTCGAGAGTAATATTATTGAAGAGAAACGTATTGATGAAAAAACAATGGACCTTATTGTTAAAGTAAAAGAAGCACCAACGGGTAATATTCAACTGGGTGGTGGATATGGAAGTTTTGGTGGATTACTTTTAAGTGTTGCTGTAAATGACAGAAATGTTTTTGGTTCAGGTATTAATGTAGGACTTCGTTTGGAAAAATCTGAAAGAAGTAATAACTACTCATTTAACATCTCTAATCCACGTCTTAATGATAGTGATTTTAGTGGAAATTTTTCTGTTTATAAATCTCGAAATGAGTTTAATGACTATACCGTTAATACTGATGGAATTGGTGTCGGAACTGGACATCGTTTAACCCGTTTTTTAACAGGGTATTTAGGATACAGTTACTCAAATAATGCCTATGAGGATATTAATCAAACTTCTATTGATCAAGCAGGGTTAACACTCTTTTTTCAGAGTTATAATAAAAGTGCATTAACCGCGAGTTTAAGTTATGATGATACTGATGATTACTACTTACCTCGTTCGGGAAAAGCAATTTCTCAAAGTATAGAAAAAGCAGGTACTCTTTTAGGAGCAGAAGCCGATTTTTATAAATCTCGTACGACATTTTCATGTTATAAAGGGCTTGAAGAGTTAACAACATTAGATATCATTGCTCGTTATAAAGCGCGTCTCTATTTTGCTGAAGAGACAGGATTTTTACCTTTAGCAGAACGTTTTTATCTTGGTGGTATAGGTAGTGTTCGTGGTTATGAGTCGTACTCTATTTCTCCTACAGTAGTTGATAATGGTGTTATTAGAAGAGTCGGTGGGGATAAAAGTTTTTCTAACTCTTTAGAACTTAGTTTCCCTCTTATCCCTAAAGCAAAAATGCGTTTAGCAGGTTTTTACGATTGGGGAGTTATTCAAGGTAAAGGAAGTAATGCTAATGGTGCTATAGATAACCAAACGCTTATCCGTTCAAGTTATGGAGTCTCTTTAGAGTGGTTCTCTCCTGTGGGTCCAATACAGTTAGTATTTGCTAATCCAATTGCAGCACTTCCGGGTGATAGAACCAGTTATTTTGAGTTCACAATTGGACAAAGATTTTAAAACAATTTATTAAAAACAAGGAGTTACAATGAAAGTAAATTTTGGAGACTATATTCTTATAGTTCATGAGTTAGACAGTAAGTTGTCAATACAAGTTGAATCAGGTTTAGGTCATGTTGATATGGAAGTTGAAAACAGTGAAGCAGAAGATTTTCCTAATGCAGTGCATTATTTTATGAAAGAGTCTTCATCTACACCTAAAGCAATGGGCTTAAAAAAATATTCATTTGGTGAATATACTTTTATTTTAGGTATTAACAATAGTGGTGCACTATTTTTATTTTACAGTGTAGAATTATATGTAAGTAAAAAAGTTATTAGTGGAGAACCTGCATTAACACTTTCATTTTTGAAAGAACCAACAGCTAATTAATATTAGCTGTTAAACACTAACTCAATATCATGCGGAATTTCTAAGTTTTTTGCTTTTTCTTGAGCAAGATATAAATTTTTACCGCTAATAGTCAACATTTTATTTTTATAACTTATTTTGAAGTCAATATTTCTTGGAAAATGTTGTAATAGTATCTCTGAGAGTGCAATAGAGAAGCTCATAGTGCGTAACTCATCACGAATAGGTAATATGTCATGATGGATGTCAAGATGCTCTTTAGAGGTTCTTTTTCTTTTGTGAAATCGTACCAGTGTCGAAATTAAAATAATCTCTTTGTGTGAAAAACCATACGTTAACCCATTGTCAATTAAGAGTTGTGAGTGATGATGATATGAGTAGAAGTTTATACTTTTACCAATACTAGAAAGTTTTGCTGCGACTTTTAATGCTCTTAGGTTAATTGAAGAGACATTAAAATCATTTTGCAAAAGAGAAATAATTTTCATACTCACCTCTTGTCGTTGCGAAGCATGTGCAGGATGCATCATAAATCTATCGATAAGATTTTGTACTGAAGTGTCATAGTTATGTGGAAATTGATCTTTAGTATTTCGTAGTAAATCATGAAGATAGACACCTTCACGAACACCTACCCCACTAGATATAATATGATTTATCTCAGTATATTTTAAAATTCGTAAAATAATTAATGCACCAGGTTTTATGATATCAAAACGCTCTTTTTTAATGCCTAACTCTTTTAACTCTTTTTCAGTAGCTTCTAAAATATTTTTTAAAAAATGTTTTAATTTTTTAGAGGAGTATTCAAAACCATGTAAGATATTTAAAGAGTGCTCTGATTGTTCTAGTAGTGCTTGAGAAACTGCACGAAAGGTTCCTCCAATACCAATGATGTTTTTTACATTTTGTAGGGCTTCTTGAGGAAGTTCCTCAATGGCATGATCAATATATTGTGTTGCTTCTTCAATATTTTTGTCATCACAAAAAAGCTCTTTTAATCGGATAGTTCCAATATTTAGTGACATAGATTTTAAGACAGTTCCCCCATCAATAATAGAACATTCTGTTGAACCCCCACCAATATCTATGGTAAGTCCTGATGTTTTACTAAGTAAGTTAGCACAGGCTATACCACCCAGTTTTGCTTCTTTTTCACCATCAATAACTTTTATACTAATACCCGTTTTCTCAAGTATTTTTTTTATGAACTCTTTTTTATTGGGAGCATCACGTACAGCAGAAGTTGCAACACAAAGTGTTTTTTGTACTTTATATGATTTAATAATAGATTGAAATTCAGTGAGGGCTAATAGGGTTCGTTCAATTGGTTCTTTTTGTAAGTTACCATCATTTTGATAAGAGTCATGACTAAGACGAACACGACTTTTTGCTTCATGAAGAAGATGAAATGCAAAACGACTACTCTTTTCATAGATAACTAAACGTATTGAACTTGAACCGATATCAATTACAGCGGTACGTTTTGCCATGTACTCTTCTTTTTATTTATTTTTACTCGTACTCTTTTTCTATCTGCTTGTGTTTAAACAGAAGTTCTGTCATTGTTTCTACATTGTCTTTATCTAAGATAATACAGTCAATGGGACATACTGCAATACAAGCAGGTTCGTCATAGATACCAACACATTCTGTACAACGTTCAGGTTCAATGATGTAAATTGGATCGCCTTCTTCAATTGCTTCAGTTGGACACTCTTCACGACAAGCGTCACATGCGATACACTCTTCGGTAATTATTAATGGCATATAGATAACCTTTTTTTATTGCTTATTTAAATATTTTTGATTTATAACAGAAGTAAGCTTAAGAAAAGCTCTAAAGTTGTGACTTAGAGCTATTTTTTCTTAATTGGACAACAAAGTTTTGAATTAAGATGTAAAGATGCAATAGTTCCTTCAATATCATCAGTTCTATTTTTGAGATAAATTTTAGCACCAATTGCATCGGCTGCACTTTTTGCAAGAAAGAGACCAAGTCCAACACCACTTTTATTACCTTGGCGTTTAAAAGGAGCGAAGAGGTCCATTGTTTCATCAATTCCACATCCTTCATCAATAACTTGGATAAGAAGTCCTTCATGGGTATGTTCTGTTTTGAGTTGTACTGTTTTACCTTCAGGAGTAAACTTAAGAGCATTTTGTAAAAAGTTTTGTAATATTTGATTGAGTAAACTGACTTGAAGTGTTGCCATAAATACATCTGGTTCAAAAGTCATGGTTAATTTTTTCTTCTCATTTTCAGACAAAAGAGCAAAGTCATTAGCCCGGTTACGTAAATGATCAATAACATCCATTTCGGTTGGTTTTTCTAACTGAGCACCTTCTTGACGACCAATATTTAAGATGTTGGATACAATTTTATTCATCTCATCAACAGATTCAGTATTTTTACGAATTGCAGCTATGTAGTCTTCTGATTGACGCTCTTTTATCAATGTTACTTGGTTTTTTAACTTCATAACAGCGAGAGGTGTTTTAAGCTCATGAGCAGCACCAATAAAGAGTTCCTTTTGGTACTTAACAAAGTTTTGTATTCTTCCAATTAAACGATTTATAGTATCGCCAAGTGGTTCAAACTCTTCGGGTAGTTCTTCAACTTTTATAGGACTAATAAGATGTTCATTCATATTTGACAGACGTCTACTTAGTGCTTTAATAGGATGAATTAGTAGTTTAGAAAGCGTAATTGCATAAATAATAATAAGAATTAAGCTGAGAATATTGATTATAAATATTGAGCGTTTAATTTTTTGAACAAGTTGTTGTGTAGGGGTTATTCTTTTAGTTATTTTTAAATAACTATTATCAATGTCAAGATAGGGATAGATAAGAATTAAATAGGTCTCATTCCCTTTTTCACGTTGGTATACAGTATACGGTTCAATAACTGTTTTTAATGTAGTTAGTTCAACACTAATACCACTTATAATATCACTTTGGCTATTATGGTCTAAAACGGATTGAGAAGCACAGATATTTTGTGCAATTTGTATTAAACTATTGCGTTTATCATCATAAATTGATTTTTGAATGTAAAGAAATAAGATAAAAGAGAAGAGAATAATAAGTGCCGCCGAAGCGACAATTAGTTGTATGAGAAATTGGGTTCTTATACTTCTTTTGGATAACAAAATCTATAACCTCTACGGCGTACAGTTTCAATAGTTGTTATGTTTAATGGTTTGTCCATTTTTTGACGAATTTGATTAATAGCAACTTCAATTACATTTGGAGTTACTAATTCTGGTTCTTCCCAGATTGCGTCAAGTAATTGTTCTTTAGAAACAATTTGATCACGGTGACGAGCAAGGTGAGTTAATACTTCAAAAGGTTTTCCTTTAAGCTCAATCTCTTTTTCTTTATAGATGATTTTTTCCTCTTCAGGATTAATAGTTAAATCATCAATAGCAATAACGTTACTTCCACCAAAACGAAGCTGTGCTTCAATACGAGCAACAAGTACTTCAAAATCAAATGGTTTACGAACGTAGTCATCTGCACCAGCACGTAATGCTTCTATTTCACTTGCATTATCATCACGAGCAGAAAGAACAATTACTGCTGTTTTTGGTGTATTTGTTTTGATGTCAGGAATGATATCAACGCTATTACCATCTGGTAACATCCAATCCATTAAAATAAGATCATAGTTTCTGATATCTAAGTAATATTCACCATCTTTAAGACACTCAACTACATCACTTTGGTAACCATACTCTTTAAGACCTTCTGCAAGAGTTCTGTTTAAAGTAACTTCATCTTCAATAATTAAAATGCGCATTAACAACCTTCAGTTAAAAATTTTGGCGGATTATATCATACTTTTAGAAATATTTAAAGTTTTTTAAAGTTTTTTTTAAAAATTGAAGCTTTTTTGAAGAGAGACCACGCAATCATCGAGAATGTCTGGCTTAGAAATTTTTAAAGTTAGCGTGTTGATAGTAGGAAAGTTGTATTTTAATGAGCATGATAGTGATAAAATTGCATCTTCAATGAGTAAAAATTCGTTTTTTTTCATTGAAGTTTTAATATGCTCCGTTACTTGGGCATAGTTAATAAAATCTTTTTTGGTATTTTCAAAGGGGTATAATATATCGCAATTTACAATAATGTTTTGTGGGGTTGTTCGTTCGAAGTCTAAAAGACCAATAATGGTCTTAAAGGTTAACTTTTCAATAGTGATATGCATCATTATGCAATTCTTTTTTCTTCACCTTTAAAAACACGGATAATATTTGGAATATGTTTATAAAAAAGAATAAAGCCAATAATTAAAACAGGGGCATGTGGCATTTCAGGATGGATAAAAAATGAACTTATCATTAAAACACTGAGTCCTGCAAGTGAAGATAAAGAAGATATTTTTAATGTTTTAGCCGTAATTGCCCAAACAACAATACCAATAGCTGTCTCAATAGGAAGCATAATAGCCATAACGCCCATTCCTGTTGCTATTCCTTTTCCACCTTCAAACATGAGATAAGGACTAAAGCAGTGTCCTACAACAGCTAAAACTGCCACGCCCCATTGTGTTGCTTCACTAAGACCAATATATTTGGCAATAACGAGGACAATAATACCTTTTAGTGCATCAAGTAAAAGTGTAGAAGCACCAAGTTTTTTTGCTAAAGCGGGGTTACTCTCTTTTACAACACGTAAAACATTGGTAGCACCGATACTTCCTGAACCACTTTTTTTAATATCAACACCTGCAACAAATTTAGCTAGAAGAAGACCAAAAGGGATTCCCCCTACTAAGTACGCAAGTATAAAAAATTGTGCATTTATATTACTTAAAAATTCCATTAAATTCCTTATTAATTTTCAAAGAACGAGATTATACAGTAATTAGGTATAAAGTATAAATTCTTTAATACCTTCTTTTGAAAGAGGATAGTTCAAGGCTCTAAGCTTATGCCCCAAGATTGAACTTATAGAATCTGTTAAAATAAAAACATCATTATTTTTTATAGCTTTAATGCTTTTATGAGAAAGCTTTAATATTTTTAAATAGGCTAGACCCCCTACCGATTTTTTGGTAGTAAAATCATCAGTAATAACAATTTTGTCAGGTTTATTACTTTTTAGCCAAAGGGCGAAAATATCATCTTTTGTAAAACCAAATATCTGAATATTTTTTAATCTAGCTTCTCTAATATAATTTTCTAAATTACGAATAGAGTGGTGTAGCATATCTGCATCATCTCCAATAAATGCAATTACTTCTTTATCTTTTTTTTGAAATAGTTCATTAGCACTTTTAAAAGATTTAAACTCATGTTCATCAAGTGATAAAGAATTTAGTAAAAAGCGATTAAAAAGGTAATTTGACATCTTGATATTTGGCGCATTTTTTTTAAAATAACTAATAGTATCTTCAGACTTTTTTGCATTTTTAAACATTAAAACAGATAGTTTTTGTAGATGTCTTCCAAGAAGTACTATTAACAAATTTCGAAATTGTGTAGATTTTTTTAAAAAGAGAGAACGTGTATCAAGCTCAATTTTAGAGTTTTGGGTTAACTCTTTAATAAAACCTTCATTTAAAGAGTGGTTGAAAATTGAATAGAAATTTTGTAAAAGTGCATACTCTTTAAGTACTTTTTGAATTCCTTTAGAATGGTTAAAACAGTCCATTTTTTTAAGCTCAGAGTACATAGTCATGATTGATAAATTTGTAGTCTCATAGGGTAATGATTCGTATTTTAAATAAGGAGCTTCAATCTGTTGTGCAATGTGGTTAAAGTTTGAAAACTGTAAGGGAATAAGTGAAGGGGTAAGGTTTTTGTTTTTAATTAATTTTTTAACATCAGGCAAAAAGTTATTTTCATACTCTTCTCCTAAATCGGTATAGAAATTTTCTATAAAAATAACTTCTAAAGTATCTTTGTACTCTTTTAAAATACAGTGTAGTTTTTTTTCATTTGAAGTAGTTTCTCTTTTTTTAATATAGAGTTGAAGTTCTTTTTGTGCTAATGAAAATAGTGTTTCAACAGCAACTTTTTGAGGTGAATTAAAGTGAATCAAAACTCTTTTTTTAAGTTTTGTCTCGTCAATACGAAGCTTTAATACTCTTAATATGTACTTTTTTAATACTCTAAAAAGAACTAAAGCTAAACGTTGATTATGTGCTTTAATAACATTTATCATGATACTAAATTTTAGCGTTGCTCGTGAGTGGGAGCTGCATTGAAATTGATTGATGAAGGTGGTTTTTCATCTGTTTTTATCCTTTTATAGAGGGCATCAATATGATTTAAAAGACGGTTTAAAAGATAACGTTCACTAACTGTATATTTTTGTTGCGATGTTGTAACGTAGGTGTAAAGAAACTCCATTGCTTTTTCATCACTCTCAAAACTAATATTATTAATAATAGTTTGAACTTCAGTGTAACTTGAACCTGCTGCTTTATAAAAATCGTTAGCAATTTCCATAGTTTTTAAATTAGGAAGTGCAAGTGCAAAATCAAAATGATTATAAAGCAAGACACCAATAAAATATTCAATATCAGATGCTTCCATCTCAGAGTATTCATTTTCATCAGCTTCAAACCAAGTGTGCCAAAGTTTTTCTATCTCTTGAAGTTGTTGTGTGTACATGAAATTAGTCCTAATGTATTTCTATCATTATAACTTTTTTTGATGTTAGCTTACTAAAAAGAAGGAAAGCAATTTTATGTTTTATTATGAAATTATATAATATTAGAAAATATTATATTTTTGTGTTATACTTATGGCAGATAAGTATTAGAAAAAGCCGACCTTACTGTGAAGTAAGCACGGAAAGTTATGGGTCTTTTATATAACAAAGATCGCCAGACTACCTAATGTATTACACATTTCCCTTTTTTTATATTTATCAAATTTCATATAATATTTTTGGCTATTCCTACGTCTACTCTAGTTTTAGTTTAAAAATATTATTATTTGGAGAATATTATGAAGAATTTCCCATTTGCAGTATTGCTAATCTTCTCTCTACCCTTTTTAGCAGGGTGTGGAAGTGCTACAGAAGATGAGCAAGAGAATAGTGATAAAAAAGTTTTAGAGGAACACGCCTCTTTAGTATGCGTAGATGAGTATGTAAAATCTACATTAGATCAAACACTAGGAAGTTGTTTAGCTTGTCATGTTGAGGGTGCTCCAGCAGAATCAACACGATTTCTTTTTGAAGAGTCATCATTTTCGGCTTAATGAAAAATACGGGGGTCTAAATAATCATTTTTTCTTATAACTTACTAAATAGTCATCGACCATTTTTAACTTCAAACTTTTAGTAAATCCATTGTGTATTTTCAAC
>Ga0233442_1000909_pt1 | contig 25040 bp, 18 predicted proteins | sample SI_123_September_3_FD_182789 | JGI IMG/M metagenome (GOLD analysis project Ga0233442, IMG submission 182789) | Seawater microbial communities from Saanich Inlet, British Columbia, Canada - SI_123_September2016_150_MG | ecosystem: Environmental > Aquatic > Marine > Inlet | place: Canada: British... | reverse complement strand
ACAACCAGGCTATCCGCGATCCGAGCCAGCCGTTCGGCGTTGTCAGAACGAAATAACATGGCTTGCTCCTTTTACACGTGACCGCGCATGAGCGATCACGTGTGCAAGGTGGGCAAAGCGCCATTTGAATTCGAGAGGGGAGCAGCGCCGAAAGTATAGTGATCTCATAAGTATCTGCGAGCACCTCGTAAGCAAGCGCTGAAAATCTGACTTTGTGATTCGGATAACCACAATCACTGCACGGTGGGCCATCGGCGCGTGACCGTGTACGCCGATACGGGCTATTTGCCCGCCACCAAAGGACGGCGATGGGCGTGAGTGAAGATCCTTTGTTGGCAATGACTTGGCGGGGATTAAACGGGAGCTGTCGCGACATCCCGCACTCGATCTTTATGAGATTCCTATAACGTTGCGTTTGCTCCTGCCTCGAAAACCTATGTGGCAGATGCCATTCCATCCTTGCAGAAACCACAGCGGTTCTTCGCGCCATCGAAATGAATCAGGCGGCGCAGAAAACATTGGTACGCAATAGCAGCGTGCCGAGACCGTGTTGCAAGGAGCATTCCATGCTGGACGTCATCATGCTGGCCCTCGGATTTGGCTTCTTCGTTTTGGCGGTGGGTTATGCCTACGCTTGCGACAGGCTCTGAGGGAGAACGGCCATGATTTTCGATTACGCACTCGCCGGCATCGTCTCCGCAGGGCTGCTATTTTACCTGACCTACGCGCTGCTGCAGCCTGAACGGTTCTAGACGCCGGCATTTTAAAGCGTGCGCAGATCTCCGAGGGATCAGGCGCAAATCACGAAAGCACACGACCATGACAGTCATTGGCTGGATTCAAATTCTGCTGTTCTGCGCGATCATCGTCGCGCTGGTTAAGCCGCTCGGCGGCTACATGACGCGCGTCTTCAATGGCGAGCGCACGTTTCTTTCGCCAATCCTGCGTCCGGTCGAGGCGGGGCTCTACCGGATCGGCGGCGTCGACGAAAAGCGCGAGCAGCATTGGCTGACCTACACGGTCGCGATGCTGCTCTTTCACTTCGGCGGCTTGGTGATTCTCTACGCGTTGATGCGCTTTCAGGCCGTTCTGCCCTTCAATGCGATGGAGCAGTCTGCCGTTGCGCCGGATCTGTCGTTCAATACAGCCGTCAGCTTCATCACCAACACCAACTGGCAGAACTACGGCGGCGAAAGCACGTTGTCGTATTTGACCCAGATGCTTGGTCTGACCCACCAGAACTTCCTGTCGGGTGCGACGGGAATCGCGATCGCGGTGGCGCTGATCCGCGGCTTCGCCCGCTCGTCCGCGCGCACCGTTGGAAATTTCTGGGTCGATGTCACCCGCACCACCCTGTACGTGCTGCTGCCGATCTGCGTCATCTATTCCCTGTTTCTTGTATCGCAGGGTATGCCGCAGACTCTCGGCGCCTATGTCGATGCGACCACGCTTGAGGGCGCCAAACAAACCATCGCGGTTGGTCCGGTCGCATCGCAAGTTGCGATCAAGATGCTGGGCACCAACGGCGGCGGCTTCTTCAACGTCAATGCCGCGCATCCGTTCGAGAATCCGACCGCGCTGTCGAACTTCGTGCAGATGCTCTCGATTTTCGTGATCGGTGCGGCGCTCACCAATGTGTTCGGACGCATGGTCGGCAATCAGCGCCAGGGCTGGGCCATTCTTGCCGTGATGGGAGTGCTCTTCGTCGCCGGCGTCATGGTCACCTATTGGGCAGAAGCCTCGGGCACCTCGATCATGCATACGCTCGGTCTGACCGGCGGCAACATGGAAGGCAAGGAAGTGCGTTTCGGCATCGTTGCATCGGCGCTGTTCGCCGTCGTGACCACCGCTGCCTCCTGCGGCGCGGTCAATGCCATGCATGATTCGTTCACCGCGCTCGGCGGCATGATCCCGTTGATCAACATGCAACTCGGCGAACTGATCATCGGCGGCGTCGGTGCGGGCCTGTACGGCATGCTGCTGTTCGTCGTGCTGGCGATCTTCGTGGCCGGTCTGATGGTCGGCCGCACGCCAGAGTATGTCGGCAAGAAGATCGAGGCACGGGAGGTCAAGATGGCGATGCTCGCCATCCTGATCCTGCCGCTGATGTATCTGGGCTGGACCTCTGTCGCTGTCGTTCTGCCGTCGGCTGTCGCTTCGATAGCCAACGCGGGACCGCACGGCTTTACCGAGGTGCTCTACGCCTACACGTCCGCGACCGGCAACAACGGTTCGGCGTTTGGCGGCCTCACCGGTAACACGCTGTTCTACAACCTAACGTTGGCGTGTTCGATGCTGGTCGGCCGCTTCTTCATGATTGTGCCCGCCATGGCCCTTGCCGGAGCGCTCGCACAGAAGAAGTCGATCCCGCCGTCAGCCGGGTCGCTCCCGACGACGGGCGGTCTGTTCGTCGGCCTCGTTGTGGGTGTGATCCTCATCGTCGGCGGTCTCACGTTCTTCCCGGCGCTCGCGCTCGGACCAGTCGTCGAGCATCTCGCGATGACTGCGAACACCCTGTTCTGATCGATCCCTTTTGGAGTGACAATCATGGAAACGTTAAAACTGCAAAAGCGGACGACGGGATCGGCGATGCTCGATCCGAAAATCGTCTTCCCCGCGATCGGGTCTGCTTTTGTCAAGCTCGATCCCCGGTCGATGATCAGAAATCCGGTGATGTTCGTGGTGGAAGTCGTCGCTGCGTTGACGACGATCATCTTCCTGCGCGCGCTGTTCACCGGCGGCGAGGATCTCGGCTTTACTTTCCAGATCATCCTGTGGCTCTGGTTCACGGTGCTGTTCGCCAATTTCGCGGAAGCGATCGCTGAAGGCCGCGGTAAGGCCCAGGCCGAATCTCTCAAGAAGACCCGGACGGAAAGCCAGGCCAAGCTGTTGATGGGTTCGGGATCGGACAGAACCTACCGCTTGGTGCCCGGCACCAGCCTGAAGGTTGGCGACATCGTGCTGGTGGAAGCAGGCGACGACATCCCCTCCGACGGCGAAGTGATCGAAGGCGTCGCCTCGGTCAACGAGGCGGCGATCACGGGCGAGTCAGCCCCGGTGATCCGCGAGTCGGGTGGCGATCGTTCTGCCGTGACAGGCGGTACCCAAGTGCTGTCGGACTGGATCCGCGTCCGCATCACAGCGGCGCAAGGTTCGACCTTCATCGATCGCATGATCAGGCTGGTCGAAGGCGCCGAGCGCCAGAAGACGCCGAACGAGATTGCGCTTAACATTCTGCTCGCCGGTCTGACTATCATTTTTGTGTTCGCGACGGTCACGATTCCGAGCTATGCGGCTTATGCCGGCGGATCGGTGTCGATCGTTGTGCTGGTGGCTTTGTTCGTCACCCTGATCCCGACCACGATCGGTGCGCTTCTGTCCGCCATTGGCATTGCCGGCATGGATCGCCTGGTGCGGTTCAATGTGCTGGCCATGTCCGGCCGTGCGGTTGAGGCCGCGGGCGACGTTGATACACTGCTCCTGGACAAGACCGGAACCATCACGCTCGGCAATCGCCAGGCGACGGCATTCCGTCCCGTGCATGGAGTTACCGAGCAGGAGCTTGCGGACGCTGCACAGTTGGCGTCGCTTGCCGACGAGACGCCGGAAGGTCGTTCCATCGTTGTTCTTGCCAAGGAGAAGTATGGCATCCGTGGCCGCGATATGGGCGAGCTTGGAGCTACCTTCGTTCCGTTCACGGCGCAGACCCGCATGAGCGGTGTCGATGCTGGCGGGTCGTCGGTTCGCAAGGGCGCGGTCGATGCGATCCTGAACTATGTCAACGGCGGCCCGCGTGCGGCAGTCGCCTCGGGCGGTGCGGTTCGTGCGCTTTCGCCTGCAACCGATGCCGACACCGTACGGGAAATCCAGACGATTGCCGATGAGATCGCGAAAGCGGGCGGAACTCCGTTGGCTGTGGCGCGTGACGGCAGACTGCTTGGCGTGATTCACCTTAAAGATATCGTCAAGGGTGGCATCCGCGAGCGGTTTGCCGAACTGCGCCGCATGGGCATCCGGACCGTGATGATCACCGGCGACAATCCGATGACTGCGGCGGCGATCGCCGCCGAAGCGGGCGTCGATGATTTCCTTGCGCAGGCGACGCCAGAGGATAAGCTGAAGCTCATTCGCGATGAGCAGGCCAAGGGCAAGCTCGTGGCCATGTGCGGCGACGGCACCAATGACGCGCCGGCTCTGGCGCAGGCTGACGTCGGTGTGGCGATGAACACTGGTACGCAGGCGGCACGCGAAGCCGGCAACATGGTCGACCTCGATTCAAACCCGACCAAGCTGATCGAGGTCGTCGAAATCGGCAAGCAGCTGCTGATGACGCGCGGCGCACTGACCACGTTCTCGATTGCCAACGACGTGGCGAAATATTTTGCCATCATCCCGGCGATCTTCCTCGCATTCTATCCGCAACTGCAGGCACTCAACATCATGAATCTGTCGAGCCCGCAAAGCGCGATCCTGTCGGCGATCATCTTCAACGCGATCATTATCATCGCGCTGATACCGCTGGCGCTGAAGGGCGTTGCCTACAAACCGATGGGGGCTGGCGCGCTGCTGAGCCGCAACCTGCTGATCTATGGCGTCGGCGGCATTATCATCCCGTTTATCGGCATTAAGGCGATCGATCTGATCGTGACCGCCTTGCATCTTGCCTGAGGAGAAGCACAATGTTGAAAGAAATCCGGCCCGCGTTCTTCATTCTCGTCGGTCTCACGGTCATCACCGGTCTGGCCTATCCGCTCGCCATCACCGGCATTGCCGGCACGATCTTTCCGTATCAGGCGCAGGGCAGTCTGATCGAGAAGGACGGAAAGACGATCGGTTCGGCGCTGATCGGTCAGGAGTTCAAGGAAGACAGGTACTTCCATGGCCGTCCGTCCGTAACCACAACGGTGGACCCTGCGGATTCGACCAAGACCATTCCTGCACCGTACAATGCGGCGAATTCTTCAGGCTCGAATCTTGGTCCGACCAGCAAGGCGCTCAGCGACCGCATGAGCGAGGACGTCGCCAGGCTGAAGGCTGAGAACCCGTCGATGCCGGTCCCGACCGATCTGGTCATGACCACGGGCAGCGGCCTCGATCCCCACATTTCGCCGGAAGCTGCACTGTTTCAGGTCCCTCGGGTCGCGACCGCGCGCAAGCTGCCGGAAGATGCGGTCCGCAAACTGGTTAACGAGAGCGTGGAAAGCCGGCTTGCGGGGCTGCTCGGCGAGCCGCGCGTGAATGTGCTGGCGCTCAATCTGGCGCTGGATCGCGCGACGAAGTAGCATCCGGAGATTATCCGTGAGGACCTGAATGCCTGATGGCAATCATTCGCGATACTGAACAACGACCATCACCTGAAGCATTGCTTGAGGCTGCGCGCCGCGAAGACGGCGGCGGTCGCCTGAAGATATTTCTTGGTGCCGCTCCCGGCGTTGGCAAGACCTATGAAATGCTGCAGAGCGCGCATGCCAAGCTGAACGCCGGCGTTGATGTTGTGATCGGCGTTGTCGAGACTCACGGGCGGCTGGAAACGCAGGCGCTGTTGCACGGTCTCGAAGTTCTCCCCCGCAAGGCGCTTGCCTACAAGGGCCAGACCCTCGACGAGATGGATCTCGATGGCTTGCTGGCGCGGCGGCCGAAGATCGCCATCGTCGACGAACTCGCGCACACCAATGCGCCCGGCAGCCGCCATCCGAAACGCTACATGGATGTTGAGGAACTGCTGGACAACGGCATCGATGTCTACACCGCCGTCAACATCCAGCATATCGAGAGTCTGAACGACGTTGTCGCACAGATCACCCGCGTGCGCGTGCGCGAGACCGTGCCGGATTCCATCATCGCCCGCGCCGATGACATCGAGCTGGTAGATCTGACGCCGGGCGATCTGATCCAGCGCCTCAAGGAAGGCAAGGTCTACGTTCCCAAACAGGCCGAGCGCGCGCTTGAGCATTATTTTTCGCCGGGCAATCTGACTGCGCTGCGTGAACTGGCGTTACGACGGACCGCAGAGCGCGTCGACGATCAATTGCTCAATCACATGCAGGCCAATGCCATCCCGGGGCCTTGGGCGGCGGGTGAGCGGATTCTGGTCTGCGTCAGCGAAGACCCGCGCGCGGCCGGTCTGATCCGTTACACCAAACGCCTCGCGGACCGGCTGCATGCGCCCTGGACGGCCATCTGTATCGAAACCCGGCGGAGCTTGCAGTTGAGCGACGCTGAGCGCGACCGGATTGCGACCATGTTGCGGCTTGCGGAGGCGCTGGGAGCCGACGCCTTGACGATCCCTGCCGTCGAACGCCGTATCGCCAACGACATTCTCGCCTTCGCGCGAGCCAACAACGTCACCCAGATTGTGATCGGGAAGGCGACCCGTTCCTGGTGGTTTGAGCTGGTGCGTGGCTCGGTCGTCCACGATCTGGTGCGGCGCGCCGGCAATATCAGCATTAACGTCATCGCCGGCGACAATCTCGATCCGGAGACATTCGCTGGCAAGGGTGTGCGGACGGCGGAGCGCGCGGAGGCCGCCGATCCGCTGCCGTATGTGGTGGCGCTGTCGCTCGTCGCGCTCGCGCTCGGCATCAGCAAGCTGATTTTTCCGGTTCTTGGCATCGAGAACGTCGATCTCGTTTTCCTGACCGTCGTTGTCACCGTCGCGGTGCGCTATGGTCTGTCCCCGTCGCTAGTTGCTGGTTTCGCAGCTTCGCTGTGCTACAATTTCTTCTTTCTGCCGCCGGTCTATACGTTCAGCATCACCGACCCGACCAACGTCGCGGCGTTCTTCTTCTTCATGCTGATCGCGATGATCGTTTCCAACGTCGCGGCGCGGGTCCGGACCCAGGCTGTGATGGCGACGGGTAGGGCGCGCACGACCGAGTATCTCTATTCGTTCAGCCGCAAGCTCGCCGGAACCGCGACCCTTGACGATGTGTTGTGGGCGACAGCGTATCAAACCGCGCTGATGTTGAAGGTGCGAGTTGTGCTGTTGCTGCCGGAGCATGGTTTCATCACGGTCAAGGCAGGGTATCCGCCCGAAGACGAGCTCGATCAGGCCGACCTCGCGGCCGCGAACTGGGCATGGAGCAATGATCGCCCCGCTGGGCGCGGCTCGGACACGCTGCCCGGAGCGAAGCGACTATTTCTCCCCATGCGGACCGGTCGCGGACCGATTGGCGTTGTTGGAATCGATGACGACCGTACAGGACCGATCCTCACGCCCGATCAGACGCGTTTGCTCGACGCGTTGATGGATCAAGGGGCATTGGCGATCGAGCGTGTTCGGCTCGTGGAAGATATCGATCACGTCAAGCGCGTGATGGAAACCGACCGGCTGCGATCCGCGCTGCTGACGTCGATTTCTCACGATCTCAAGACACCCTTGTCCTCGGTTCTCGGCGCCGCGAGCACGTTGCAGGATCTTTCGGCGAAATTGAGCGATACGGAGAAAAGCGAGCTGCTTGCGACGATTATCGACGAGTCCGAACGACTCAACAGGTTCATCGCAAACCTGCTTGATATGACAAAACTTGAATCGGGCGCTATCGTGCCGAATTCTGCACCTCACGATCTCGGCGAAGTTATCGATACTGCGCTCAGGCGTGCCAGCAAGATCTTGACGCAGCACCGTGTTGAATTGCGGTTGCAGGCCGATTTGCCAATGCTTGAGCTTGATGCAGTCCTCTTCGAGCAGGCTCTCTTCAATCTCCTTGATAATGCTGCCAAGTATGCTCCGACCGGCAGCCTGATTCAGATTCAAAGCTGGAAGGAAGCGAATTTCGTTTGCCTTCAGATTCTGGATGAGGGCAGCGGGATTCCTCCGGATGAACTGGAAAACATTTTCGATAAGTTCTATCGCGTGCAGAAAGGCGATCACGTGCGGCCCGGCACCGGTCTCGGGCTTGCAATTGCTCGCGGATTCGTGGAGTCCATGCACGGAACGATCTCGGCCGCAAATCGGTCCGATCGCACCGGCGCGATCCTGACCATCCGGTTGCCGATTCCGAAAACGACCGAAACATTGGATACAGCCGCATGAGCGCCGCTCCGCTCAAGATTCTCGTCATCGATGATGAGCCGCCGATCCGCAAGCTGCTGCGGATGGGCCTGAGCACACAGGGCTATGAGATTCTCGATGCGCCGAACGGCAAGACGGCGCTCGAACTCATGAACGACAATCCGGATCTGGTCATTCTCGATCTCGGCCTTCCTGATATACAAGGTCACGAACTTCTGCGCGTGATCCGCGCGCGGAACGACAGCGTTCCAATCGTCGTGTTATCCAGCAGGGGTGATGAAGCTGGCAAGGTTCAGGCGCTTGATCTCGGTGCTGACGATTATGTGACCAAGCCTTTCGGCATGGATGAACTGCTCGCCCGCATCAGGGCTGCGCTGCGCCATCAGTTACAAGTTCATGGCGAGCGTCCGATATTCCGCGCCGGCGATCTCTCGGTCGATCTCGTCCGGCGTCTGGTCAAGGTCGGCGAGCGAGACGTGAAGCTGTCGCCAAAAGAGTATGATCTGCTACGCGTTCTGGTTCAGCATGCAGGCAAGGTTCTGACCCATAAGTTTCTTTTGCATGAACTCTGGGACGACCTGACGGACGCGCAATACCTCCGCGTCTATGTCCGTCAGCTCCGGCAAAAGATCGAAGGCGATGCGGAGCGGCCCCAATACGTTCTAACGGAGACGGGCATCGGGTATCGGCTGCGCGCCCCGGATTAGCATAGGGAGCTGTCCCTAAGCCGAGCCCTTTTCGACTGTACCGCCTGGAGTTCCTATGAAGATATCTGACTTTCTCTCGCCGGCCGATGTTGTCATCGACATGCGAATTGCGCAAAAGGAACTGCTTCTGCGAGATCTGGCGCGGAGGGCGGCTTTGAACCTCGGCCTGGAGGCGGACTATGTCTCCTCAGAACTTCTGAAACGCGAGGAATTCGGATCCACCGGCATGGGACGCGGGGTGGCCGTTCCGCACGCTAGGTTGCCGATGGTGAGAGAGCCATACGGCATCATGACAAGACTGAAGCAGCCGATCGATTTTGCTGCGATTGACGGAGAGCCCGTCGATCTGTTTTTTTCGGTTCTGCTACCCGCCACGGCTGGGAGAGATCAACTCGGCGCGCTGGCATTGGTTGCCCGGAAGCTGAGAACTCCAGAATGTCTGGTCCAATTGCGACGTGCGAGGACTGAATCCGAACTTTACGCAGCGATCACCAGATAATGCTTTCCTCCGGTTGCGGCGGCATTCCTTTGCTCAATGCAAACTAGCTGGGCGTCGGCCGGAGCGTTATCTTGTTGGGTGAAATTCTCGCGTGAATCCGTTGGATCATGCCGCGTGACCCCTAACAGCCGGCTTGCTTTGCCCGGAAATTTCCCGCCAACTGATGAACCTTTCTCTGGAGAGACATGATGGAACGGGATGTTCCGAGCGGAAGAGACAACGTTACGGCGCCGGACTGCCATCGTGTCGTCGTGGTCGGCGCCGGATTTGGCGGACTGGAAACCGTCTACCGCCTCGCGGGTACTCCGGTCAGCATCACGCTGATCGACCGGCGCAATCACCATCTGTTTCAGCCTCTGCTTTATCAAGTGGCGACTGCTTCGCTCGCAACCTCGGAAATCGCGTGGCCGATACGGCACCTACTGAGCGGGCGGCGTGAGGTGACCACACTGCTCGCATCGGTCACAGGCGTCGATGTCGCCGCGCGGCGTGTGTTGCTGGAGGATGGTGATGCGCTGGGTTACGACACGCTGGTGCTCGCGACCGGGGTCCGGCATGCCTATTTCGGCCGCGATGAATGGGAGCCGTTCGCGCCCGGCCTGAAGACGCTCGAAGATGCGACGACGATCCGTCGGCGTCTTTTACTGGCGTTCGAGCGCGCGGAGCGTGAGAGTGATTCACAGCGGCGTGCCGCGCTGCTGACGTTCGTAATTGTCGGAGGCGGCCCCACAGGCGTTGAACTCGCCGGCACCATCGCGGATCTGGCCCGCGTGACGCTGCCGCCGGACTTCCGTAACATCGATACGCGCGCTGCGCGCGTTGTTCTCATTGAGGCCGGGCCGCGCGTGCTTGCGGGCTTCGCCGAGGATCTGTCGGACTACGCGCACCGCTCGCTGGAGCGCATCGGAGTCGAGGTCGTGCTGGGACGCGCAGTATCCGAATGCAGTGCCGATGGCGTAGTTTATGGCGGCGAGAATCTGAAATCGAGCACCATCATATGGGCTGCCGGCGTACGTGCGTCGCCCGCAGCGGAATGGCTCGGGGTGCCGCTCGATCGTGCCGGGCGAGTGATTGTCGAGCCCGACCTGACGGTGCCCGGTCATCCGGAGATATTTGCCGTTGGTGATACGGTGACGATCGCTGCACCCGACGGTCAGCCCGTACCCGGCATCGCGCCCGCCGCGAAACAGCAGGGGCGCTACGTGGCGAACATTATCAAAGCCCGCCTGCGCGGCGAGACGCCCTCCGCGCCGTTTCACTACAAGCATGCCGGCAGTCTTGCTCAGATCGGCAAGCGGCTGGCGGTGATCGATTTTGGCCGGATCAAGCTGCGCGGGGCGCTTGCGTGGTGGATATGGGGGATCGCGCACATCTATTTTCTGATTGGTGTGCGCAACCGGCTCAGCGTCGCGATCAGTTGGCTATGGAATTACCTGCGCGACCAGCGCAGCGCCCGGCTGATTACCCAAGGACGCAGTGCGCTGGACTATCGCAAGCCGACGTAGCGGAAGCTTACGCGCCTTTGCGGTGTTTCTTTTTCTTCGGCTTCTTGCCGAAAGATGGCTTGTCGACGTCCGGCCAGCTCTGGCGATCCTGGCTCTTCCCGGGCTTTGGGCCCTTGCCTCGCGCCGGCGCACCCTCGAAGCGGCGAGCGTCGTCCCTCAGCGGTTTGTCGTGGCGTTTCGGCTTGTCGTCAAATCGCGGTTTGTCGTCGTAACGCGGTTTGTCATCACGGCGCGGTTTGGGGCTGAAATCCTTATCCCTATGCGCAGGCTTTCGCGGGCGCTTGTCGAACGATGGGGTATCGCCCTGCGGTCCGTTCGGCAGCGCCTCGATGCGGATATTGTCTTCCTTGTCGGGGCGCTTGATCTTGGCGGTAAACTCGTCGACCGCGTTCGCGGAAATCTCGAACTCGGTGCTGGCGTCGAAGATGCGAATGGCGCCGATATCCTGTTTTCCGATTCCGCCGCGGCGGCAGATCATCGGCAGCAGCCAGCGAGCCTCGGCGTTCTTGTTGCGGCCGATTGCGGCGCGAAACCAGACGCTGCCTTCGGGCATCTCGCCGCGTGATTTCGATTTCGCGCGTGGCGCCCGATCATCGCCGCGCGGCTCGCGGCTGTCGCGTCTCGCGCCGCGATCTTCGCGCAATCCTCGGTCGTCGCGTGACCGGCCACCCTGGCCGGGATCGAGGATGTCTTCAGGCGAGGGGAGGCGCGAGCGATAAAGCCGCGCCAGTGCCGCCGCGATGTCCTCAGCGGATCGCTCGGCGAGCAGTGCGCGTGCCAGCACGAGATCGTCTTCCGTCGTTTCTTCGCCGAACAGCGCGTCCTGCAACATGCGCTGCTGGTCGAGAGCGCGAATTTCCTCAACCGTTGGAGCGATCCCCCACACCGCATCGATGCCCGCCATATTCAGCAGTAATTCCGCACGCCGCTTGCGTGCGGGTATCACGAGCATCACGCTAATGCCCTTCTTGCCCGCGCGTCCGGTGCGGCCCGATCGGTGCTGCAGCACTTCCGGATCGTTCGGCAGGTCGGCATGAATGACAAGGCCCAAACTGGGCAGGTCGAGGCCGCGTGCCGCAACGTCAGTGGCGACGCAGACCCGCGCGCGTCCGTCGCGCAGCGACTGTAATGCTTTGGTTCGTTCGTTCTGGGTCAGTTCGCCCGACAGTGCGACCACGGAGAAGCCGCGCTCAAGCAGCGCCGCCTGCAAATGGTTCACCGCGTTGCGCGTGTTGCAGAACACGATGGCGCTGGGGGATTCGAAAAACCGCAGCACGTTGACGACGGCATGTTCGACATCGCCCGGCGCGATACGAATCGCGCGATACTCAATATCGGCATGGCCGCCGTCGCTGCCGGCCACTTCGATGCGAAAGGGGGCGTTCTGATATTGCTTGGTAATGGAGATAATTGTGCGCGGCAAGGTCGCTGAGAACAGCAGCGTGCGGCGTGTGTCCGGCGTGGTCTTGAGAATGAATTCCATATCTTCGCGAAAGCCGAGATCGAGCATCTCATCGGCTTCGTCCAGCACGACCGCCTTCAGTTCGGAGACATCGAGACGCTTGCGGCGGATATGATCGCATAGCCGCCCCGGCGTGCCGACCACGATATGCGCGCCGGCTTCGAGTTCGCGCTTCTCGCGTTGAGGGTCCATGCCGCCGACGCAGGACACGACACGGGCGCCCGCATAGGCATAAAGCCATTCCAGTTCGCGATGAACCTGCAGGGCCAGTTCACGCGTCGGCGCGACGATCAGTGCGAGCGGCGCGCCTGCTCTCGGCAGGCGTTCGGCGTCACCCATCATGTCCTTGGCAATCGCCAGCCCGTAGGCGACGGTCTTGCCTGAGCCGGTTTGCGCCGACACCAAAAGGTCTCGGCCAACGGCATCGCGGGCGAGTACGGCGGTCTGGACCGGCGTTGCGTCGTTATAGTTGCGCTCCGCCAAAGCGCGGGCGAGCGGCGGACTTGCGGACAGGGATTTCACGGACGTTCAACCTTGGTTGGCGCTGTCACTGTCTGATCAACATGGATCGGACACGCGCGCTCGATGTGCGGACGCTTTCACAGCTTCACAGGATCGGTGAGTTGCCGGTGCTTTAGGCCAATTTTGCGGAAAGAGCCAACAAATACTGGCCCAAATGACCAATAAAGGACCGATTCCGCGATTGTTGCAGCAATATCAGGAACCATTCGGCTCCGGACCACTTGTGTTTCCCGACAATCCACAATCGGGAGTTTGAATATGAAACGGACTTTGATGGTTTTGGCGATGATTTCGACTGGCGCGCTCATTCCGGCGGTCGCATCGGCGCAGGGCGTTCCGGGCGGAATCGAACGCGGGGCACGTGAAGGCGAGCGCGCGGCGGGTCCCGTCGGGGCGATTGTCGGCGGTACGGTGGGTGGCGTGGTCGGCGGTGTTGCGGGGGTGCTGGGTGTCGATCAGCGATCGCGCTTCCGCAGCTATGTGGTTGAACAGCGCCGTCCGTCTTACCGGTATCAGAACGATCTCGCGGTCGGCGTCGTTCTTCCCGAGGACGGTGTGACCTATTACGACGTCCCCGAAGAGTATGGTATTCGCGACTATCGCTACACTGTTGTGAATGATCGTACGGTTCTGGTCGATCCGCGAACCCGTCGCGTGGTTCAGATCGTCGAATGAGGTTCGTTACTCGTAATAACGAAAGGTCGCCCTTCAGGGGCGGCCTTTCATTTTCGCGAAATGAGAAATTCAGCCTGCCGCGGCGACTGCGCGTTGCGCCATCACCTTGATAAGGTTGGCGCGGTAAGGCGCCGATCCATGGATGTCTGCCATCAGCCCGTCGGCTGAAATCGTCACGCTGTCGAGTGTGTCGGCAGACCAATTCGCCTTGAGCGCCGCCTCGATGGCGGGCACGCGCATCACGCCGTTCTGCGCCGCGCCTGTGGCAGCGACGCGTACGTCTCCCGATTTCGTCTTGGCGACAAACACGCCGGTGAGGGCAAATCGTGAGGCCGGGTGCCGCATCTTTGAGTACGCTGCCTTCGCCGGAATCGGGAACGAGACTTCCGTGATGATCTCGCCTTCTTCCAGCGCGGTGGTGAACAGGCCCTGGAAGAAATCATCGGCCTTGATGCTGCGCTTATTGGTTTTCACCGTTGCGTCGAGCGCCACCACGGCGGCCGGATAATCCGCCGCCGGATCGTTGTTGGCGATCGATCCGCCTATAGTGCCGCGATAACGCACCGCGGGATCGCCGAGCATCGAGGTCAGGTGCACGATAGCGGGGATTGCCTTCTTCGCATCCGCGCTGGTGAGGATGTCGTAGTAGGTCGTCGCCGCCTTGATGATCAGTGCATCTGCGGTCGCGGACACGCCGACCAGTGCGGGTATCCGCGCGAGGTCGATCACGTCGGAGGGCTGTGCGAGGCGCTGCTTCATCACCGGCAGCAGCGTGTGGCCGCCGGCAAGATACTTCGAGTCGGAGCCCTTCTTGAAAAGTGCGACTGCGTCATCGACGCTGGATGGACGGTGATAGGTTGTCTCGTACATGATGCTTCTCCCCGTCCTTACTCTGCGGCCTGTTGCTGATGGATGGCGTGCCACACCCGATCAGGAGAGGCCGGCATTTCGAGTTTGTTGTTGCCGATGGCATCGGTGATCGCGTTGATCACCGCCGGCGTCGAGCCGATGGCGCCGGCTTCGCCGCATCCCTTGATTCCGAGCGGATTGCTCGGGCAGAGCGTCATGGTGTGTGACACCTTGAACGAAGGCAGATCGTCGGCGCGGGGCATGGCGTAATCCATAAACGAGGCGGTCAGGAGCTGACCGCTCTTGTCGTAGACTGCGCCTTCCAGCATGGCCTGTCCGATGCCTTGCGCAAGACCGCCGTGAACCTGACCCTCGACGATCATCGGGTTGATCAGGCGTCCGAAGTCATCGGCCGCGACGAAGTTGACGATGTCGGTCTTGCCGGTTCCGGGATCGACGTCGACCTCGCAGACGTAGGCCCCGGCGGGGAAGGTGAAGTTGGTCGGATCGTAGAACGCGGTTTCCTTCAGGCCGGGCTCCATGCCTTCCGGCAGGTTGTGCGCGGTGTAGGCAGCGAGAGCGACCATCGGCAGCGCAATCGCCTTGTCGGTGCCGGTGACCTTGAACTCGCCGTTCTCGATGACGATGTCGTTTTCCGACGCTTCAAGCTGATGCGCGACGATTTTCTTTGCCTTGGCTTCGACCTTCTCCATCGCCTTGACGATGGCCGACATGCCGACGGCGCCGGAGCGTGAGCCATAGGTGCCCATGCCGAATTGCACCTTGTCGGTATCGCCGTGAACGATCGCCACCTGACTGATGGGAATGCCGAGACGATCGGCAACCACCTGGGCAAACGTCGTCTCATGGCCCTGGCCGTGGCTGTGCGAACCGGTCAGGATTTCGATGGTGCCGACGGGATTGACCCGCACCTCGCAGGATTCCCACAGGCCGACGCCCGCGCCGAGACTGCCGACGGCTTTCGAGGGCGCGATGCCGCAGGCTTCGATGTAGCAGGAGAAGCCGATGCCGCGCAGCTTGCCGTCTTTCTTGGCCTGCGCCTTCCGGGCAGGGAAGCCGGCGTAGTCGATGGCTTTTAGGGCGGCGTCGAGCGAGGCGTTAAAATCTCCGGCGTCGTAGGCCATGATCACCGGCGTCTGGTGCGGGAAGCTGGTGATGAAGTTCTTGCGGCGCAGCTCGGCCGGATCGACCTTGAGCTGCCGCGCCGCGGTTTCCATCATCCGCTCCATCACGAAAGAGGCTTCGGGACGGCCCGCGCCGCGATAGGCATCGACCGGGGTGGTGTTGGTATAGACGCTGATCACCTCGGCATAGATGTTCGGGATGTTGTACTGGCCCGACAGTAGCGTGGCGTAGAGATAGGTCGGCACCGACGACGAGAACAGCGACATGTAGGCGCCGAGATTGGCGTGGGTCTTCACCCGCAGACCAATGATCTTGTTGTCCTTGTCGAACGCCATCTCTGCTTTGGTGAGATGATCGCGGCCGTGGGCGTCGGTGAGAAATGCCTCGGTGCGGTCGGACGTCCATTTCACTGGACGGCCGGTGCGCTTGGAGGCCCACAGCGCGACCATTTCTTCCGGATAGATGAAAATCTTGGAGCCGAAGCCGCCGCCCACATCCGGTGCGATCACGCGCAGCTTGTGCTCCTGCGCGACGTTATAGAATGCCGACAGCACAAGGCGTGCGACGTGGGGATTCTGCGACGTCGTGTAGAGCGTAAAATGCTCTTCGGCGGAGTCGTACTCAGCGACTGCTGCGCGCGGTTCCATCGCGTTCGGCACCAGCCGGTTGTTGATGATGTCCATCGACACGACATTGGCGGCCCTCTTGAAGGCGTCGCCGGTCGCGGCCTCGTCACCGATGCTCCAGTCATAAATGACGTTGCCGGGTGCTTCGGGATGAAGCTGCGGCGCGCCGGATGCGATAGCCGAACGAATGTCCGCGACCGCCGGAAGTTCTTCGTAGGTCACCTCGACGGCTTCCGCCGCATCGCGAGCCTGATTGCGGGTTTCCGCGATAACGACAGCCACTGCGTTTCCGACAAAGCGCACGGTTTCGGGCGCCATGGCCGGCCACGCGCCCATTTTCATCGGCGAGCCGTCCTTGGAGTGGATCATCCAGCCGCAGATCAGGTTACCGATCTTGTCATCGACAAGCTGCTGGCCTGTCAGCACATCGACCACGCCAGGCATCTTCATGGCGGCCGTGACGTCGATGTTTTTGATTTTTGCGTGGGCGTGCGGGCTACGGACGAATGACGCATAGGTCATGCCATGAAGGCGGACGTCGTCGGTGTATTTGCCCTTGCCGGTGATGAAACGCTTGTCTTCCTTGCGCGCTACCCGTGCGCCGATACCTTCAACACTCATAATCCCGACCTTTCCATAGGGCTGCCTTGGTCGCGCGAGCAGCGCGGGCAGTTGCACATCTGATTATTGAGTCGTCGTCGCGGATCATTCCGCGGCGGCCGAAACCTTCATGCGCCCGGCGGCGTCGAGCACCGACTTGACGATGTTGTGGTACCCTGTGCAGCGGCAGATGTTGCCTTCCAGCTCGTGACGAACGGTTTCTTCGTCGAGGCCGCCGGGATGGCGCTGCACGATGTCGATAGCCGACATGATCATGCCCGGCGTACAGTAACCGCACTGGAGCCCGTGATTGTCGCGGAATGCCGCCTGCATCGGGTGCAGGGTGTCGCCCTTCGAAATACCTTCAATGGTAGTGACGTTGGCGCCATTGGCCTGGCCGACCAATGTGGTGCAGGATTTCACCGCGCGGCCGTCGATATGGACGATGCAGGCGCCGCACTGGCTGGTGTCGCATCCCACGTGGGTACCGGTAAGGCCGAGATGATCGCGCAGCAGATGGACCAGAAGGGTCCGATCCTCGACATCGGCAGAAACCGCCTTGCCGTTGACTGTCAATTTGATTGTAGACACAAGCACCTCCCCAGTGATTTCCAGAAAACGCTTTTTGTAATTGTTCTAATTAACAACCGGCGCGTAAAACTTTGCAACGTCGATTTTCGTCGCGGATGTCATCGCGCGATCATCTGGACGTGAAGCACATGCGCGATGTGCCTTGAATCGCGCGGCGTGCACCACATGCAGGGCTCATTTCGCAGTTGCGAGAGAGTGCTGCTTTCTGCATCCCCTCAATGCCGACGCGAGGTTTGATCGGCGCTCTCTTTTTGCCTAGGCTCAACAGAGAAAGGCGAGAAAATAGAACGCTAACAAGGAGTAACGAGGTGATCGACAAGCGCGTGGAGACACTGGCGGCGGCGGTCGCCGGGGTGCAGGACGGTGCGACCGTGCTGGTGCCCGGTTTTGGCGTGGTGGGCGTCGCCGACAATCTGCTCGAAGCGCTGCACGATCAGGGAGCAAAGGAATTGACCATCGTCGCCAACAACTCAGGCAATGGCGATCATGGATTGGCGCGCCTCATCAACTCCGGCCGTGTGCGCAAGGTCATCTGCTCTTATCCGCGCTCGGGCGACTACAGCGCGTTCCTGAATGCCTATCGTGCCAGGAGCCTTGAACTGGAATTGGTGCCGCAAGGCACCATTAGCGAGCGCATGCGTTGCGCCGCCGCCGGCCTCGGTGGATTTTTCTCGCCGGTCTCGGCGGGCACCAAGCTCGCCGAAGGCAAGGAGCAGCGCGAAATCGACGGTCGGCTTCATGTATTCGAGAAGCCGCTGAAGGGTGACATCGCGCTGGTGAAAGCGGCCAAAGCCGACCGCTGGGGAAATCTTACCTACCGCAAATCCGCCCGTAACTTTAATCCGGTCTGTGCGATGGCCGCGGAGCTGACCGTGGTTGAGGTCGAGACCATGGTTGAACTCGGTTCGCTCGATCCCGAAGCCGTTGTGACACCCGGGATTTTCGTCGACAGGATTGTCGTTGCCGAACCGCGCAAGATTGGGAGCTGAAACGTGACCCTTGATGCAACCGCTCATTATATCCCTTTGACACGTCACCAGATGGCATGGCGCGCCGCGCAGGATTTGCCGGAGGGCGCTTACGTCAATCTCGGTATCGGCATTCCGACGCTGACCTCGGGCTTTGTGCCGAAAACCCGCGAGGTGATTTTTCACAGCGAGAACGGTGTGCTCGGTATGGGTGGCCCGCCGAAGCCCGGTGAGGAAGATGAAGAACTCACCGATGCGGGTAAGAATCTGACAACGTTGGTGACCGGCGGGTGTTACGTCCATCACGCCGATGCGTTTCTGATGATCCGCGGCGGCCATCTCGATGTCAGCCTGCTCGGCGCATTCGAGGTGTCGGAAAAGGGCGATCTCGCCAACTGGACCACGGAGGACACTGAATTTCCGCCGGGTGTCGGTGGGGCGATGGATCTTGCGGTCGGCGCCAAGGAAATTCGCGTCCTTATGGAGCACACCGACAAGAAGGGGCAGCCACGCATCAAGTTCCGCTGCAGCTATCCGCTCACAGCGGCAGGCGTGGTGAAGCGCATCTACACCAACTATGCGGTGATCGATGTCACGCCGGCGGGCCTCATGGTGGCCGAGATGGTCCCGGGCATGACGCTGGAGACATTGCAGGCCATGACAGAGCCGAGATTACAGCTTGCGCCCGGCTGCAAGGACATGATGCAGCCCGCGCGCGCGGCCTGATCCAGCAGTGGAACCCGTGTGGCCGGTCCGGTCGCGGGTTCCAGATGGAACCACTTTCTCCTCGCGGTGTTGGTACTGCGGACGGTGGCGGTTGTGCCGCCGTCCGGCGGAGCGGCATGGAACCATCAGGTCCGCGCCATTCGCTGATAGTTGCGTGTTGGGGAACCTGCGCAAAATTTCAACACTTGCCGTAATGCATTTTGCATTAGGCAGTGCCCGCCACCAGTTTCGCCGGTCACGGCGTCCATCGAAGGGTCGAAAGTGGAACCGGGAGAAGGGACGGCGGGATGTCAGCTTTGACAAACATCCAGATCTCCCCGGCACAGACCTCACCGCGGAAAAGCGCTTCCGCTATCACGCTCGCCCAAGGAACTGTCGAGACAGATATCCCCGCACGCCTGGATTCGCTGCCATGGAGCGGATTTCATACCCGCGTGATCGCGGCGCTTGGCATCACCTGGATTCTCGATGGTCTCGAGGTGACGCTTGCGGGTGCATTGTCGGGTGCGCTGAAGGATAGCCCGGTTCTCAAGTTCACCAACACCGATATCGGCATCGCCACCAGTGCGTATCTGGCTGGCGCCGTTCTCGGAGCGACCGGTTTTGGCTGGCTAACGGATCGGATCGGGCGCAAGAAACTGTTCTTTGTGACGCTTGCGGTCTATCTAGCGGCCACCGCGGCAACGGCATTCTCGTGGAGTCTCGCAAGCTTCGCATTCTTCCGGTTTTTGACCGGCGCGGGCATCGGCGGCGAATACACCGCAATCAATTCGACCATTCAGGAGCTTGTGCCCGCACGCTATCGCGGTCGCACCGATCTGATCGTCAACGGCAGCTTCTGGATCGGGGCGGCGATAGGTGCCGTGAGCGCAATCGTCCTGCTCGATCCGAATGTCATCGATCCTGAAAAGGGTTGGCGGCTGGCGTTTCTGACGGGCGCTAGCCTTGGCTTGATTGTGTTTGTGATGCGGTTCTGGATTCCCGAAAGTCCGCGCTGGTTGATAATTCACGGCCAACCGGAGCGGGCCTTGAAGATCGTGAACGACATCGAATCCTCGGTAATGGCCGAGGCGCGTGGCAGCGGTTCTCAGTTCCCCACAATCAAACTGAAAATGCGCACGCATACCCCGTTGCGCGAGGTCGCCGTCACCCTGTTCCGGACCTATCGCAGTCGCTCCCTGGTGGGACTGTCGCTGATGGTGGCGCAGGCATTCTTTTATAATGCGATTTTCTTCACCTATGCTTTGGTTTTGACAGATTTCTTCGCTATCCCCGCCGCAAATGTCGGCTGGTATATCCTGCCCTTCGCGGCTGGAAATTTTCTCGGGCCACTGCTGCTCGGTTCGCTGTTCGATACCCTTGGACGGCGCACCATGATCGCGCTGACCTACAGCGTGTCCGGTATCCTGCTCGCCGTGTCGGGATATCTGTTCTCGATCGGCTCACTCACTGCGCAAACCCAGACGATCGCCTGGATGGTGATCTTCTTCTTTGCGTCGCCGGCAGCCAGTGCTGCGTATCTTACTGTGAGCGAGACATTCCCGATCGAGGTGCGCGCGCTGGCCATCGCGTTGTTTTATGCGATCGGCACCGGCATCGGCGGCATCGCCGGGCCTGCGCTGTTTGGCGTCCTGATCGACACCGGCTCGCGCGACAGCGTGTTCGCCGGCTACCTGCTCGGATCTGCTTTGATGATTGCCGCGGCCTTTATCGCGTGGCGCTACTGCATAAATGCCGAGTGCAAATCACTTGAGGAGGTTGCGCGGCCGCTGGCGGCGCAAGAGTAACCGGATGGATGATCGCGTGATTGAGAATTCTACCGCAAGAGCTGTGGCAGACGTTCTGTCGGCCCCGGCTGGAATTGCACCGGAACTGGACCAGACAGCGTTGCTGCTCGACATCGACGGCACACTGCTCGAACTTGCGCCGACACCCCGTGACGTCGTGGTGCCGCCGGAACTCGGCTTGGTTCTTCAAACGCTGCACGACCGGTTGGATGGCGCGCTTGCACTGGTCAGCGGCCGCTCGCTGACCGACATCGATGTCATCTTTGCACCGCTGCAGTTTCCGGCCGTTGGCGGTCATGGTGCGGAAATGCGGCTGTCGATCGAGAGCGAGGCGGTCGCATCACACGCCCCGCCGATGGATAATGATCTGAAGCGACGTTTCATCGCCATCTCTCACCTCAGCCCCGGCATCCTGTACGAGGATAAGGGATACTCCGTCGCGTTACACTACAGGCTTGCGCCGCAATTCGAGCGAACGATCTACGAAGCGGTGTCCGCGATCCGCGCCGATCTGCCGCAAGCGCCGATTGAGGTGCTTCCGGGGAAATTCGTGTGCGAGATCAAGCCTGCGGGCTTCACCAAGGCGACCGGTGTTCGCGAATTGATGAATCATGCGCCTTTCTCCGGGCGCAATCCCATATTCATTGGTGACGATGTCACCGACGAATCCGTATTCGCCATCATGCCGGCGTTTCACGGAGTGTCATTCTCGGTGGGCCGGCGTGCGCACGGCGTCAACGGGCAATTCAAAGCCCCGAAGGACGTTCGCGCCTGGCTCACGCACTTGCTCGACGAAGAAGCGATGGCAGCGCAATGAATATTCCCAAGGCAGTCACTGCATCACAGACTGAAACTGGCGCGAAGATCGATCATGGCCTCGATCTCGCGGTGATCGGAAACTGCAAAACAGCAGCACTGGTCGACCCGACGTCGCGATTGGTGTGGTGGTGTTTCCCGCGCTTCGATGCCGATCCGGTGTTCTCCCGTTTGCTTGCGGGCGACGAAGAGAAAGGTTTCAGCGACGTCATGCTCGACGGCATGGTGGATTTCAAATCCGAATACGTCCGCAATACGGCTCTGGTTGAAACCATTCTGACCGATGCCAAGGGCAATGCCGTTCGCATTACCGATTTCGCACCGCGTTTTCGACAGTATGGACGCATGTTCCGGCCGCCGCAGCTCTTTCGCATCATCGAGCCGATTGCCGGGTTGCCGCGTATTACCATTCGCATCCGGCCGACGCATGCCTATGGCAAACCGCTGAAGCGCAGCTCGCTTGGCAGCAATCACATCCGTTATGTCGAGGAAGAATCATCGGTTCGCGTCACCACTGATGCGCCAATCGCCATGATCGAGCATGAATCGCCGTTCGTGCTGACGCGGCCGGTGCACATGGTGTTTGGTCATGACGAACCCTATCCCGGCGACCTCGCGGCGACTGCGAAGTCGTTCGCCGAGCAGACCAAGGCGTACTGGCTGCGTTGGGTGCGGCGTCTCTACATCTCTTATGACTATCAGGAAGCCATCATTCGTGCCGCGATCACGCTCAAGCTGTCGAATTTTGAGGAGACCGGCGGCATTATCGCCGCGCACACCACATCGATACCAGAAGCGCCGGGTTCTGGCCGCACGTGGGATTATCGGTTCTGCTGGCTGCGCGATGCCTACTTCGTGGTGAAGGCGTTGAATCGCGTTGGTGCGACGCAGACGATGGAGGATTTCATCGGGTTCACGCTGTCATTGGCAGCAAACACAGATGGGCCGTTGAAACCGGTCTACAGCGTCGTGCCGAATCTCCCGCTCGACGAATGGATAGCGACCGATCTCAAGGGTTATCGGGGCGATGGCCCGGTTCGCGTCGGCAACGCTGCCGTCGCGCAGAGCCAGCACGATACCTATGGCAGCGTGATCCTCGCGGCGCTGCCGCTATTCTTTGATCGCCGGTTGCCGACCCCGGGTGGGGAGAAGCTGTTTCATCTGCTTGAGGATCTTGGAGAGAAAGCAGCCAGTGTGGCGCTGAAGCCCGATGCCGGAATCTGGGAATATCGCGGACGCCAACGTGTTCACACACACTCTGCGGCGATGTGCTGGGCCGGCGTTAACCGGCTTGCATCTATTGCGGCGCGGCTCGGTTTGCACGATCGCGCAGCTTACTGGAATTCGATTGCCGATCCCATTCATAAGGAGTTACTCGAACGCGCGTGGAACCCGAAACGCGAAGCATTCACTGCTGCATTCGGCTCCGACGATCTCGATGCCAGCGTGCTGCTGCTGCCTGATCTTGGCGTATGCGAGGTCGACGATCCGCGCTTCATCAAGACGGTGGCGGTCATGGAGCGGGAGTTGCTGCGCGAGAAGCACGTGATGCGCTACGCGGCAGAAGATGATTTCGGGTTGCCCGTGACTGCGTTCCTGATCTGCCGGTTCTGGCTGATCGATGCATGGTGGCAGCAGGGGCGGCGGGAGGAAGCACGCGAGGCATTTGTTGATGCGCTTGCCCATCGCAACCGCTACGGCCTGTTGTCGGAAGACGTTGATCCGAAAACCGGTGCCCTGTTCGGGAATTTTCCGCAGACCTATTCGATGGCGGGACTAATTCTTACCGGCATGAAGTTGTCGCGGAACTGGGAAGATCGCTATTGGCGCAGTTAGCATTGCTGTTTCGAAAGCTATGCGCTCGGTTGTATCGGATTCGTTTCATCGCGATGAAGCACGAAATACGTGACGGTATTTTGCATACGTGCGCGTTGCGCGATTCCAGTTGTGTCAAGACTATGCAAATCGTTTTTAATGCTTCACCCTTTGCTTAATGGAACCCGGTTCCACTTTGCTCGCCTGAATTTGACGTTAATCAGTCTGAAGGGTGGCAAGGAACCATATTGATGAACAGGTGTTGGTTTTGCGACTGCAAAGCTAGGAGGGCACCCTGTGGATCTCGTCGTTGTTTCCAACCGTGTCGCTCGTGCAAAAGTAAATGAGCCGATGACCGGTGGACTGGCAGCAGCGCTGCTGCCTGTCGTTGAAAAATCCGGCGCGATCTGGGTTGGCTCATCCGGTCGCGTCCGCGACAATGTTTCCAAGGATTCTTTTGCTGAAATCGAATCGCTTGGCGCAGGCGCTCTGGCGTTGCTTGATCTTCCTGCAGCACATTATGGCGGCTATTATGAAGGCTTCGCCAATTCTGCCTTATGGCCCGCGCTGCATTCGCGTACCGATCTAATCAGCGTGTCGCAGGACAACTATCAGTGCTATCGCGAAGTGAATGCATTCATGGCGCGCGCGCTGATGCGCTTCAACAAGCCGACCGCGGCGTTCTGGGTTCAGGACTATCATTTCCTCACGCTGGGTGCTGAGATGCGCGATCTCGGGGTCCGCAATCCGCTTGGCTTCTTCCTGCATACACCGTGGCCCGCACGTCGCGTGATTGCGGGCGTTCCGCATCATCGTGACTTGGTCGAGTCGATGCTCGCGTATGATTTGATTGGCTTCCAGACCGAAGATGACTGCGAGAATTTCACGACCTATTTGCGTGCGGAACTCGGTCTTGAGGTCCAGGGCGGCATCGTCTCTTCGCGCTTTGGCACCTCGCGCATCGGGGCATTTCCTATCGGCATCGATGTCGAGGGGTTCGCGGCGCAGGCCCAGCGCGCGGCATCGCACCCGGATGTGTCGCGGCTACGCAAGAGTTTACATGGCGAACGGCTCGCGATTGGCGTCGACCGGGTGGATTATTCCAAGGGGCTGGTCAATCGTATTAGCGCTTTCGACAGGCTATTTGAAATCCAGCCGTCATTAAAGCGCTCGGTGTCGTTGTTGCAGATTGCGACGCCGTCGCGCGGGGGTATCGAGGCCTATAGCAACCTGCAGGATGAATTGTCGAAGCAGGTGACAGAGGTCAACGGCCGTCATGGCGAAGTGGATTGGACGCCGATCCGCTATCTCAGCAAGGGGTTTAGCCAGACCGTACTCGCTGGCTTCTATCGCGCTGCGCAAGTTGGCGTGGTGACGCCGCTGCATGACGGGATGAACCTTGTCGCCAAGGAGTATGTCGCTGCGCAAAATCCCATTGATCCTGGCGTTCTCGTGCTGTCAAAATTCGCCGGTGCGGCAAACGAACTCGACACCGCACTGCTGGTCAATCCGCACGATATAGACGGCATGGCGCGCACCATTGCCGCCGCGTTGTCGATGCCAGCGACCGAGCGCCGGATGCGGTGGGAGGCGATGATGGCCAAGCTGCGGGCGGGCACGATCCATAACTGGTTTGCCGAATTCATTGAGACATTGGAGACCGCGCATATGGCGATGGGACCGAGCCTGTTGCCATCGGTTGTTCGGCCGTTGCGTGTAGCCGGTGGATCGT
>Ga0233442_1000908_pt1 | contig 25042 bp, 21 predicted proteins | sample SI_123_September_3_FD_182789 | JGI IMG/M metagenome (GOLD analysis project Ga0233442, IMG submission 182789) | Seawater microbial communities from Saanich Inlet, British Columbia, Canada - SI_123_September2016_150_MG | ecosystem: Environmental > Aquatic > Marine > Inlet | place: Canada: British... | reverse complement strand
TTACTGCGCAAACTGGCTGATAAGCTGGGGGACAAACTTAAGCAGCGGAAAGGATAATTTTAACCGCAGAGGACGCAGAGGTACGCAGAGTAATTTATTGAGCTGCCATTTTGTATTATTGTGCGTTTGCTGAACTAAATTGAAATACTTACCTGATATTTAGCACAACACAAAAAACCTTTGCGTACCTCTGCGCCCTCTGCGGTTAAATATCCTTTGTTTCTTTTTCCGGCAGAAAACCACCCGCCTGCATATGCCACAGATGCGCGTAGTGCCCATTTTTATTCTGCAATAACTCTTCATGGTTACCGTCTTCGATAATCTTGCCTTCATCAAATACCAGGATACGATCCATATGGGAAACCGTAGACAGCCGGTGAGCAACCACGACTACAGTTTTATGTTGCATTAATCGATCGAGACCCTGTTGAATTTTTTTCTCCGTGACAGAATCAAGGGCAGATGTCGCTTCATCCAGAATCAGAATATGCACATCTTTTAAGATTGCCCGGGCAATAGCGATTCGCTGACGTTGCCCACCTGAAAGTTTTACTCCACGCTCACCCACCAGAGAGTCATAGCCACTTTCAGTTTGCAAAATAAAATCATGAGCATTGGCTTTTTTAGCGGCCTCAATAACGTCTTCATCGCTCGCATCTAACCTTCCATAACGAATATTTTCCATTAACGAACGGTGAAATAACATCGGATCCTGTGGTATTAGTGATACATTTTCACGCAAACTATCCTGAGTCACCTTCAAGATATCCTGAGCATCAATCGAAATGACACCACTTTGCGGTTCGAAAAGGCGCAGAATCAAATTTACAAAGGTTGATTTCCCCGAGCCTGAGAACCCTACAAGCCCAACTTTTTGATGAGGCTTAATAACAACATTTAAATTCTTAAATATTTCCAGACCTTCCGGGTAGGTAAAACAAATATCTTTAAACTCTATTTCACCTTTATTTACCTGTATCTCTGTAGCAGCAGGTTTATCGACTATTTCATGCGGTTGAACAAATATAGAAACACCATCAGCTATATTTCCGATATATTCAAAAAATTCTAAAAAGCCACGACTTAAACCACGCGCAGCTTCAATCAACATAATAGCCATGCCAGCCACCATGGAAAATTCACCCACGGTCAAACCGCCTTCAGCCCAGATTTTTAGCGCATAACCCACCATTGATACCATCAAAATCAACGCTGAGATATACTGAAACCAGCTCATTTTTTCCATAAACCAGAAAGTACGTAGTGCACAATCCACTTCTTCATCCAGATAGCTGGTAAGGTATTCTTCCTCAAATTCACCGCGTGCAAACATCTTGGTATTCATCATGTTAGTCACTGAATCCACAACCTTTCCACTGACTTTCGAGCGGGCAGCAGCAAAATCTTTTGAGTAAACCTGGCATTTTCTAGCCAGATAAATAGATACAGAAGTATAAGCAACAAGCCATATTGTCAACACCAGTGCCAGTTGTGAATTTGTTAAATATAAAATAACCAGTGCGACCGTGGATTGAATAATCAACGGATAAAATGTAAACGATATCGTCCATAAAGCATGCATGCAGCTAACCGAAACTTCGGATATTCGATTAGCCAACGTCCCCGCAAAATGCGATACAAAATAACGGTGAGAATGAAACTGCAAATATCGAAACAGAGTTTTACGAATATTAACTCTCAACTTCGGCCCATAACTGACCAGTACAGCTCCACTGGAACGACTAAAAATAACAATACCCATATTCAGCATGGCAAAAAATACCATCGCATCATAACTGGCAGCAAAAACATCAGCCCCGGTTTCATTTGCCAGTGTCACCGCATCGATAATTTGTTTAACGGCATAGGGTAGCATGATAGTGCAACTTGCCTGAGCGGCTTCAAATACAAATATTGCAGCCAGAGCAAGGCGAATTTGATTGTAAAAATACAGCGAAAAGCGCCAGGGCGTAGTCGGAAGATCGGGGGCTTTTTCAGCAGTGATAAATGTCGAGTCCATTTATCCGAGTGTAAATGGGTTAAGCTCTTTTAATCAAGAAAAAGTTGTAAATTAAAACTTTTCCAGCAACTCTACTTCAAAGGAGTCGGTAGACAGGTTCATCCCTGCAGCTTCCATTCGATGATCATTGCTGGACATTTTTGTAACCAGATTATCGATAGTAATGGTATTATCATCTAACTGATAAAGCTGTTTTGAGCCTCGATACTGAAAGTTCATGATAATCATCGCATCATGGTCACTGTTTTCAGCGGCAGTTTCTATCTTGCGTTGTTTGCGGTAGATTCGGTTTAACATCTGTTTTAAATCCCACACATAAACAACTTCTAACATAAAAGGATGCTGACGTAATTTATTCAATATAAAAATGACAATAGTGGCCGCAATAGCAACCCCTGCCAGGTTATGCCATAAATGAGAGACGTCGGGTGTACTGAAGAATTGAATGATGAGCGTCGAAACACCCAGAGTAATAACCAGTAATGTAACCACGATACAGGAAAATACAATCTTAAGATGCTTGCTATATCTAGCCTTGTCTATTTCTTTTAATTTCATGTGAAAACCAAATATTAAAAAATATGTTTTTACCGCAAAGGACTCAGAGTAAAAAGAATGAATATGTATTTTAAAGAAATCGGTCTAAGGAATCATTGTAATTATCACAATATATTCAGAACAATACCTAAAAAACTTCTGCGTACCTTTGCGTCCTTTGCAGTTAATATCCCTTTTAATGCCTTACCGCATTGACATCATTGCTAGAATTCGTAACCTCTATCGACCAGTTTTTATATGTCTGAATCGAGAGCACAGCACATGAGTAATCTTGCACAAGCTAAATTTAACATGATCGAACAACAAATCCGTCCCTGGGAAGTTTTTGATGCTCAGGTTCTGAACGTGTTTGACAGTATCGAACGTGCCCATTTCGTGCCAGAGCAGTATAAAGGACTGGCTTACGCCGACTGTCAACTACCAATTGTTGAAGGCGAGTCAATGTTACCTCCTGTTGTAGAAGGACGCATGCTTCAGGCCCTGGGACTGAAACCCAGCGATAGCGTGCTTGAAATAGGTAGCGGCTGCGGGTACATCACAGCTTGCCTGGCTTCACTGGCGGATCATGTCACCAGCCTTGATTTACATGCCGATGCCACTGAAATGGCTTCCAGCAAGTTACAGGAACAGGAAATCACAAATGTCGAATTACAAACTATATCATCGCTGGATGAAGTTACTCACAAAGAAAGATATGACGTCATAACCATCAGTGCAGGTTCTTTAAATATAATTCCACAAAACCTGAAAAATGCATTGGTTATTGATGGAAGGCTATTTGCTATCACCGGAGCTGCACCCGCCAAGCAGGCACAGTTAATTTCTCGTGTAAGTCAAACCGAATGGAAAGTAGAAAACCTGTTTGAAACTGATATTCCCGATATTGGCTAAGCTACCTTTAAAGTATGCAGCGTTACCATTCTTTACAGCTTGCTGAATACCTGAAAACTCATCAACCCAGATTAATTGACGTTCGTGAACCCTGGGAATTTGAAATCTGTCGACTGGATAACAGCGAATTACTGCCTATGGGCCAGGTACCGGCATCACTGGAACTGTTTCATGAGTCCCCCGAATATGTCATTATCTGTCACCATGGCATTCGCAGCCTGCAGGTTATCAATTTTCTGACGCATCACGGCATTAACAATACAATCAACCTGGATGGCGGTGTAGATGCATGGGCAAGAGAAGTTGATGTTACAATGGATTTATATTAACAAATTTGACCTTTAAAATTTATAATCACACCTTATTTGTATTTCTAATTTATCACTGAGATTAAACATGAGACATCGTATCGGATTTTTTCTAGCAAGTAGTTTACTAACTCTGGTCAACATGCCTTCACAGGCCATGGATCTCATTCAGGTTCACAACCTTGCCAGTGAACAGGATGCTCAATTGATGATTGCCAGAAGTAATTTGCAGTCCACACGTTTTTTACTACCTCAGGCTGAATCAGCTAATAAACCACAGGTAAATTTAGCTGCAAATGCAACCTATCAGGACAAAGGTAATTCACTCACCAGCGATGATAAACAATCCAGTGCCGGTTTAACACTAAGCCTGCAACAAAATCTTTATAACGCTGAAATACTGGCCAAGACTGATGCAGTAGAAGCTCAAATTACTCAATCAGAAGCAGACTATAAAGCCGCTCAACAAGATCTAATCATTAGAGCCACCGAAGCCTATTTCAATATTTTATCGGCTAGAGACAGTGTGGAATTTGCTCAGGCTGAAAAAAATGCGATTGGACGCCAGCTTGAACAGGCCAAAAAACGTTTTGAAGTTGGTCTGATTGCCATCACCGATGTCAAGGAAGCCCAGGCTAGTTATGACTTTTCACTGTCCCAGGAAATAATTGCTGATAATACTCTCGACAATGCTCGCCAGGCTCTTCAGGTCATCATCGGACAACCCTTATCTGGCCCCCTCATGCCTCTCGGAGATGGCGTACAGTTAGTAATACCTGAACCTGCTAATGCTTCAGCCTGGGTAGAACAGGCACAAAAATTTAATCTTAACCTCGCTTCTTCACAGGCAGGTTTACGAGCTGCCAATGAAAATCGTAAAATTGCAAAAGCAGCAAACAAGCCAACGGTAAATTTAGTTGCCAGTTATCAGGCTAATACTATTGATAGCGACCTATCTGGGGGATTTGATACCAATGACCTTACGTTAAGCGTACAACTCAATATGCCTCTTTATACCGGCGGCCGTACTAGTGGTGTCATCAGTCAGTCGGAATCGGATTATGCAACTGCTCAAAGTAATCTGTTATTACAGAAACGTTTAACCTCTCAACAGACCAGCAATGCTTATCTTGCAGTCGTATCAGGAATTGGACAGGTGAACGCATTGAAACAGGCACTCGTTTCTACCACCGCAGCACTTGAAGCTACTGAAGCTGGCTTTGATGTCGGCACCCGCACTTCAGTCGATGTTTTAAATTCACTACGTGAAACTTATCGCTCTAAACGTGACTATGCCTCTTCTCGTTATGACTACCTGATCAATACTTTAAAATTGAAACAGGCTGCTGGCCTGCTCAATGAAGAAGATATCCCGGCAATTAATCAGTGGCTGAGCAATTAACCATAAATATCTAATTGAACAGTCAGAATTAATCCAATCAATCGAGTATGGCCGACCATAAGTCAACGCTATTCCAGGCAACCGACTACCTGCACCCTAGATACTGGTTAATGTGGATCACTATCGGTTTTTTAAGGCTGGCTACTTTATTTCCCTACTCTGTTCATCTTGGAATTGGCCGTTCTTTAGGCCGATTGATTCATAGAATTGCAGGTAAACGTGAAAACGTGGTGGATACCAACCTGCAACTTTGCTTTCCAGAAAAGACAACAGAAGAACGTAATAAAATAAAAAATAAAGCTTATGATAACCTGGGGATATCCTTGCTTGAGCTGGCCATGTGCTGGTGGTGGAAGCCAGAACGCCTAAAATCACTGGTCGAAGTTCGAGGGCTGGAACATGTTGAAAAATGCCTGGCAAATAAACAGGCCGTCATTTTACTTAGCGGTCACTTTACCAGTCTCGAATTAGGCGGACGTCTACTTGCCTTGTTTTTACCTTTCCAGGCCATGTACCGTACCCAGAAAAACTCTCTTTTTGATAGCCTTTTATACACTAAACGACAGGGTTACCTGGTTGATGTTATCTCGCGTAAAAATACCCGGCGCATGATCAAGGGCATCCGCAGCCTGATTCCTACCTGGTACGCTCCCGACCAGAATTTTGCACGTGAAAGAAATGTCTTTGCCCCATTTTTTGGAGTTCCAACAGCCACCATTACCGCCAGTAGCCGCCTGGCCGAGTCCGGCAAAGCAGCCATGTTACCGTATTACCCGGAAAGAAAAGCTGATGGCAGTGGATATATTTTATGGATAAAACCACCACTGGATAATTTCCCCAGTGGAGATGACCTGACTGATGCAACCGCTATCAATGCATCTATTGAAGAATTTGTTTTACAAAATCCGGATCAGTACATGTGGGTGCATCAACGTTTCAAAACACGGCCAGCGGGTGAACCCGCCATCTACTAATGCCGCCAACCAAACCAGCTTTAAGTTATCGCCTGCTTTCTTTTGCACTTTTTATAGTGTGGGTTTTGCATGCACTCTGGCTAGCCTTAAAAAACAACCAGCTTAACTTCTTTTGGCAACGTTTAGGTTTTTACCCGGCTGATAAATGTAAACAAAATATCTGGATTCATGCAGCATCAGTCGGTGAAATTGAATTAATAAAACCGCTGGTCGAACACTTATGCAAAGATCATTGCATCTTAGTCACTACTTTTACCGTTACCGGTTATCAACACGCTTTAAGGTGCCTGCCAGCTACAGTACTGGTTAGGGCCCTGCCTATAGATGTTCTTCCACTGAGTCACAGGTTTTTTCAGCATTTTAATTTCAAACTGGCTTTAATCGCAGAAACCGAACTATGGCCGGAAACACTTTTTCAAGCCAAACAAAAAGGAATTACATTAATTCAAATTAATGCCAGGTTGTCAGAGAAGAGTTTAAAGACGTCAAAATGGATTAAAAATTTATTAATAAATACTTTGGCCTATTTTGACAAATACCTCACCAGAACCGAGCAGGACATTGATAACCTGATTGAGATGGGAGCAGATAGAAATAAGATTACGGTGGCGGGAAATCTGAAATATGCCCATGCAGGCTCCTTAACTACATATGAAAGACTCATACAGCAACCTTATATTCTGTTCGCATCCACTCATCACCCGGAAGAAAAACTATTTGCACAATTAATAAAGTTATTAGCAGTTAAACAACTGGTCGTAATTGCCCCCCGTCACCCTCATCGAGCAAAAGAAATTCTTGTCGAGTTACATGCTCTAGGACTGGATGTTAAGCAACGCAGTTTAGGCCAGGCTATTACACCAACAACTCAAATTTATCTGGCAGACACATTAGGAGAATTACAGGCTTTTATGACATATGCTGAACTGGTCATCATGGGCGGTTCTTTCAATTCAACCGGAGGCCATAATGTTCTGGAACCCGCAAGACTGGGCAAAGCAGTAATCACCGGCCCTAGCGACACAAACATTCAGCAGGATATTGAATTACTAGCAGAGCATAATGCCATCGTTCAGGTAACTGGATTAGACCAATTAGCCGAGAAAATTACTCTATTACTTAACAATCCCGGCACATTAATAGAGCTATCTGACAATGCCAAAAAGGTTATGCAGTCTCAGAATCACATACTGGAGAACTACCTAAGCATTATTGATAGTTACCTGGAATCAACTCAATAATTACTTCACAATATTCAGAGGATTACTCAACAAGTCATTCACTCTCAACCTGCTGTTTATAGGTATAACTATCATCACGTAAAGGTCCCAGATACATTTCCATTTTCGTAAAATCAAAGCCGATCCATTGAAATTGTCCAAAAATATCTCTGCCGATTAAACCGAAATGCTGGAAGTAACTTTCTGGGTAAATAACATTACCAAAATAATTAGTAAAATCGACAACAGTATAAGGTGTTTTAACATCTAATTCACCCATGCTTAATTCAAGATCTTTTAAAACATAGTGAGAGACAGGATTACCATAATAATAAACTTCATCACTTTTCTCATCTTTTCTGCTATGAAAAAAACGATTTAACCCACTAATACTAGCGCCTGTATCAATGATTACCGGTAAATATTCTGCCCTATATTTAGGTTCCACCAGTAATAACCCTTCTGCAGAAATAGATATAGGTAATGTACTAAAAGAGCCAGTAGCTTGAGCAGTTCCACCCAACTCCATATAATTACTTTGACTATGAAAAAGTGCAGTATTAGCTGCCATTAATATAGGTAAACCTATCAAGCAACTTTGATTATCAAATGTTATTTCTTTTAACTTTGTAATAACAAAAGGATATTGTGAAAACTGAAGGTTACCTATGGTTAAGTGGTTATTTCTAATAACTTGTATATCAGGTCTATTTTCTCCAACACCAACACTAACAACAATTGGTAGATTACCTTTCTCTATTTGCTTATGACCATCGGGATTAATAATTTCCTTGGGAAAATAACTATCCTGTGAACCAGTATCAACAGAACAATAATGTAAACGATTATTTGTTTTATCTCTAAATCGAATTTGAAAAAAATATCCAGGAATAGGATGCCGAGTATTGAGAGAATCAATTTTTCCATGCAAGGGTTCTCTTAGAGCACCATCAAAGGAAATAGGCTTAGCTTTCCCAAACGCTATGGTTGGTTGAAGTCCATTCATTAACTCAGTTTTTAGTGCGATAAGTGTATTAAAATCACTCTTGTGAGATGTTTCTCTCACTGCTTCAAGGTTCCTCGGATCATTAATAGCTGTTAAAAACACTTGTTTTTCTTTATCTAAAAGATACATATTTTTTAACAATGATATTGACAACATCCGATCAACTAAAGTGACATTATCTTTACTCAAAGCAAAAAGAATATTTTCCCGGGCTACTTCAAAGCGATTTTTTTTATAATGCAAGGCTGCCTTAAGAAGTAGAGTTTGCACACTATCATCCTGAAGAGTGAGAACATCTTGAGAAATACTATATAATCGACCAGATAAAAATTCGGTATACAAATTTTCTTTTTCAAATCCGTTGCTTTGAGAATTAGCATTGGTAGCTAGAGCAACAAATAACAATGTATGTAGTATCAGAAAAATATATTTCAGCATAATAAATCAAGGGTATTCAAAACCAAGGATAGAAAGCTTAATCAAAGCCTTCTACCTTGGATATATAAATTAAAATTTAAACTATGCTGATAAAACTATCCATCTTCATCTTGCTCTTTATCCGATGCCTCTGGCGGTGGAATTTTAGGTGCAGAAGAAGGTGCACATACATATGATTTAACAGTAGTCGTAACCGGGGAATTTGCAGTAATAGTACCGCTTGGTATTACTGCAGCTGTTGCGGAAACACTCCCTGTATAACTAGTGGTTGAAATGTTAATACCTTGAAGTTGCATTGACTGTCCAGTTGGACAACCGGCAGGAAGCCCTCCATTTCCGGCTTGAGATCCAGTCCGACTAGGTCCTCTACCCATCATCCCTCTACCCCCACTAACCTCTAATATTTCTAGATCCGTAAGCACTCGAATATTACGATTAGGTAGTTTATTGCTTGTAACATTTAACATCATTCCTTTTCTCCTTGTTTTTAAAGTAACTTGCTATCCTCATGACAGCAATTTTATCCTACCGTAGCATTAATATTATGGCAAGCCTAAGATTCTTTAAAAGCAAACCATGCAGTACATGTAATTTTTTTGAAATATATCCACCTTATTCCCCATAACCCTCTAACAAAAATTGCCACTGCTCCAAATGAAAATAAAAAGGCAGATTTTGCTCCCCCCTAAATTTCTGAATTTTTAATAACGAACGCAATAGCCTTTGAACATTTTTTTCAGCTGAAGCAACCATTGAAGAAATAATCTCTGCTTTGTCAAAATCTATAATATAAAACTCTCCAGCTTCATTGATCAAAATATTATTTGCATTTAAGTCGGCATGAAAGATATTTGCCTGATGCAATCGTTTAATCAGTTTGCCTATTTCAAACCATAACTTGTCAGACAATTCATTATCATACAAAAAACTAGCCAGAGTACCCTGATTGTTAATATATCGACTAATGATGGATGCCCGGTAAAACAGTCCCTGCTTTTGTACATTAAAAGCGACTACCTCAGGTACGGGCAGTTTATGATGCAATGCCTGTTCAATAGCTTTTTGTTCCAGAAACGGCCGGGTTTTATGTAGCCCGGTCCAAAAATATTGGTCATGCAACAGTCGGGCTATTAAACCTCCTCGTAAATAATGTCTTAACACGTAAAACTGCCCATCGATGAGTATTTTTTGACTGGCACCTCGGCCACCACTCAGCGCAACAGAACCATTCTCAGACTGCCAGTAAGACAGGTCAAAGTCCTTTGCAGTAAACTGATAGGCTATTGAATCAGTCTGTTTAATAATATTTTGGTTAAATGACATGGCTTAAGATAACTTTATTCAGATGGTATTGTATCTGACTCTTCGGTAAAGTAACGGTAACTTTAATATCGGCCAAAATGAAGTGGAAAAAACCAATCACAGCTCCTTCATCCAGCAATCGATTCAGCAATCAATCGATTTAAAAACCAGCCTGTTACAAAATGCTTATTTAATAAAAAAGATTAGTGATGTCAGCAATCGATGTATAGAAATGTTTCAGAACGGAAATCGTTTATTGATAGCGGGCAATGGTGGAAGTGCAGCAGATGCTCAGCATATTGCAGCAGAGTTTGTGTGCCGTTTAAACTATGAGCGCCCTGGTCTTCCAGCCATGGCTCTCGCTACAAATTACTCTGTCATAACTGCCGCCGGAAATGATTATAGCTTTAATGATGTATTTTCACGAGAAGTTGAGGCTAATGGAAGAGAAGGTGATATTTTCATCGGGATTTCTACTTCAGGTAATTCAACCAATATTTTGAAAGCCATAGAAGCCAGTCGTCAGGCTGGGATTTATACAGTTGGACTGGCAGGTAATGGTGGCTCTATTCAGCAGGCTGCAGATAGCTGTCTGAATGTACCTTCTGACTACACCCCTCGTATTCAGGAATGTCATATTCTTATTGGTCATATACTGTGTGAAATTGTTGAAAATAGTTTATTTCCCCGGCTATAAACTTTTTCATTAGATCTACATTATGGGCACTATATCTTTTAAACAACCTCCTAAGTCGCTTTGCATATTGCGCTTATCGGCCATTGGGGATGTTACCCATATGCTGCCGGTTATTGCCACATTACAACAACAGTGGCCCGATACCAAAATCAGCTGGATTATAGGCAGCATCGAATACCAGTTGGTTAAGTCTCTACCCAATATAGAATTTATTATTTTTAATAAAAGTAATGGATTAGCTGAGTATCAAAAACTCCGTAAAACTCTATCAGGGCGTCGCTTTGATATTTTATTGATGATGCAGGTTGCACTTCGAGCTAACTTTATCAGTCTACTGATAAAGGCTGACCTGAAAATAGGCTACGATAAAAAACGCTCTAGAGATTTTCATGGATTTTTTTGTAACCGTCACATCGAAGGCCCTAATAGAATTCATGTTCTCGATACATTTTTTCAGTTCATTGAAAAGCTGGGCATCCACCAGAGAAACATGGACTGGTTATTAGAATCTACTGAAAAAGACCTGACCTATACTCAACAAGTTATTAAAGATCAAACCACAGTAATCATTAATCCCTGTAGTAGTGCACGTAAAAATAACTGGCGAAACTGGCCTCAACAGGACTATGCCAAAGTGATTGATTATCTTATGCAGCACAATATTGGGGTTGTACTCACAGGTGGTCCGGCTAGTCAGGAAATTGAATTCTCCAATCAAATTATTCAATATTGCCAGAAACAACCCGTTAACCTTGTAGGACAAACCAGTCTGGCACAATTACTAGCACTGCTCGAAAAGGCCCAATGCCTGATAGCTCCTGACACTGGCCCGGCTCACATGGGAACAGTAGCAGATGTACCAGTAATCGGGCTTTATGCCAGTAGCAATCCTGAACGTTCAGGTCCTTATAAAAGTCTTCAGATAACCGTTAATAAATACCCAGAAGCGGTTCAAAAATTTAATCATACAACTGTTGATCAAGCCCGTTGGGGGCAAAGGGTTAGAGACCCTGAAGTGATGAAGATAATTACTGTTGAAGATGTCATCAGTCAATTAAATCTGTGCCTTGATATTAATTAATTCTCATGCAATCCGGTAACAGACAAAAACTATTAAACGTCATTTTATGGAGCATATTTTTTAATGGAATTATTGCCAGTCTTATTTCAATTCAGGCAATAGTAACAACACCTCTGCCCGACACTTTATTGACATCTGTTTACCTGATACTTCAGCAACTGGGACACTTTCAATTTTCATCTTTTCTAGTGGCTATTCCTTTGCTGTTATTAACTCTGATATTACCGGCAAATAAGTTAATTAGTTTTCTTTCCGTGTTGTTATTCAGTGTTTTTATCCTGCTGGTATTTGTCGATTACGAGGTATTCAAACTATACCGTTTTCACCTTAACGGAATGGTCTGGAATATGTTGACGGGTGGAGCGATGGAGGAAATATTTGTTTTTGATCTATCAAACATCATTACGTTTGGAATATTCATTTCAAGTATCATTCTGTTGCAGATTGGTATTTTATATTTCATTCGATACCGAAGAAGAAAACCACATCGTATTTCTGGATGGCCGGTCTTTATGCTGATTTTGTTAATACTGCTTTCCGGACAAACTATTTATGCCTGGTCCGATGCCTGGTACAAAATTGATATTATTACTCAAACTCGTTTTATACCATTACCTCAGGGTATTACGATAAAACGCTATCTACGAAAAAAAGGCTGGGCACCTAATATCTCCCAGCAGCAGAAATTAGCCGCTTCATCTAAAGGTCCTTTTAATTATCCTTTACAGAAGATGTCATGTGTAAACCCAGAGAAAAAACCTAATATTTTATTTATCATTTCGGACAGCCTTCGCTTTGATATGTTAAAACCGTCGGTCATGCCAGTGTGGTCTGAGTTAGCATCAAAAAGCCAGGTTTTTGATTTTCATTTGAGCACGGGAAATGCAACTCGTTTCGGGGTTTATGGTTTATTTTCGGGGCTTTTTGCACACTACTGGTTTGATTCATTAAATAATAAAACCAGTCCTGTCTTATTCGAAGAACTGAAAAAACAACAGTATGAATTTGGTTTTTTTTCCAACGCAAGATTAACCAGCCCCGAATTTGATAAAGCAGTTTTTTCGGCGGTGCAGCAACATATCCCAAACAAAACAGCGGGTAAAAACGTGCTGGAACGTGAATATGAAATCACCCGTCTGGCTAAATCTTTTATTCAGCAAAACAAAGATAAATCTTTTTTTAGTTTGGTCTTTTTCGATGCACCTCATGCCTATGTAAACCCACCCGAGGATGAAATATTTAAACCAGCGCTAAAATCATTAAATTATTTAAATATCAATAACGACTCCAATCCGCTACCATTTTTAAACCGGTATAAAAATGCAGTTCGTTTTACTGATCGATTAACAGGTGAACTGTTAGATACTTTGAAACAACAGGGTATCATGGATAATACGATCATCATCATGACAGGTGATCACGGGCAGGAATCCAATGAAACTAAAACCAATAGCTGGGGACATAACAGCAACTTTTCCAAATACCAGGTTCAGGTTCCTCTGGTTATTTATTGGCCGGGAAAAGAACCTAAAGTTTACTCTCAACTCACCTCCCATGTAGATGTCGTTCCAACTCTGATGCAGGAAATATTTTCATGCTCAAATCCTGTCCGGGATTATAGCAATGGACAGTCTTTATTTGATCAAAGTGAAAGAAGTTTCGTCATGGTGAATAACTGGAATAACCAGGCCATAGTTAATAAAGATCAGGTAAAGATATTTCCTAAAATTGGGTTAGCAGAATACCGGGATTACGATAGCTACAAAATACAATCTGCCGATCAATACAGAAATATTCCAACTGTTGAAGTCATTGAGTCGATTTCCAGATATTACAAATAATCAAGGGAGCCTCTGATTAATTCTGGACGAAATAGGTTGTACTCAGAAAAGTCAGATTTAAGGCGTCGAATTGCACGTAATAGTGAGCTATTGCGAAAATTCGCAAGGTAGAAGCTGGCTTTTCTGAGTGCAAGATATGAGTTCATGAATTGATCAGAGGTTCCCTAGCTATTACTGCTGCCTATAATCCTTAACGATTAAATATTTTTTTAATATACGACGATAACGTTCTTTATTAATGACTGATAATTGTTCTTCAGTAACCAACTCAGAAGTAGAACTTAATAACAGTTGTTGTTCATCTAACCATCGATAAAATTTATTATTCCGGCTATCTACCATGCCATCCGAGAAAATGAATTCTCCGCTGGTTGCCCAGCCATAAGAATTTTCAACCGATTTATCCATAAAAGGTTGTCCGAAATTATAATATTCAGCATTCGACAGGCTAAGCCAAATAAGCGTTGGAAATATATCGTAATGTGAACCAGAAACATTTTCTGGAATTCCCTCAATCAAATCAAATGACTCTGGCACGTAAAAGTATGCAGGTACTGAATAGCGAATATATTTTTGAGCATTTGAACTGTTATCCAGTAATGTACGTTGAGGATGATCTCCTGTTGCTGCAATAATAACTTTATCCCTGAATTTGCTATTTTTTATCCAGCTTATAAACAGCCCTAGCTGATCTGTTTGATAGTGAAAACCCGATAACAGTGAAAGTTTACTCTGATCATCATTTTTCAACCCATATGCTGCAGGACTAAGGGTCGGTTGAATATAGGACTTAGGTAATCTGATCGGGGGGTGATTATTGGTCGTCAATACTGCACTAAATAATGACTCCCCATCCTTGTCAGCTTGCTGCAAAGATTTTTTTAAATAGTCAAACACATATTGATCATAAACACCCCAGGGGTTATCACTGGCATCCACCTGAAAAGTATTTTCTATTTCTGATCGTCCTATATATTTATCAAAACCTTGTAATAGCCAGAAATTATTATGATTACGCCATGAACTATACCCACCACTTAAAAATAGAGTTTGATAATTTTGCTTTTTAAATGGCAACACATTGGAAAGATTAAAACTTGTTTTATTGGCTATAGATTGTGATAAAGGCGTTATCGGTGAATTTACCAGCAAGGCTTCTATCGCAGGATTTGTTGCATATTGACTGGCCAGGAAACGAGTAAAAAAATGGTCTTCAGCAGCATGCTGAGCAAACTCTCCCAGCACATTATTCTTCTCAGAAGAATGAGCCCTTGCGATTTGAGCAGACCAGCCTTCCATAAAGACGAAGATGACATGCGGTTTTACTTTTTCCAGCTGTTTATTTTTTGTGGTTTTTCTGAGTAATGGATGTAATTCATCATAACCTGCTTTTTGCAGTAACTGATCTACAGTACCCAACTTATTAAGTTTCAAAATATCCTGTTTGAATATTGCCTGATTATTTACCGATTTATCACGGTAAGCATAATACAAATTGAAAACGCTATTCATGACCATTGAGTTCAAAAATGTATTATCACTGACCGAAGCATGTTTTCGCTGTAACGGAAAAGAGTCCAGAGAACCTCTGGCCAGCATTGCCAGCAACAGGAATGATATTAACCAGCTAAACAGTTGAACTTTAGCTGACATAATCTTTTCAGTTGGCTTTTTGAACAGGGTAACCAACCTGGAATAAATTCGAAGAATTCCTATAGTAAAGATAATAAAAGCAGCAAAAAATAATAATATTTTAAAGTTGGCTACAATAGTGCTGATAATTGCATCTGTATCATCTTCAAGTAATCCAAATATCAATACATCAATCGGCTTTTGAAAATAAAAAATGTACCCTATATCAACAAAAATCACGTATATCAAAAGTACCAGTATAATTTTTAACGCCAGTCGCAAATAGTTAGCAAACCATTTTTCCGGTAGCAACCATGACACCAAAATTACCGGTAACCAGAAAAGAGCAATTAAAATTGAAGATAATAATTTGAGGTCGAATCGGAATCCTTTAAACAGAAACTCATCGGTAAATTTTAAACTTTGCCCAAGATCCTGAAAGTCACCAAAAATCACTACATTGCTGATTCGAACCAGCATCAGTAGTATTAATAATAGAATGGAAAATATGAGTATTTCATTCCAGTGATTTCTAAATTCGATTTTCATTTTTAAAATAGCGACTAAATCTTAAGAATTTTTATCACAGCTATTTTTATTGTGGAAGTTAATGCTTTGATTATTCCCAACTATAAAAGCCCGTACATTTTTCAATGCCATCAACTCATCGACCAATGCTTCATCTACCGGCAAGTGGTATAAAAATACAGGAACATTTTTTAGTCGCTCTCTAGTGTGTTCACCATAGATAGGATCATCAAGCTCTCCATAATTCATAGCCATTACACTGTGGTTGCCAAAGTAAAAAAACATCTTATACAGGTTAATCATTAAGGCTGACACAAAGGACATGCTTTCCGGCACAGGACTGGTATCAAAGATTGTATGTAATCCGGATTTTCGATATTGAAACAGGTTTATCGGTGCTTCATTCTCAATATAAATTCGATCCTTCAAGTTATTTTTTTGAGATATATCAAATAACCTTTGAATTGCCTGTTGAGTCTGTTCTTCATTCAAATGCCTCAATTTTTTATAATCAAGCCAGAAAAAATGATTATCACCAACTGCGTCAAATAACTCACTCAGTTTCAGAATTTTTCCATTCTTTTTATTATAAGGGTAGTCATGTGAAACAATAAAATCCTGCATCTTTTTATCATATCTAACATCAACTTCAACACCCTCTGCTCCTTGTTCAAATGCAGCACCGATACTTTCAATTGAGTTTTGATCTATGCCGTTTCCATATAACCCACGAGCAGTCCAAACCTTATGGCAGCCATCATAAGAACTGGAAAAATCTTCTTTAGCCAGTTGCATATCAACATAAAAAACCAGCCCAAAATAAACAGTTACTAACAGCATTATAAAATAGAAAATAATTCGTAATAGTCGCATTGTATTTTAGAGTTACAGAGTTTGATAAATAAACAGGCTACTCGTAAAGGTATTTCTTTTCCCGATAAGCATACATTGGCCACAAAGCGTGCGCCCTGGCTGTTTGCGCAAACCCTTCATTCAACTTTTCAGCATGAAGCTTTTTATTCTGATAGCTAAATTGTTTAGCTGCTTTTTCAGGTACATGAACGACAATATCACTGCCCAACATATAAGCATGATTATTATCGTATTGCATAATCGCCCTGCCCGCAAAACTATCCGGTAATTTAGCCAGGTCATGACCGATCATAGGGTGTTTACTGCTTAAGCCCATAATGCCTAAAAGAGTTGGAGCGAGATCAATCTGACTGGCTACTTTCGTGTAATGTCTGGCTTCAACTCCAGGCCCAATAATAAGCCCAGGAATATGAAATTTATTCACAGGCACCAGAGATGCACCAAAAACTCTTGTATCATGATCAGCAACTACCAGAAAATAAGTATTATTCCAATACGCCTGTGACTTTGCCTGTTCGAAAAACTTCCCTAAGGCATAGTCCGCGTACTTAACCGCATTGTTAACGGTGTGTTTATTCTTATCATGAAAATCTATGGTATTGTCCGGAAATTCAAAAGGCGAATGATTACTGGAAGTAAAAGCAAGGATGAATTGAGGTTTATCAGACGCGTTAACTAACTGTTCATTTACTCGATTAAAAAGATCCTCATCTGAAACGCCCCAGGTTCCTCTGAATTTCTCATTCTGATAATCATTTTGATCCGTTACCTTATCAAAGCCATTGGCCAGAAAAAAACCAGCCATGTTATCGAAGTGACTTTCACCGCCGTAAATAAACTGGGTGTCATAATAATGCTGTTTCAAAATACTCGCGATAGTGACAAATTTTTGCTGCGCAAGCCCAAGCTTTATTACACTGCGTGAAGGTGATGGAGGAAATCCTGTTGCCACCGCTTCAATGCCTCGAGCTGATCGTGTGCCGGTAGCATACAGATTGGTAAACCATAGACCTTCATCTGACAGCTTATCCAGCTCAGGAGTCACTCCAATACCTCCAAGCTTTCCAACAAACCCGGCACCCAGACTTTCTTCCAGAATAATGACCAGGTTCGGCGCTTTAGGTCTAGTTGAAACATACTGTGAATGCCATGTAGAGGTTTTATCATCCACAAATGTATTTCCATTTACAAAAGAGTTGTTACGGATAATGTCGACCATTTTCTGGGGCTCCATTTCACCATAAGCCGAGCTTCCACTATCTTCATGTTTCAAATTATAGGCCGCAGTCAGAACAGTGTAGATAGAACTAAGCCCTAACTTATTGACCAGCTGGTCATTAGAAAATGCTGCCGTACTGGGATTTGCAGGCCTGTGATCAAAACTTGAACGAGCACCCATTGCTAACAGTAAAACCAGCAGTGGCAGTGCAATAATCCTACTTAGAACAGGCCAGGGCTTCAGCCCTTCAAAAACCTGTCTATTGAAAGTTGATAGATATCTAATCAGCAGGAACAGCAAAATTGTTGCCGCAACAAAGTGCCAGGGATATTCATAAATCGACGTTTTTAATACTTCTACAGGAGTTTCCAGGTATTCAAAAAATATTCGATTTGGTCGTGTATCGTATTGATCAATGAAGGCAGGTGTGCTGATTTCAAGAAATACGATAAGTATGGTCGTCAGCATCAACCAGAATTTACTCAAACCAGTTTGAATGGCTGCCAACAATTTTTGTTGAGGCAACAGCAATAAAATTAACGCCGGAATAAACCACAAAATGCAAATAACGATGACATCAAAACGCAAACCAAACAGTAAAACCGTCAGTACATTTTCAATATCACCCACCCGCTCAAATTGCCAACCCACTAATAGTAGTCGCGACAAAGCCAGAAGACCGAGCAGAAGCAGGCTATATCGAATGAAAGGATAAACGGGCCAGCGGCTTATAGAAGAAAGTGAACTCATATTCAGGACAATATTTATGCGTTTATAGGTGATAGTCAAATCTACTCGGAGGAAGATTGCTGAATTCTTTTAACCAGACTGGTACTCGATTTTCCAGCTACAAAATCAATAAGCACAACTTCACCTGCACATTGACGGCCAGCAATTTGATCAACTTCATAATCTCCACCTTTCACCAGAATATCCGGGGTAATAGAGCAAATCAAATCTTCCGGTGTGTCTTCGGTGAAATCGACAACCAGATCTACCGAAGCTAATCCAGCCAGTAATTCCATACGATCTTGCAGAGGGTTAATTGGACGGGATTCACCTTTCAACTGAGTTACTGACTCATCACTATTGACCGCAACAATTAATACATCGCCTAAAGCGGATGCCTGTTCAAGGTAACGCACATGACCAGCATGTAACAAATCAAAGCAACCGTTGGTAAATACAATCTTTTTACCCTGTTTTTTATAAAACTCGATCGTCATTGAAACATCGTTCCTATCAACAATTTTTTGTTGTATCGGCGATAGCTTATTAGAGCTCGAACGTTCTAGGTTTTGTAAATCTTCTACCGAAACTGAGGAGGTACCCACTCGACCTACAACAATACCTGCTGCTTTACAGGAAAGAAAAACCGAATCCTGCATCGTCATCCCACTACCCAGGCCGGTTGCTAAAGTCGCTATCACGGTATCTCCTGCACCAGTGACATCATAAACTTCCTGTGCATGAGCAGGAAAATGCTCAGCAGATTGCCCTTTCATAATCAGAGTCATTCCATCACCACCCTGAGTTACCAGTAGACCGGATAAATTACACTCATCGATCACCCGCCCTGCTCTGTTCACCAGATCAGATTGATCTCGCCACTTTCCCACCACAATTTCCATTTCCTTCTGGTTTGGTGTTAATAAAAAAGCCCCTTTATAATCATCAAAATCTGTTTTCTTGGGATCAATTAAAACAGGAATACTGGCTTTATTTGCACGTTGAATAAAAGGTAAAGTTTGTTCTAGCAACCCTTTACCATAATCTGATAACACCACTACATTAGATTTACTTAATAATGTTTCAAAAGAATCAAACATTGGCTGAATATCAAGATCAACCAGAACATGTTCAAAGTCGAGTCGAATTAATTGTTGATGTTGAGACAATACCCGCAACTTATTGGTTGTCGGTATTTTATGGTCAGTAAGACAATGATTCTCAATATCAGACTGAGATAATAACTGAGCCAATCTCTGCCCGTCTGAATCATCCCCCATCATCGCCAGTAATCTAGCTTTAGCACCCAGTGACGTCACATTTACCGCGACATTACCTGAACCACCCACACGCCAGGACTTATCATTTACATGAACAACCGGAACAGGAGCTTCAGGAGATATCCGTTCAGTTCTACCCTGCCAGTAACTATCCAGCATGACATCACCCACAACGAGTACGTTTACATTTGAAAAATCCAGATTCATTGGTTTGTTTAGTCGATGCTAGTTAAAAGTGAAATTATAAAGGACTCGAACGCAAGGTGACAGCAGATCGTTAGGCAGAGCTATAGACAACATTAAACCTGCCTATATACTTCTATAAAGTATGTAGTTTGACAGAGATATATGAACACAACCTTAAAATTCCACTTATGAAAAAATATTTATTTTATATTTCTCAAAATTATAGTTTTTCTATTTTAAGGCCGATTCAACAAGTTTTGTTTAATAGAGGAGATAAGGTCAGCTGGTTTTTTGAAGGCGATAAAGTAAATCCTGACTATCTAGCTGAAAACGAAAATAAACTGGATTCTATACTACAGGTCATAGAGTATCATGCCGATGTTGTAATAGCGCCCGCAAATAGTATACCTACTTTTATTCCGGGACTTAAGGTTGCTGTTTTTCATGGGTTTGACGCAGGAAAGCTGGATAAAAGAGGCCGTAATGACCATTTTAAAATACGTGGTTGTTTTGACCTTTATTGCACCCAGGGTCCGAACACTACACAGCCTTTTAAACAATTGCAGAAAGGCCATGAATTCTTTAATGTCATAGAAACTGGCTGGTCAACGTTAGACCCGTTATTTATATTTCCAAAGTTGACAAAACCTTCTACCAGACCTCTGGTTTTATTTTGTTCTACCTTTTCTAAGAAACTAAGCTGCGCAAAGCAGTTGCTTCCAGTTGTTTCCAAACTTTGTCAATCAGATCAATGGCAATGGATAGTTCAATTTCACCCCAAAATGGACCAACATATTGTCGACAGTTACAAAGCTTTGCAAAACCAGAATTTAACTTTTATAGAAACCGATGATGTTATTCCTTTATTAAATAAGGCCGATGTTATGGTTTGCGATACTTCTTCAGTCATCAATATGTTTCTACTACAAAACAAACCGGTAGTAACATTTAATAATATAAAGCCAGGTTCCTATTTACTCGACATAACCGATCCTGATGCACTAGAGCAAAGCATAAAAACTGCCATTAGCCGACCTGAAGCGTTAATGCAACACATACAGGAAATGATTAAAGAGACACATCCATGCACCGATGGGAAATCATCCCAGAGAGTGGTAGAAGCAATAGATGATGTTCTAGGTGGAAAATATCCACTGACAAAAAGTAAACCAGTTAATCTGGTCAGAAATTTTAAATTCAGAAAACGGCTAAACTATTGGAAATTTTAGTAAGACATACACTTAAAATAAAAAATATACAGATTTACCCTAAAAATAACATGGGTTAGTATTGTTAAAACTTATATATGACTTATTTCTCAGGAGTACTTTCTTCATGGATAATACAGCAGCTCAACCATTAAAGTTAAACTCTAGCCTACAGCAACGTGGTGAATCACTGTCTGAAGTATCAGATAAAATAGGTTGTGGGACCTACCGCTTCGAAAAAACAGGACGAACTCAATTAGAAGCATTATTAAGAAATGGACTGAATCCCTGGGACAAATTCCTGGATATTGGTTGCGGTGCTTTTTGCGGGGGATACTGGGTCATGCACTTTCTAAATGAAGGTGGTTATCATGGCATTGAACCCAATGTAGATATGTTTAATGGAGGGCTTTCCTACATTCTGGAACCCGGTCTTGTAGAATTAAAAAAGCCCCGGTTTAACCATAACGATCAATATGATATTTCAGTTTTCGATACTAAATTCGATTACCTGTTTGCTCAGTCCATCTGGACTCATGCAGGAAAAAAGGATATAGAGAAAATGCTGAACGGATTTAAAAAGTACGGTAATGACAATGCTCGATTTCTAACCACAGTCAAGTTTCCTGATTTATTTCATAAAGACTACAAGGAAGACGCATGGGTTGGAGGTTCTCATGAATCCAGCATAAAAGGCACTGTAAGGCACAGTTTTAAATGGATTCAGGAGGCTTGCTCTAAACGTGGGTTGAGGGTTAAAAAGCTTGGTGAAAAAATAAACACCCAACATTTAATTCTCATCGAAAAATAAAACACATTTACAACAGTCCAAAATAGAACCACCAGGTGTTGTTACTTTTAATCGGGTCTATTACGCAATACAATTGACATGAAAACCGCCAGATAAAAAGAGAAAAAAGTAATTGACCTGGACCTTTCAAATATAGATTCAGACAAACTGAAACTGGCAAATCCAATAACTAATATCAAACCGGCTAATGCAAAACGCTGGACTTGTGGATTCGTATCATCTCGCAAAGACCTGAAAAAAATGAAAGCCGGAAATATAAATAAAAGTATAAGCGCAATAAAAGCTAACAGACCTCCTTTCGCAAGAGCAGACATAAATTGATTATGTGGATGAGAAAATTCAGCTATTTCCTTATTCAAAATTCCCTGTTCAACCAGTTCCATTGCCTTATCCGTGTAATTACCCCAACCCACACCGACTACCGGATTATCCTTAAATATTAGCCAGGCTGCCTGCCACATTTCAAACCTTGAACCCGTTGAATTTGAACGAACAGGGTCATCTACATTAGTACTTTTTATATAGCGGTCTATATTACTAACAGTTTCATCTACTCGTTTTTGAACCCCGGTTTGAGGCGTCAAATAAATAATAGCAACAACCAGAGATAACAGGCCAAAAATAGTGACTATTTTTTTTGTGGATAAATGGCGAGATAAAATCCAGATAAAAATTAAACTCAAAAAAGGTAATGCAAGCCAGCTTCCTCTAGTCAGCGAAATAACACTGGCTAATATACCTGCCAAAAAAACCAGAAATGGAATTAAAACCAGCCTTTCTTTTTGTTGCCTGAACCAGGTATACCCAGCCAGAGACATCACCCCCAAAAGTAATGATAGATCACCAAACAGAATCTGATGTACGGCCCCTGTAGCTCGTGACTGATGTATAGGCCCGTAAACCTGGTAGATACCTACAATTAATGCCGCAACAGTACCTATTGCCAACCCGGACCATAGATATTTCTCCTTAATATCTACGCATTTAAAAAATACATAAACGGGTATAACCATTATCAAGTTAATAAACCTGTCTCCACGGTCCAGGTTAGTATCATTAAAATATGTTGTGATCAAAGCCGTTAAAAACAATAACGATACCACTATAAAAAATGCTTTTTCCTGAACTGTTAAAGGGGGTAAGCTGCTAAACCGTTTAAACATAGTTGTCAGACCTGCCAGCAATACAATTAAAAATACTGCTCCACTAACATGATCAACTACCAATACTGAAGAAGGGTATAAAATCAATGCTGAAGTTGAAATAAAATTTGCAGTTATTTTCATTAATCTACACGACTAAAAGTGTTAAACAACGGTGTTATCTGTTGCATTATTGAACTCAATCGGAAGCTGATTCGCTGTTCCCCGATCAATTCCAGCACCTAACAGGCTTTTCTTATCCTGCGATATACTATTGACTGTTACTTCAGAAATTCCTGAGTCTTTCATTTCTGGCTTACAGGAAATTATTTTGTGATAGTGAGGCGTATAACCCACCCACTCAGCGTATTCTGAATTAATACAACGTTCCCACAACACTTCACATTTTTCACCTACCAGGGCTTTCAATGATTGAATTTTGAGTTTATCCGCTAACTCATGCATTTGACGGCTGCGATGTTTTTTCAAACTATTGTCCACCTGACCCGGCAATCTGGCCGCTTTCGTTCCTTCTCGTTGAGAATAGGAAAAAATATGTATATGCCCAAAACCAGTCTGCTCCACAAATTGTAGAGTTTCATTCCACTCTTCATCAGTTTCCCCTGGAAACCCAACGATAATGTCGGTCGTAATATTAAAAAATGGAATCGTTGACCGGGCTTTTTCAACAATAGTGGAAAACTCTTCAGTTTTGCAACGTCTGGCCATGCGTCTCAACACACTATCCGCTCCACTTTGCAGGGGCAAATGCATATGAGGCATCAAACGTTTATCTTTGAAAAGCTCAAAAAAGTTATCAGGCAGGTCCCACGGCTCTACTGAAGCAAGACGAATTCTGGGAATACTTGTTTTTGTCAGTATTTCACTGAGTAGTTCGTATAAATTTGTACCTGTATCGCTACCATAACCACCGACATGGACTCCCGTAATAACAATTTCCTGCACTCCCTGTTGATGGTGCCGATTTATTTCATCAATAATATCCTGTTGAGCTCGACTTCGCTCTTCTCCCCTGGCAACAGTAACTATACAAAAAGTACATCGGTATCGGCAGCCATCTTGTACTTTTATAAATGCTCGATGACGTCCCCGGGCAAAAATACTGGACTCACCAACAGCTTGAATAGAATTTTCGGGGAAATTTAACTTTGATTGAACCAGGTTGACGAGTTTATCTTTTTGCTGATTAGAGATAACCAGATCAACACCTAACTGGCTTTTAACTTTTTCTGCTTGCAAGCTTGCATAACAACCTGTAACCACTAGCTTTGATTGAGGATTAGAGCTATGAATGCGGTTAATTAATTTGCGTGATTTTCGATCAGCTTCTGCTGTCACAGAACAGGAATTAAACACGACCAGGTCAGCATCCGAACTATCCAGAGTTAGTTGATAACCTTTTTGAATAAATTCGTTAGACCAGCTTTCGAGCTCAGCTTCGTTTAAACGGCAACCTAGTGCCTGAAAATTGACCTTCACTTATTGTTACACATGTTAGAACCAACGGCGCATGGTATCAAAATCTATATCAGAGAGGAAATTTTCCAATAAACACCCTCTTTGAGCATCCCTGGTCATCAGGTATAAATGCTTCCATGCATAAGCACCTTCTTTGACCATCCCTGGTCATCAGGTATAAATGCTTCCATGCATAAAAAACCCGGCGTAAAGCCGG
>Ga0233442_1000896_pt1 | contig 25140 bp, 26 predicted proteins | sample SI_123_September_3_FD_182789 | JGI IMG/M metagenome (GOLD analysis project Ga0233442, IMG submission 182789) | Seawater microbial communities from Saanich Inlet, British Columbia, Canada - SI_123_September2016_150_MG | ecosystem: Environmental > Aquatic > Marine > Inlet | place: Canada: British... | reverse complement strand
ACACTATAATTTATAGGACCTCCATCTACAATAACCGCTGGAATATCTAAGCGCCCTGTTTTAGTATTATACGTGGCGGGGTTATCACCCGCTAATGCGATTGATGCAGCAATGGATAATGCTATCAATAATATTAATCTTTTCATTTGCTTCCCCGTGTTAGTTTTAACGCTTTCAAGAGTAATGAGTGTAGACCTTTTCAAGAAATGATGCATGCATAACACCACGGTCTTTGGTTTATGCTAATCTTCAGTCGCTGATATTGTTAAGAATCATAAATCAAAGCCCTGATCCTAGCGTTCGATATCAATCGGCTCCGACACTACGTAAAGCGGCTTACGGGGCAAGGTCAGTCAAGCAGGTGGCTTTAACCGGATTTGGATTTGGGTCTTAAAACATTTGAATAGCGCATAAAAAAGCCCCAGTTAAGAGGCTTTCTTGAAAGAAAAGAGTTAAAGGGATAAATAGTTAAAAAGCCCGAACCGCCCTAACTAAATAGGTATTCGGCTTATCGAGGTAGTCCTGGTTGCCAGAGTAGAAGGACTGGAGCCACGCAGCGAAGCTATGGTACTCCGACGAACTCCAGTAGTAACCACTAGCAAAACCACCCACAAGGTCTTTATGTTTATACAACTCATTCAATTCGTCTTTAGATGGCAAAAACCCACCTGTTTGACCATTCGGCCATGTATAATTAGCTGCTAAATAAGCGGCGGTGGAGTTGCCACATTTAGCATTAATAGTATTAGTGTTTGATTGTCCTGTGCCAATACCAGTTCCAGCTGCTCCAACGGTTGTGCCATAACATCCCCATTCGGCAGATCCCGCGTCTGTTAGTGCCACTTCCAACCCAGAACTACCATCCTGGCTTATATAAAAAACAATCCCGCCATAAGGGCCTGTGTCACCGATTTTGTAGGTGACTTGAGAATCACCGAAGAGTTCGTTCGTGGTATATGGCTCATAACTTCTAAGATCAAAAACTGGATAGTTCGCTCCAAATTCCGCACTCCACAAAGCGCCATCATGTAAAACACAGCGGACCGCTAGACTCACCCCGGGATTGTAGTTAGCACAGTTATTGTTGCCTGGATCGAAGCTCGCAGACTTAACGCTGCCTGCTTGTAGCGTCCACTTACCTACATTTCCGTCTGGCCGTTTAATCGGCAGTAGCGTCGCGCTGTAAGCCTTATCCCCAGACACAACGCAAGGAAGCGTTAAAATCAAATCCTCATCACCTAAAGTACCACAGGCTGCGTCATGCCCAAAAGCCGCTCCGCTGCCCCCTACGAATACTGACGTCATCAGTAAACAAAATATTCTAATCTGTTTCATTTTTATCTCCACTCTTTGAGTTAATAATCATTATTAATTATTATTATTATTATTATTTCTAGCCAACGTTAAATCCTGACATTTTATCGTTATTAAGTTCACCCCTATTAAATCAAGGAATGACTAGATTAAATGCATTGCAGACTTTCTCCGGTTTGAAAATAATAAGGGTCATTTAAACTAGTCATTTAGCGGTCTATAGCACTCGTTATGCTTCAAATTAAATATTAAACAATCAGTTTAGTTCTGATGGAGGCTGCTACTTTGGATCTTCATCAATGCTTGAATCAGGCAGAGTGGCGATATTCCCATGCTGCTCGTATTCATTGTATCTATGGTCGGCTAAATATCGACTTCGTCTAGGAGGCTTGTGTTGTCGTAGGCACCTACATTACACCGCTTTTCATCATTCTATCAGAATACCCAGTGTAATAGTCAAGTATGCCTGTAGACTTTATAAGCTTCGTTATTGAGTCCATGGTGCCTATGCCTATGCCTATGCCTATGCCTATGCCTATGCCTATGCCTATGCCTATGCCTATGCCTGTAGTGTCGCCGTTTAAAGACACTGTGACCCGCATCTTTAATAAAGTTCCTTTGCTATTTTTCGTTCACACTCGCCTAATATTGGCCATTAGGATCTATATCTGCGAGTGCTTTGCCGCGATTAATGTGAATAAATAAAATATTCGAATCTGTTGCATTGTATTCTACAATTTTCAGTGATATTAATAGGGCATTCGTAGGTCGATGAACGTAATCACATTTCAGTGTTGTCAGGTGTCCTTCCATTAGCCATTCAGGATTTAGATAATAAATTAGTAACCTCGCTGAAGGTTCAATATCTCCTCATACATAAGAATATTTATTGCCTTACAAAACAATTAAGCATATCCCTTGCCACATAGGAATAAATATCCATAATATATTGTTTTTAAAGTGATTATAAAAACCAAGTCTTAAATACCCCCCCCAATCCTGCCATTTGTGTATGCGTTTAAATAACCATTATGGTAGCTCTGCAATACTATAAGGCATCGAGAAACCGCCTTTCCAACCCAAATCTTGCTAACTGTGAATAAGTTCACTCTGTCGTTAGCCAGAGACACGGAGAACCACTATTTTAGGCGCAAACCTATACATGCCTGGGTTAGCTAATATTTTCCTCCGTCGTTAAATAGAGACGACACAGTAGCTATTTAGTAAAACATTGTGGTAACTCTCTCTCTTGAATAACAAATTCATAACTCATTGAAAAACTATACCATTTCAACATCCTTTTAAATAAGGTCATACCCTATATCAGCAACTTTTTTCTTCAAATTATTGATAATGCGCTCTTGGTATTGTTTCTCATAATAATCCTGACCTTAAAAACCAATGGGGTGTGCGGCCGAGCAAGGTCGATTATTCCAGTGGGTGTCATTCCCGCTCTGGTAAGGTAGGTCAACCACCAGATAGCAAGCATCGGACAGGCGGAGGTAACTCCAAATGTTAAGCTCGATGGGCGCAAGCCAGCAACCCCTAAGCAACGCCCGGGTCAGGTCTTTGAATTGTGATTTTTTACAAGAATGTCATATCTTGAAATTCAAGAAAATTCACTTTTAGGCTGACAATTTCATTATGAGCTTAAGAAATTACACTGTAAATTACTTTAAACTAAACAGCGTTTCCTAACAAATTTGATTCCTTATTTCGCGCAGCATTCGGTTATGCTCAGCAAAAGAAGCTTCAAGTTTCCTAGCCATTGCACCACGACACCCATGCTTAAATGAATTCTTACTGGAACGCAGTTTACCGGCTTCTGTCTTAGGCCCTGTTGATTTCTGCCACGGCTTTAACTGCATCATCATCGCCGATTGTTTCGCCTGTCGTTCTGGTGTCCAGCCGTTCGCCATCTGTTTGCTCCAATAGTTCGTTTGCAGGGTTGCTAGTTTTTTTCTGAATTTCCGAATCAGAATCTTTACTGTTATTCACCTGCATTTGATTAGCTTGATTCAATTGCTTAACAAACATGGCGCGTTTCGGGTTCTTCATTTCAGAAAGCGTAGCTATGGTTGTTCTACATTGATTTTGTGCTTTTAATGCTAGCTTAGAAAGCAGTTCTATATGGTCGGCATTAGTCGTACCATTAATCTTTATAGCCATAGTCATAAATAGGTGCTGCAGTGAATAAGTCTGACAAACAAGCATGTCCTCAAGACTAGATAAATTCCCAGCCTTCACCTGACCTGAAACCGTCGCCATGGCATCAGTCAGGGATTTTAAATCCAACTTAATGGCTTCACCAAGGTCGTTTTCTCCAAAGTCAGTTTGCTGATGAACACTTTGTATAACATTACTGTTTACAGTAGAAGAAGACATCATACTTTTACTAGCACTCTCATTAGTTCTTTTCTTTCTCGTGGCCATAATTATTTTAGATAGTGGTCTTTGATTTTATGTAAAACACGCCCAACATACACCAGCTAAAATGGCTAAAATAATTTAGCGGTTTTAGCTGGCTCATACCCTAGACATTTTCAATAATAAAAAGGTTAATGTGGTATTCAGGTGCAGGTGGCCGCCCTCGGCTTTCTATTGGTTTTCTGGTCATAACCAACCAGTTTTCATCAATAAGAACATCGCAAGCCGCCTGTACTTCGAGTTTATCTTTCAGCCCATGCCAGCCTTTGTCATAAATCATCTTAATAGTAAATGGATTAGACAATTTATTGCTCCTAATCTTTTCTGATAATCTTACCGCCGCTTCATGTTCTGGGTTTTCTCCCATGGCATAGATACGCCGTGCATGTGCTTCAAGGTACGTACACCATTTTACTGCCAGCAAAGCCGAATTCTCTGATACAGCGCCAGCTGGCTTTCCATCTGCTATGTCTATTGAATGAAAGATTAATGCCAAGCTCGGCATAAGTGAACGATACTTACCAAAATGTTCAACCATTAACGGGTTTTCTTCCTGTATGATTTTCACTGTTTGCAATTCTTCCAGCCAATCATTAAAAACTATTTGCCCAGCATTACTAAACCGATAATAGGGCCGCTCATCATGTTCACTCTGTGTTCCTCCATATTGGCTAAAGTCTATGTCAGCTAACACTTCCAATATTTCATGCGCTTTTTTCTTGGCTTCTCTGTCTGGAAATCTGTCTACGTTTTTCCATTGCTTGGGTTCATCTGGCCAAACGGCTAACTGTAAGCGTTGCATTAAGCCGTCATTATTACCTTTCATAGCTTGATACAGATAACGCTTTAGTTTATCGGGCTGAATGCCACCTAAAAGACTGATACAAATATTTTTAGCATCAGTTAAACCACGTCCTATTTTTACATCCGTATAAGTACCGTCACCATTCCACCCTTCAAGAAAATAGGCACGTTCATCTGCTCCGTCATCTCTATCCCATTTAACTAATAACCCGGTTAATTCATCTCTAAAAGTTAAAACGCCACGCAAATTTTCATTCTGAATAACCGTCATAGATTGAATGCTGGTTTCATTAGTTTTAAACAACCGTCTTACAGATTCTGGCTCCGCATCTTGCATCAGCGCCATATAATCATCTTTTAACTTTGCCATATCATTTGAATTAACAACGTTATCTCTTCCCTTGCCTTTAGATACTTTGGAGAGACTCCCTTTGATATCATACAACATAGCCTTATTAGCTAAAATATCAAATTCAGCACCTATCTGTTCGTGTTCAAATTGTTCGCCATATTTAGCCTGTATTTTTTCCAGTAATTGCATTGGCTCCTTCATGGATGGACTTTTTAAAACAACTGAAGGCCTGCCAATACAAGCTCCCCATAAATTAGGGATAACTTCCCAGTCATCTTTTGCTTTGGGTTTAATACTACATCCTGAACCAATAATGGAACCCGTTATCACTAAAGCCGATACTGTGGCAAAGTCTGGGGGCGTTTGCATTCTATCGCTTACATCTGCCAGCCATGGACGATATGGCTCTGGAATTAAATCTTCAGATAAAATAGGCACAGGTGGATTTTTAGCTTTAATCTCAGCTGGTTTTCTTTCATCAAAACATGCGCCCTCCGAACCAGCTAAAACCGTTATATTCCATTCTTTGGGTACTGGTTCAATTTTCGCCAATTTTTCTTTCAGTTTTTCCCGTAAAGCTTGATGCAATGATTCATCAATAGGCGAATAACCATCCCAGTTATCATTCCCGCCTTGCAACCAATCGACTATATCGCCACCTTTTTGTAATTCAGGAAAACGTAAAACTTTAATGTCTGGTGGTTCTGGCAATTTAGATAACGCTTGAAACACATCCTTAATATAGTATTCTCCAGGCTCATCATTATCAGGCAATAAATAAACTGTATTGAAACCAGATAATGGTGTCCAATCAGACTTACCAGCCGATTTAGAGCCGCCTAAGCTAGTTAAGACCTTACAACCTATACTTTGGAGTGCTGCCGCTGATTTCTCACCCTCAACAACAAATATAGCCTTTTCTTTAGAGTGATTAACCAACTTTTCTAACCCGAATAATGGACGCGGATTTAAGTCAATCCCCATTTGCCAATTTGGGCTATCACCCTTAAAAAATGGCACTATATCTTTTTTATCTGTACCATTTTGGTAACGCCCCACGACCCCGAAGGGTGCGCCATCCTTAGCGCAATAAATCCAGCTAGCCTTTAATACCTTCCCTTTATACATTTCTGGAATCATCACAGCCTCCATTCTCTTGTTAATAACTCCAGCGATTCTATAAATTGAATCCCATACAGGTTCATTGTGAAGGCAATAACATCACTGCCAGCCGCGCCGCATGAAAAGCACTTATAAGCACCTGTTTCAATATTTACGTAAAACGAACCAGGTTTTTTATCGCTATGGAAAGGGCATAATCCACCGTCATTCCAATCATCTTTTTTTAATTTTGCTTCAGGCAATTCATGACGGTAAAAATCTAACGGGGTTAATGAGTGTTTGATATAATCTGCTTGTAGCTTCATTTGTAAAACTCCTTGCTACGCTGCTTCATTATCTGACGCGGTTGCCGCCGCCTCGGACTCAAATCTATCAACTGCCGCACAAAATTGTTTTATTCGTACCTGTAATTTTGACATCGTTAGTCTCCTGACGTCATCGCGACGTTAAATGATTTATGCTGCTGATCATCGACCCAAGCAAAAAACTTGGTTTCATCAATTAAAACTTTGCGTCCAATGCGGATAATTGCACTGGATTTGGCTAGTCCGTTTTGATGCTCATTGAATATAAGAGAACGAAGCCCGCCAACTTTGAAAGCAGTATGCTTCGCTGTGAATTGTTGGACTGTTAAATAAGCCCATGCTGTTTCATTTTTCATTTTTTATAGTTTATGGTTGCGTCCGGTGCGTTATTGCTCCGAGCTGTGCAAATCATAAGTCATTGTTTTTGAAATTAAAATATTGTGAATACTGTGATTTTAATCATGTGAGTTACTCACAATATTTAAGGGCGCGTATTTCCTATGGGCATAAAAAAACCCGCTATTAACGGGTTGTCAAAACTCACACTATTTAGTTCTATTTTGGGTTGCGCCCAGGAGTGCCTTTTTTAAATATCGGATTTTTACGCCACCAATCTTGATAACCACTTAAAAATAAATTAGATGCAGCTTCCAGTCTGGGTTTAATCTCGCCCGGACGCATCTGTAATAATTTTGGGTTATCTTCCACAAGCTTGATTGCAAGTACGTCTCGGACTTTATAACCATCTTGTCTTGGCTTAAATGTACCGTCAAATGCACCAGAATCAACATTAACTTGCTGATTATCGGCTTCGATTAGGCCCTTTGAATTACCTACGTCACCCATCCTCAAACATTCAAGCTGTCGAGTTATTACTTCTAATTCTTTATTTATGAGGGCTAATTTTGACGCTTGTCGGTCAGTTAATAATGATTCTTTTATTAATTCGTACTCTCGTTTCCGTATTTCCAAGCCGCGCTTTTTTAATGGCAATTCAAAATATTCTCGATCCTCTTCATTTATTTCAGTGCAATAGCGATCAAAATTAATTTCAGTCATAATTTTTAAGCTCCAAATATTTTAGCGTTCATCGATTCAACTACAGTTGAAAGATGACCGTCACTCAAATGCGCATAACGCTTAACCATACTTAGTGTTTTATGCCCCAAGACTTCGGCAATTTCAGCTAATGATGCGCCATTCATAGCCAAATAACTGGCTGTGCAATGTCTAAGGTCATGCCAATGAAAATCAGTTATTTCTGCTCGCTTCAAGGCTGTTTCAAAAGACTTTCTTAAATCAATAGGTTTATCTGGGTTAAGTTTGCCTGGAAATAGTAATTTTGTATCAAGCCTTCTGACCTTGCAGTGTTCCTGCAACAATTCAAGTGCATACCCAACAATAGCTACTCGCCTTTTTTCACCGTTCTTAGTTTTGTGCAAAATAGCAAAACCATCTTTTGTGTTCACATCAGGCCATTTCAGCCCCATTAACTCACCTTGTCTCATGCCAGTAGATAAGGCCAAAGTGACGCATAGATAAAGCCAGTTATTGTTTGATTCTTTGCATGCCTGTAACAGTCTAGTGCGTTCATCATCATCCAAAAAGCGAACACGTCCATCTGGTAATTCAGGGCTGTTTACTTTTTTGGCAGGGTTCTCTGTAAGCCATCCCCATTTATTGACTGCAATTGTAAAGACGTGAGATAAATTTTTAAGATACTTGTCCACGGTTGCGTGGGCTTGAGTCATTTTGCTGATATGCTCGTCTATTAACTGCGGTGTAATATCAGCCAACAAACAATGACCGATTTTTTTAGACCACCATTCCAGTTTGCTCTTTCGTTCTTTTTGCTCTTTCAGACTATATTTTTTATCTTTGTTATTAGGCAGATAATCAGTACAGTAACGCTCTATCATTTCTGATACTGTGTGTTTTTTCGCTTCTGCTGTTTTGAAATGTCGACCCTCTCGAATTGCTGATTCAGTTGAAGCCGCCCATTTCTTAGCATCTGTTAGCCTGTCAAAACTGGCTGTTTGGATTGGGTAGCCTTTTAACCTGACTCTTACACGATAAGTAGTCTTGCCCTCTTGGCTGGTATGCTTGTTAACTGATGCCACGATTACCCCCTTGGGATAACAACCGGCTTTTGATATGCTTATAGATAGCCATTGCTTTAAATCCGAATAAGTTAACTGTTGTGGTTAGGGCTAAGGTGGTGTTGAAGCACCTCCTTAACCCGTTATTTACAGTCTACAACAAACCACAAAAAACAGCAACACCGCATTGTTAATGCGCTAATAAAATATTATTATTTTATATATATTAGTTACTTAAAAATAATATAATTATTTTTGTCCACTTATTGTCCACTCATAAAACAAACTCATCCTTATAAAGGTAAAATATCAATTGCAGATTTAGTAGTTTTTGTTTGCTCTAAGGGAAAAAAGACGTGATTTGTTACTGGCAACTGGACAATCAGTGGACAACAGGCATAAAAAAACCAGCTCGACGGCTGGTTTAGTTTTGAAAACATCAACGTTTTCAAGGAGCTTCATGGTGGGTCCTGCGAGATTCGAACTCGCGACCATCGCATTAAAAGTGCGGTGCTCTACCAACTGAGCTAAGGACCCTTTGAAGAGCAGACTATTATACAAAACTATTTTAACTTGGCAACCCTTTTTTTTGTTTTTTTAGTCTTTAACCAGAATAATTAAATAATGGTAAAATTCCTATCTTCGGTTTCTGAGTTAACTAGAGTTAACTAGAGTTAATTCTATTTTTTGTATTTTGCACTACACTTTATTTCACAGTTGTTGTTTTATTATCCTGGAGTTTTTTATGCAAACAATTCACGATACCAATCCACTATCAGGCAATATGCAAGAAGGCGTTGCTGCGCCTTATGATTTCACTATCTCAGAGGTATTTAAGGAAGCCTGGGCGCGCACTTCTGGTTTTAAAGGTCCTGTTTTAGTTGCTGTGCTAATCATTTTTCTTGCACTTGCTGCGATCAACTTTGGCACGATCTTAGTTGTGGGGGTTTTTAATATGATAGATCCGGCTTTAGCAACTATTTTGACTAGTTCCTTTAAATTTGTTATTTCGATGGCTAGCTATCCCATAGCTGCTGGGATTTTAATGATGGGGCTATATCGCTCGGTCGATGCAGCGGTTGACTATAAGCTGGCTTTTGCTTATTTTTCTTATAGCCTGCCTATTATTATTGCGACTTTATTTGCATCATTATTGGTTGTGCTGGGGTTTATGTTGCTAGTACTCCCTGGTATTTATCTTTCCATTGCCTATGTTTTTACCTTGCAGCTAATTATTGAAAAAGATATGAACTTGTGGCAGGCTATGGAAACTTCGCGCAAGGCCGTACATCAACACTGGTTTAAGATTTTTTTCATCTATGCCCTGGTGGGAATAATTTACCTTGTCAGCCTAATCCCTTTGGGATTTGGCTTAATCTGGGCATTGCCTTTCTTTGTGGTTTTACATGGCGTTTTATATCGCAGAATTTTTGGTATTGATTCTATTTAACACAAACTTCTTTACACAACTTTTCGTTTTTGAATAACACCCGATTTAATCATCGCCAAGTCTGGCAGCTTGCCCTGCCGATGATTATTGCCAATATTTCTACCCCCCTATTAGGTCTGGTTGATACGGCTGTTATGGGGCACTTGGATAATGCCAGCTTTCTCGCTGCTGTTGCGCTTGCCGGGCTTATTTTTAATTTTCTATTCTGGGGTTTTGGCTTTTTGCGCATGGGCACTGCGGGCCTTAGCGCTCAAGCTTTTGGAGCGAATAATACATTAGAGTTAAACGCCATATTGCTGCGAGCTATGGTGCTTGCTGTAAGCATTTCCTTCCTGCTTCTAGTCTTTCAACAATCCATTGCTGCCTTTAGTTTTTACCTGATTAATTGTAATGATAGTATTGAGCCTTTGGCGCAGCAATATTTTTACATCCGTATCTGGAGTGCACCTGCATGCTTATGTCAATATGTCATTCTGGGCTGGTTTTTAGGCAGACAAAATACCACAAGCCCTCTATTGATCGTCGTTACGACAAATGCTTGTAATATTTGCCTGGATTTATTGTTTGTCGTGCATTACGGCATGAATACCGAGGGTGTTGCCTTGGCATCGGTTCTGGCTGAATATATAGGCTTAATCTTTGGAGTATTACTTGTTATCAGGAATATTCCCGTATCTTCCCTCTCTTTGTCTTGGCCACACCTATTACAAGCTGACAAGATTAAAGCTATGCTATTAATCAATGGTCACTTGTTTGTGCGTACTTTATGCTTGATTTTTACCTTTAGTTTTTTTACCGTGCAAGGAGCAAAATTTGGCAGTGCTATTTTGGCGGCTAATGCGATACTCATGAATTTTCAGACATTTATGGCGTATGCACTGGATGGCTTTGCGCATGCTGCAGAAGCCTTGATCGGCCGTGCTTTAGGCGCTAAAAATAAAATTCTGTTCCAGCAGTCTATTAAAACAACTGCCTTATGGTCTTTGCTTGTAGCCCTGCTATTTACACTGACATTTAATTTCGCAGGGCAAGATATTATCAATAGCTTGACGCATTTAACCGAGGTTCGCGAGCCTGCTTATGAATATCTGCCTTGGCTGATAGCCTTGCCATTAATATCGTTTAGCAGTTTTCTTCTGGATGGCGTATTTATCGGGGCGACTTTATCTAGACAAATGCGCGATTGTATCTTGTTATCCCTGTTTCTAGTTTTTTTACCTAGCTGGTATTACACTCAGGACTTGACTAATCATGGACTGTGGCTAGCTTTAAGCTTATTTATGCTCATGCGCACCCTTATCATGCTTGGCTATTATTTATATTACCAACGGAGCATTATGCAGTCCCTTGCGTAGGATAAACACTTATAGAGTGTGGCTTTAGCTGGCTGATTATTGACTACTGGCAGGCTAAGGCTGCGCTCTACAGTTATTTGCAAATATCGGTTTTCTGCGCATGTGATATTATAGGCTTTTCAATTTTAGCCTGGATAAAATAGCCCATGAGCGTAAAAATTTACCATAACCCAAGATGCAGTAAATCACGTCAAACATTACAATTATTGGTAGAAAATGGCGTACAAGCCGAGGTTGTTGAATATTTAAAAACACCGCCTACAATTGAAGAATTAGATACTATTTTGACCATGTTGGATATGCAGCCGCGTGAATTGATGCGTAAGAATGAAGCTGAATATAAAGCAACTGGTATGAACGCCCCCGACCTTGACCGCGATGCTTTAATTGCAGGCATGGTGAATGCGCCTAAATTAATTGAGCGCCCTATCGTCTTAGCCAATGGTAAAGCAGCTGTGGGTCGCCCACCGGAAAATGTCTTAGCCATTTTATAAGCGGTTATTCACATAATTTTCGTAGGGCGTGATTTTAGCCCACGGCTAATTTTATTATAACGGGCTAAAATCAGGCCCTACCTCACTTCAGGAAAAAAATGGTTAATATTCTGGTTTTATATTACAGCCGTAATGGCACCACCAAGACTATGGCGCAAAATATTGCCCGGGGTATTGAGTCTATTTCTGGTGCAGAGGCCATGCTGCGTACCGTGCCTAAAGTCTCAGCAGTCTGTGAGCAAAGTGCTGACGAGATTCCTGAGTCGGGCTCCCTGTATGCCACGCTGGATGATTTGCGCCGATGCGATGGCATGGCTTTAGGCAGTCCGACACACTTTGGTAATATGGCCGCCCCGTTAAAATACTTTATCGATAATACCACCGAAGCCTGGTTTAGCGGCGCCCTGACTAACAAGCCGGCAGCCGTTTTCACGTCAACAGGAAGCATGCATGGCGGACAAGAAACCACCTTACTCTCCATGATGCTACCGTTATTTCATCACGGCATGATTGTATTAGGCATACCCAGTAGCGAGAATGCTTTACGAGAAACTCTCACCGGTGGCACGCCCTACGGTGCAAGCCATGTTAACCATAAGCAGCATTCATTAAGTAAAGATGAAAAAACACTCTGCTTTGCGCTCGGCGCACGCCTGGCGCAAACCGCAATAAAATTAAAAACATCATGAACGCACGTTATTTTTACACTATCGCCTTATCTGGGTATGTCGGTTTATTTATCCTACTCATGCTTTGGAATACAGTTATTTCACCGCCTGAGAAACTACCCATTGCCCTGGCATTAATTATTACAGTGAGTCCCTTATTACTTCCATTCCGAGGCTTTATCAAAGGTAATCTGAAAAGCTGCTCATGGATGGCTTACCTGAGCATGCCTTACTTTATTCATGGCAGCATTGAGGCCTATGCCCGAACAGAGCGCTTATTACCTGCTCTGGAAGTATTGTTCAGCCTGTTGTTGTTTTTAGGCGCGACACTTTTTGTACGTTATGCGGCAAGAAAACAGTAATAATGCCGCAACAGATCCCGATACAGTTTGATTTAAAGGCTGAGCAATCCTTTGCTAGTTTTTATACCGCTAGTCATCAGGAAATTATTCAACAGCTAACAGATACCTCTAGTGGCCAAGGTGAGCAGCAACTTTATCTCTGGGGTAAACAAGGGGCGGGTAAATCACATTTATTACAAGCATGTTGCCTGCGCGCCCAGCAACGCAAACTTAATGCTTTTTATCTGTCTTTAGACAAAATTCAATTGCCTTCTCCCGGTATCCTTACCGGCCTGGAAGCTTTTGATCTAATCTGCATAGATAATATAGAGTCGTGTGCTGCAAATAACGCATGGGAAATTGCCCTATTTAATTTCTATAATCGACATCGGGAAAATAATCACCACCTGATTGTCTCGGCAGATTGTCCTCCTGTTTATCTGGCAATTGAATTAGCTGATTTAAAAACGCGCATGAACTGGGGTTTAACCCTAAAGCTCCAGGAATTATCAGATACTGAACAGGTAGCGGCACTCACCTTTAGGGCGAAGAACCTGGGCTTTGAAATATCACCACAGGTGGGTGATTTCCTGACGAAAAATTATGCGCGTGATTTACCGGCCTTGTGGGAATTATTACCAAAACTGGAACAGGCAACTCTGATTGCCAAGCGTAAACTGACCGTGCCATTTTTAAAGCAGGTCCTGGCTGAGGAATAAAAAAATCAGCACAAGGCTTGATTATCTCCACCTTATCGCTACCAAAATTTAGGGTGTCTAGTGTGCATGCATCTGTTTGAGTGACCGGTTGATTAGGGTGTAATTCTAAGAATAAATCCAGTCATAGTTTTCTATCAAGGTTATATTGCCACCAGCTACCGTCATAATTGAGTGAAAAGCTCCTGACTTCTATATGCCAGGACCAGCGTTCTTTCCTTGGATTAGCTTGTTTCTCTTCGTAAGTGGCTTCTCGGGGTGAGCCCGTTATTTTGAAATAAAATAGTAAAAAACCGCAGCGCACTGCTGTGGTGATTACAATATCACCGGCACGAATAGCGCCTGTACCTTTCTTAAAGAAATCCAAGTTTTGATGTAATCCTGAAAAATCTTGCTGACTTTATTTAGAGCTGTTACCAGAGTGACGGTATTAATGGTAGAAAAGTCATCTTTGGTAAATAGTGCCTCGAAGTCGCCAGCCAGAAAGGGAGGTACAAAAAAAGTTCATCATAGTTTTCGTGCAAAAACTCAGAAACCAGTTTGCCATAGCTTGAAGATAGATTTGAAGTTATTTCCATTATAATTTAGTCATCCTGAAAAAATATCAAGGGGGCCCCTGCTTGATATTTGGTTTTGAGAGGGAAAGTAATCTCAATGCTGTTCTAAGTTCTTATAGTTAATCGCTCAACCCGCCAAGTAAATTAACATGCTGTTATTCGTAATTTATGGGTAGGAATGAAAACCTAATAACTTTCTGAACTTTGAGCGCTGTTCATTACAGTTAACTCTCAAAGCTCAAGTATCGGGGCATTTTTAATCCCTTAATCCCTTAATCCCTTAATCCCTTAATCCCTTAATCCCTTAATCCCTTAATCCCTTAATCCCTGACTTTAGCCCAACCTAGCGGCTGTATATTAATCACATTCTATAACCACTGCTTTCATCTCCGCTCAGGTTGCGTAAAGCTACTGTCACAGCGGCTAAATCATCCATAATCCAGGTGGGCGCATAATCAATCTGCGCTATATCTTCTTCTGTTGAAGCTCCCGTCAACACCATTAAACTACGCATACCCGTGCGCACTGCACCTAAAATATCGGTATCTAACCGGTCGCCGATGGCGATAGTATTTTCAGCATTGCTACCAAGTAGCGCCAAAGCCTGCTGATAGATAATTGGCTCGGGTTTACCGATTACTTTCGGCGTACAGCCTGTAGCCGCATGTAAAGCCGCTAAAATTGCACCATTGCCTTGTATTAGCCCTCTTTCAGTCGGTAGTGTGGTATCGCCATTGGTTGCGATAAACTCTGCGCCCGCGCTTAGGTTTAATGTTGCGGTAGACAGTTTATCCCAGCTTATCGACTCATCTTTACCACAGACCACAACATCTGCTCCCTGACCGGGTGTTGCCTCGGTATTTAATTGATACAGTTCGGTTAGAGTAAATCCCTGTTCTAATAGTGGCAATCTTGCCCCATCTTCACCCAAAACAAATACCCGGGTTGTCGCCGGATCTTTATTTTGAGCCAGGTATAGTGCTGTCGCCATCCCTGAAGTTAATATTTCTTTGCCCGTCACAGCCACACCCATACGTGCCAGTTTATCTATATATTGCTGGTTGGTATGACTGGCATTATTAGTTGCCAGTACAAAGGGCATTTCTTGCTCGCGCAAAACCTGAAAGAATTCGTTTAATCCGGCAATGGCTTTTTCACCATGCCATAATACGCCATCCATATCGATAATTAATGCGTGTATATTTGTAAAAGGTACAGTCATGTTAAGTTCTTTTTGGAAGCAAAATAAGCCGGTTCAGTATTCTGGTCTAGCCAGTCTGATAATTATAACTGCGCTCAGTATAACAGGCTGTAGTGTGAAGCAAGCAAGTCAAGCTGCTATCGCCTCCGCTCATCCTCTGGCAACGCAGGCAGGCTTCGAAATCTTGCAAAAAGGCGGCAATGTCTACGATGCGGCCGTAGCGGTTAGCGCGTCATTAGCCGTAGTCGAGCCTTCGGGTTCGGGGCTGGGTGGTGGTGGCTTCTGGTTATTACACCGCGAAAGTGATGGCCTGGACATTATGCTGGATGGCCGCGAAAAAGCACCTTTAGCTGCATATAAAGATATGTTTCTTACCGCATCGGGGGATGCAAATAAGCAGCTATCATTAAATGGTGCTCTGGCCGCTGGTATTCCGGGCATGCCAGCAGGATTGGTATATCTGTCAAAAAAATACGGCAAGCTGCCTCTCACAACCAGCTTAGCTCCGGCTATTCGCTATGCTGAGCAAGGTTTTAAAATTGATGCCAGACATCAGAAATTACTGGCAATGCGCCAGGCGATTCTTAATCAACACCTTGAAACGGCAAATATCTTTTTAGCGCAAGGAAACATTCCTGCCAAAGACAGCTTACTGATTCAAACCGACCTGGCGCAAACCTTACGGCAGATAGCAGAACAGGGCAAAGCTGGATTCTATACCGGAACGGTTGCGGATAAATTAGTGCATGCAGTAAAGCAGGAGGGCGGAATCTGGACTTTAGAGGATTTAAATAACTATCAGATAGTCGAACGCACACCCGTCACAGGACATTATAAAGATATAAAAATAACCAGTGCAGCGCTGCCCTCATCGGGGGGGATTGTATTAATTGAAGCCTTAAATATCCTCGAAAATATTGATCTGCAAGCACTAGACCCTATAACGCGCAAGCACCTTATAGTTGAAGCGATGCGCCGCGCCTATCATGACCGGGCTTTATATTTAGGCGATGCTGATTTTGTCGATGTGCCTGTCGATCGCCTGATAAATAAGCATTATGCACAAGGGCAGTCCAGTACAATCCGCCTGGATAAGGCGCTGGCTAGTGACAATCTAACCGGAAATACTCCAGATAAACCAGGTGGCCGCAATACCACACATTTTTCAATTATAGATAATGAAGGTAATCGTGTTGCCGCAACATTAAGCATTAACTTCCCGTTTGGTGCTGGGCTAGTCGCGAGCGGCACCGGCGTATTGCTTAACAATGAAATGGATGATTTTGTCAGTGCTCAAAACAGTGGCAACGGTTACGGCCTGGTCGGCGGTGATGCCAATGCAATCGCCCCTGAAAAACGCATGTTATCTAGCATGACACCAACATTTTTAGAAGACAGTGAACGCGTAGCTGTCTTAGGTACACCCGGCGGCAGCCGGATTATTTCCATGGTATTATTAGCCTCACTGGATTTTGCCGCAGGTAATTCACCCGAGTCATGGGTGCAGGTAAAGCGCTTTCATCACCAATATATACCCGATCAAATTCTATATGAAAAAGACGGTTTAACCCCTGAGGAAATTGAAGGTCTGCAGGCATTGGGGCATCAGCTTAAGCAATATTATAATTATGGCAATATGCAGGCAGTAGAGCTGAATAAAATCACTGACGTCTTATCAGCCGCCAGCGACTCTCGTGGCGAAGGCTTAGCGAGTGTACAACAGGTTCATGAGTAGACAGGAAATAAAAGTATTCTATACGCCTTCCGTCTTAAACTTTACTTCCCGGTTATCAGAACATAAGGCATTACTAGACCAGAATGAACTGGCAATAGTAGAACGGTTTAAAATATCCAAACTCAAGGTACGCTATATTATTTGCCATGGCATTCTAAGACAATTATTAGCAAAGCACCTTAATCAATCGGCTGCAGACCTAGAAATTGAAAAAACCGAATTCGGCAAACCCTTTTTACCCGACCACCCTAACACTAGCTTTAATATGTCGCATTCAGGAGATAGTCTGGCTGTTGCAATTAGCTCCCAATGTCAGCTAGGGATAGATTTAGAACGCTATAAATCACGCCACACCTGGGAAGGCCTGGTAAAAAAATGTTTTGCTCCCGAGGAAGCTGATTATTGGTATAGCCTGGATAGATCCAAACGCAGTCGTGCTTTTTACCAGTTCTGGGTTAAAAAAGAAGGCTTTGTTAAAGCGGTGGGTAAAGGCATTACTCTGGGTCTAGATCAATGCGTGGTTAACCCTGATGATACATCGTCCTTTCTACGCGTCCCTGAACTCGGAGGGCTGGCGGATCAATGGCAGATTCATACTCTGGACTTGCCAGAAAATGAATTTGGCGCAGTGGTATGTGATCAACGAAATGCAAAATTACAGTTGATAGCAATTAGCTGACTAGGCTCAACGAGGAAGAAGATTATATCAAAACGGACACTGGCAGCGAGGTTTTTAGCCTCTCTGGTAAAATACGGGGCTAAAGACCTCGCTTCCAGATAGCAAAATTATTTCGTATACGTTTGGTAAATGAGTACAATTCCACATAGATTCAGCCTTCCACCCGAATCACGCACAGGAGTTTAAATGTCAGGTTTCTTTTCCCCGCAACGCACCGTTGCCAAGGCCAATTACAATAGATGGATGGTGCCTCCCGCTGCCCTGGCAGTGCACCTGTGTATCGGTCAGGCTTACGCGTTTAGCGTATTTAACAGCCCTTTAACCCGAGTCATTGGTATTACAGAGTCTGCACCCGATGACTGGAAGTTAACATCCTTGGGCTGGATATTTAGCCTGGCCATTGTTTTTCTTGGGCTTTCAGCCGCATTTGGTGGCAAGTGGCTGGAAAAAGTAGGTCCACGACTGACCATGTTTGTTGCTGCCTGCTGCTTTGGAGGCGGATTTCTGGTTTCTGCATTAGGCGTTTACCTGCATCAAATCTGGATCGTCTATTTAGGCTATGGTGTTTTAGGCGGCATAGGCCTAGGACTAGGTTATGTTTCACCGGTCTCAACCTTGATCAAATGGTTTCCTGATCGTCGCGGCATGGCAACGGGCATGGCGATTATGGGCTTCGGTGGTGGTGCGATGATTGGGGCGCCACTGTCGATCTGGCTTATGCAGCATTTTGCATCGCCAGACTCTGTGGGTATCATGCAAACCTTTATCATTATGGGCTGCATTTATTTTCTCTCTATGTTGATAGGTTCGTTCACTATCCGCACACCCCCACAAAACTGGAGACCTGTAGGCTGGACACCACCCGTTGTGCAAAACGATATGATCAGCCAGCATCATGTACATATCGATCAAGTCCTTAAATCGCCGCAATTTTATTTGCTTTGGTTAGTGCTGTGTTTAAATGTCACCGCAGGCATAGGCGTTCTAGGGCAAGCCTCGGTGATGATCCAGGAAATTTTCAAAGGCACTATTAGCGCGGCGGCGGCGGCTGGGTTTGTTGGCCTGCTCAGTCTATTTAATATGGGCGGGCGATTTTTCTGGTCTTCCGCATCAGATTATATCGGTCGAAAACACACTTTTACACTCTTTTTCATTCTGGGTATCGCCCTTTATGCTTCGGTACCCGCCATTGGAGCATCGGGTAATATGGGCTTATTTATCCTATTATATGCGCTGATCCTCAGTATGTATGGAGGCGGCTTCTCAACGATACCCGCCTATTTAGCCGATATATTCGGGACCCGATATGTCGGTGGGATTCACGGCCGCCTACTTACTGCCTGGGCAACAGCCGGCATTCTAGGCCCGGTATTAGTTAATTACATACGTGAGTTTCAGATTGAGCAAGGCGTTGCTAAAGCCGATGCATACAGCGTCACCATGTATATTATGGCTGGTCTTTTGAGCCTGGGTTTTATCTGTAATTTAATGATTCGACCGGTGCATGAAAAGCATCATATTAAGCATGACGCCCTAGATGAAATTGATAGTATTTTTCCCCATTCCAAGCAGACAGATCTAGAAAAATCAGCCGCCAATAATAGCCACGAGGAGATACGATGAGTCATTCAAGGTTTAGTAAACTAACGGATCTACTACTATTAATATTATTTTGGCTTTATGTCAGCATTCCACTGGCATGGGGTGTATCCTCAACCCTGCAGAAAGCGCTTACACTATTTAAGTAACGTAGCTACGTGAATACCATTCGTTATTAATTGCTACATAAGGCAATAGCAATGCAGACTAAAGACAGCGCCCCATCTATTGAGCTAGGTAGTGATTATTAACTGGCTGATAACAGCCAGCTAAAGTCATCGCTCTGATTATCACTGGGATATTCTACATGTCCGCTTTAGGTCGGTAACGGCCTTTTGGTGTACGATTTGATTACGATTAAATTTTAAAAGTGTAAGGTCAAGTGTGAGCTAGTACACATTAAACGCAACTTTTTTGGATGATGTAATTTATATCTGACCCCGGACTTTCCTTTGCCCAAGTTTTCAAAACGATCAATAATCAAGGCCCGGCTGGCGAGTTAAATCGATTTTATTAAATAAAAAATCATCCCCTCAACACCAGCTCGCTTCCATTTTGGGCTGTTTCAATATTTCATGTAAGTTTGCTTCAATAATCCGGTAGCCAACGTTGCCATAAAGCTTTTGCCGGCCTTCATTAAGGATATAGGTGGGACTTCCCTCTACCCGGAATCCATCTCTTAATTCTATATCACGACACACGGCTGCTAGTGCAGTACCATCATCCAGAACACGCTGTATTTCAGCCAGTGGTAATTGCATCGCTCTGGCAATTCCCATTAACACCTGCATATTGCCTATGTCTTTAGCATCTCGAAAAAAAGCTAATCGAACCTGCCAAACAAATTCCTCAAACTGAGTTCTGTGTTGCAAACTGCTATCGACTTCATTATTAACCACTCCCTCATCTACCAGACATTGAACCGCCTTGATCATCAAATGGCTAATCGCCGAGGTTTTGGGCTGGTTCACCTGCCATATATCTTTATGTAGCTCTAGATAAGGATATGCCGCACATACTTTATGAGTATGCTGAGAAAACGCTGCATAGCCTCCTTTATCTTTCCAACCTTCGCCTATTCTGTGCTCGGTATTCCCGAAAATAGGCATAAAATGATAACTAATTTCTATATCAGATGAGTTATTCTTAATCAGTTCATCGAGGCGCACCTGAGCCAGATAGGCCCAGACACAAAGTACATCGGTAAAATAATGAATACGTATCCGTGATGAAGTCATTAGTTAAAATCCTTTAGGTGCTGCTTATTTAAGAGGAAAATCATGCTTTACAGTAAGAAGCTCTTACCTCATGAGTATACTATGCCTCAAGTAGCCAAACTTAGTAGCAAAGGTCAAGTTACTATACCTGTAGAGATACGTAAAATCTTACATCTTAAAGCAGGCGATACTCTCGCTTGGGGCATTAAAAGTAAGGGCCTAATCACTGTTCGCCGTGTCGGGCCTATGGCTATTGATTATCTTAGCGCATTGAGTGGCTCATTATCAGCATGGAATAGCGTAGAAGATGACAAGGCCTATCGTGACTTATAACTGTTACGATATTGTAAAAGTGCCATTCCCTTTTACTGATCGCCAAGCTAGTAAACACCGCCCCGCTTTAATTATTTCTATGGCTGAACCATTTAATAATCAAATAGAGTACAGCGTAATGGTGGCCTGCCAGGAAGTCAGCCTGGCCACTGGATTTACAAATAAGCGACTTAGACAGTACTGGGCTGCCGACGAAATCAATAATCCGTTTAAAACTATTTACTTTAGATCACCGATTAATTGTCAATACTCTGGGTCAACTGCCTATACACAATCAAACTATCTTTAAGCAAAATTTTCACACGCTCATTGGCCGTCATTAACTAAAGTGTAAAAGAGCGTCAACCCTATACGCAGCCGCGATAGCTAAAACTATTGGACTTCTCTAAAAGTGTGCCTAATAAAGGTCAATAGAATTAAAACAGACCCGTAATTACCCCTGCATCAGTAATATCAATACGCTCCGCCGCTGGCGCTTTTGGTAAGCCAGGCATAGTCATCATATTGCCCGCTATCACCACGATAAACCCTGCCCCATTCGCCAGTCTCGCTTCGGTAATTTCTACTGTATGCCCAGACGGTGCGCCTATTACTGTAGGGTCGGTAGAAAAAGACATTTGCGTTTTTGCAATACAGGTAGGGAAATGACCATACTGCTCTTGTAATACTTTAATTTCACCTTTTACTTTTTGGCTGGCAGTTACCTCAGCTGCGCCATAGAGTTTTGTCGCGATAGCTTCAATCTTATCCCAAAGCGGCAATTTGTCTTCGTAAACATAAGTACAACCGGGCTCACGATTATCGACAATAGCTAACACTTCTCTGGCTAAATCTTCTGCGCCAGCGCCGCCTTCGGCCCAGTGTTTTGATACCACGCATGGCGCACCCAAAGCCTCACACTTGTCTTTGATTAACGCGATTTCTGCTTCGGTATCGAAGGTAAAATGATTGATACACACCACACAAGGCAGACCGAAGTGTTGGGTAATATTATTTAGATGGCGCTCTAAATTGACAAAACCAGCGTCTAAAGCTTGCAGGTTTTCATGGTTTAATTTTTCTTTAGTAACCCCACCATGAGACTTTAATGCTCTTGCGGTAGCGACCAAAACAACGGCTGATGGCTTCAGGTCTGCCATACGGCATTTAATGTCGATAAATTTTTCTGCGCCCAGGTCTGCACCAAAACCTGCCTCAGTCACGGCATAATCAGCCAGTTTTAAAGCTGTCTTGGTTGCTGTTACGGTATTACAACCATGGGCAATATTGGCAAAAGGCCCGCCATGAATAATAGCCAGATTATTTTCCAGGGTTTGTACAAGATTGGGTTTAATCGCATCTTTTAATAATGCCGCCATTGCCCCCTGTGCATTCAAGTCACGCGCATAAATAGCGGTTACCTTATCCGTTTTATAGGCAACGACAATACGCCCTAAGCGTTCTTTTAGATCGGCACGGCTGGTAGCCAGACATAAAATCGCCATCACTTCTGATGCTACGACAATATCATAACCGTCTTCACGTAAATAACCGTTTGCTGGCCCACCCTGCCCAATAGTGATTTCACGGAGTGCGCGATCATTCATATCCACTACCCGCTTCCATTTGATACGCCGCGAATCTATGCCCAACTCATTACCATGATTAATATGGTTATCGATCATCGCTGATAATAAATTATGTGCCACACCAATGGCGTGGAAATCACCTGTAAAATGCAGGTTAATATCTTCCATCGGTACGACTTGAGAGTAACCACCCCCAGCAGCGCCACCTTTCATACCAAAGCATGGCCCCAAAGAAGGCTCCCGTAAACACATAATGGTCTTTTTACCCAGGCGATTCATCGCATCACCTAAACCAACAGTAGTCGTTGTTTTTCCTTCACCAGCCGGCGTTGGACTGACGGCAGTCACTAAAATTAATTTACCATCTTTTTTGTCCGTTAAGCTATCAATATATTCTAAAGATATTTTGGCTTTATAATGACCGTAGGGGTCCAGATTTTCAGCGGGAATATTAAATTTTTCTGCTGCTATATCAATGATAGGCAGCATTGTTGATTGTTGCGCGATTTCAATATCAGACATGCTTATGTTTCCAGGTAATATCGAGTATTCATGTTCGGTATTCCCACGCAAAGCGCAGGAATGAAGATAAGCGACTCGCTTTTAATGACTATACACTGGAAAACGCGCACATAAAGCAGAGACTTTCTCGCGTACGGCAGAAATCACTGCATCATCATCCATATTTTCCATCACATCACACATCCAGTTTGCTATCTCAGTGATTTCAGCCTCTTTGAACCCACGTGTTGTCGGTGCTGGTGTACCTACACGGATACCACTGGTCACAAAGGGTGATTCAGGATCATTCGGCACGGCATTTTTATTTACGGTAATATGCGCTTTGCCTAGAGCGGCATCAGCCGCTTTGCCGGTAATCCCTTTGGGAATTAACGAAACCAGCATTAAATGATTATCGGTGCCACCTGATACAACATCGAAGCCACGCTTGATAAAGACATCTGCCATTGCTTTGGCATTCTTAATCACTTGTTGCTGATAGGATTTAAACTCTGGCAACATCGCCTCCTTAAAGGAAACTGCTTTAGCCGCAATCACATGCATTAAGGGGCCGCCCTGTATACCTGGGAAGATATTTGAGTTTAATTTTTTCTCTAACTCAGGGTTACTTTTACAGACAATCAATCCACCGCGTGGGCCGCGTAGTGACTTATGAGTTGTACTAGTCACGATATCCGCAATCGGCACTGGGTTAGGGTATAAACCTGCTGCTACTAGCCCAGCGACATGCGCCATATCCACCATTAAATAAGCCCCTACTTTATCGGCAATATCACGGAAGCGCTGCCAGTCCCAGATACGCGAATAGGCAGAAAACCCTGCAACCAGAACTTTAGGTTTGTGCTCGAGGGCAAGCCTTTCCACTTCATCATAATCAATTTCACCTGTTTCAGGATGCAAGCCATACTGAATAGCGTTGTAAATTTTGCCTGAAAAATTGGGTTTGGCACCATGGGTTAAATGTCCACCATCTGCTAGACTTAAACCCAGGATAGTATCACCGGGCTGAATCATCGCCATAAACGCCGCCATATTTGCCTGTGAACCTGAATGTGGCTGCACATTTGCATAGTCCGCGCCAAATAATTCTTTCGCACGATCGATAGCCAGTTGCTCGGCCTTATCAACAAATTCACAACCGCCATAATAACGCTTGCCCGGATAGCCTTCCGCGTATTTATTGGTGAGCTGCGACCCCAGTGCTTCCAGCACACGTGGGCTAGTGTAGTTTTCTGATGCAATAAGCTCTATGTGATCTTCCTGACGTTGATGCTCCTCCTCTATGGCTTGAAAAATTTCATCATCAAAGCCTTTTATGGACATAGATTTTTTAAACATTATGGTCTCCTGATTGAGATAATTTAGTATTGGGTTGGATTAGCAAAATCTGCAGGTCGGCAACATTGGTTCCTGTCGCGCCCGTTATCAGCAAATCCTTTGATTTTTGTAAAACATGATAAGCATCATTATTGGCTAAATATTGTTCTGTTTTTATACCGGCATCATGCATACGAGTAATTGATTGAGCATCTACTATGCCTCCAGCAGCATCGGTGGGGCCATCCCGGCCATCTGTTCCGGCACTTAAAAAAACCCAGTCTGCTGCAAGCGGGGTTTTTTCGGCAGCGATTGCAAACGCCAGTGCCATTTCCTGATTGCGTCCACCTAGCCCCTTTCCCTGCATGGTTACTGTGGTTTCACCACCGGCTAACACAGCCAATGGTTTATCCATGCCTTTGGTTAGCAAGGCATGGGCATATTGCAGTAAATCTTTTGCTACTTCTTTTGCTTCGCCATCTAGTTGATCACTGTATAAATGCCGCTGATAATTTAACGTGTCCGCACTGTGCATAATTGCCTGCACACTGATAGCATTACTGCCGATCAGTGTATAAGCGGCATGCTTAAATATGTCATCACCTGCTTTCGCTGTTTCGCTAACCGCTCCTTGCTCGCCTTGTTGCAGATGATTTTGCACGGCAACAGGCAGTTTATCCCAAAGCTGTTTATCAGTAAAAACTTTTATCGCATCACTGAATGTCGTAGCATCTGCAACAGTAGGGCCACTTGCTATTGCGCTAAGCTCATCGCCTAATACATCAGATAATACCAGCGCATGTACATCAGCAGGTGCCGACATTTTTGCCAGCCCACCTCCCTTAAGACGGGATAGGTGCTTACGCACGCAGTTCATTGCATTAATACTTGCACCCGAGGCAAGTAATAAATCGCTAGTCGCAATTTTATCTGCCAGGCTAATTCCGCGTGCAGGATAAGGTATC
>Ga0233442_1000888_pt1 | contig 25334 bp, 20 predicted proteins | sample SI_123_September_3_FD_182789 | JGI IMG/M metagenome (GOLD analysis project Ga0233442, IMG submission 182789) | Seawater microbial communities from Saanich Inlet, British Columbia, Canada - SI_123_September2016_150_MG | ecosystem: Environmental > Aquatic > Marine > Inlet | place: Canada: British... | reverse complement strand
GGAAACGCTCTAATTCTAATCGCAAAAGGGCAAAAATTCCTTCCCCCCAACCCCCTTCCTTTTTGCCCTTTTGCTCCGCCGTCCGTCCGAGGAAAAACTGAGTTGTTTGGAAAGCGGGCGACTGCAAAAGAGAATGTTGTTTGCCTAAATACATTTTATTTGATATCATTATATTGAAAGTATAGCACATCATTATAATACTATCAAATTATTGAAAATATGGCAAAAGAAATTACAATCGGGAAAAATATTAAAAAGCTACGCAATAAGCTGGGATTATCGCAAGAAGAGTTTGCTCAAAAATCTGGCGTGAAATACACAACTCTAACAAAAATTGAAAGTAGCGTAATTAAAAAACCGTCCGTTATGGTTATGGATCAAATCGCCAAAGCATTAGGCGTTTCTATTGAGGATTTAATAAAATAGCGTTATGGCAAAAAAAGAATTTACAAAATCAGAAAATATTAAAACAGCTTCTTTTGTTAAAGAGGTTGCTAAGTATTTTATGAACTTTTTGGAAACCGATTTTAAAAAACGCAGAATTCCAAAAAGAAACGTTATTCAAAAAACTCAAAAAGGATTGAAGGTTGGTATTGATCTTGAAAAATACCCGAAACTTAAAAAAACATTATTCACATTTCTAAATAGTGGTTTTGAGAAAGATAGTTTGCAAATTAAAAAAGGTGAATATGTAAATAATGTTCCTAAGAATCTTTTCAATTTAATTGAAGTAAGAATTAAAAAACTTTCCAAAAAAGACCTTGATAAAGTTTTTAACGAAATTGAAAACTTGGCTGAAGAAAGAAGGGTTTTGTATGTAAAAGAGTATGATAAATTTTTAGAAGAAACTAAAGAGGAAACAAAAAATATTTTTTCAAGAAGCTTAATTATCTCACTATTGGATGATCTCGATAAGCCACTCGAAAATTTAGATATAGCTGACGAAAACAGCAAATTTCAACTAGAAACAGACATCACAGATTCCGTTTTTGCCATATTTGAGAATAAATATACAGAAGCATTGCAACACTTTTTTCAAGGCAAAAAAGGTTTTAATTTTAAAAAAGATTTAGAGGAAATTATTGAATTAAACGAGATAAAGAATAATCTCATCAATTTTTTTGAAAACTTTGTTATTGGCGATGCTTTTTTTGATATCTATCAATTGTATAGAAATAATAAATTGATAGATAAAACCGAAATATATTTATATTTCTACGAACTTTCTTTGGGGAATGAGAAATTTCCTGTCTTCTATATACCAATAACAATTGATAAGAAAGAAGATAGATTTATTTTCCAATTTGAAAAGCGTGTCTTTGTAAATACAAAAGCTATTGATTTTGTAGTGCAAGAATTTAATTTGCAGACAGAAAAGAAATCAACTTTAGCGGGAGAATTTGACAGAATTTTGTATATAAATGGAGAAGATGATTTTACCTCTATTTTAAAAAATTCTATCCGAAAAATAGAAAACTTTTTTGAGTTGAATAAAAATATAGATTATCAAAATCCAGAATTTCAAAAAGGGATGAATCTTATAACTTCTTTTTCTAATAAAAGTTATTTATTTTTATTTGATAAGTCAGACGAAGCACTTATTAATGACTACGAAGAAATATTGAATGACGACGGAGATATTCTTGAAAATTTTTCTTCTTTATTAAACGGCTTCATTGAAGAAAACCCAAAAGCTTTTATGGAAGAAGTTGAAGATGAGTGGCATGAAAAAGATATTTCTCGGAAACTTATTTTTGAAAGTCCAATTCCGCTTAATGATGAGCAAAAGCAAGTTTTAATAGCACTACAAAAGCCAGACTGTAATTTTATGATATTGGAAGGACCCCCAGGAACAGGAAAAAGTCACACAATTACAGCAATTATTTGCAAGGCGTTACTAGAAGAAAAATCTGTGCTTGTTTTGTCTGACAAAAAAGAAGCCCTTGATGTTGTTGAGGATAAAATTTCTAATACTTTAAACAAAATAAGACACGAAGATGATTTTCAAAATCCTATTTTAAGACTTGGAAAAACAGGAAACAAATTTTATAAAATTGTTCAAGGGCAAACTATCCAAAAGATTAAAGAGCATTATAGTGCCTATAAACACAAAAAAGGTGAATATGATGAACTTAGAAATAATTCACTTCGCGAGTTAGAAAAAAATATAAAAGAAAATATTGATTATTTTGAAGGTATAGACATCAAGGACATCGAATCTTATTTTGAAAATCTTGATAAATTTTCAAATATTGACTGGCTTAACTCTCTCGAAGAATACAGTATAGATTTATTGAGAATCAAAAAAGGAATAGAAAAACTTTGTAAATATGATCATGACTTGAAAATTGATAGAAATTTGTTGAATGATACAAATTATGAACTTTTGAATGAATATAAAAAATCTCTGGATGTTTTAAGTGAATCAAGGATAAATTTTGAAGAAAAAAATAAAAATGTTGATACTAATATATTGATTGAAGAATTTAATAAACATATCCCATACGATGAGAAAATACTTCGCTCTTTAAACTCTATAAAAACAATATTATCTGAATTAAATAATTTATATAAAGATAAGTCTGTAATATTAAGTTTATTCAAACCAGCAAAAGAATTAGATCTCGGTGTTTTAATATGGCGTTCAGAAATCATAAACACTTCCATTAGTTTATTTTCTGAATCAAAGAAATTTTTGGGTGAAAAATTTGATAATTATGATATTTTTTCTAATTTTGAAATTCCAAAAGGTATAAGTCCCAAAGAGGCAACAATTGAATTAAGAAAATATGTCGATAATTTGAATGCAATTAAATTACCGATTATAGGGTTTTTATTTAAAAATAAAGAAGTTGAAAAAACTACTCGAAATTTGAAAAAAACTTTTAGTTATTTTGGAATAGAAAATCCTCAAAATTATATTAAAGACATACAGCAAGTTTCTGATTTATTTGATTTTATTTATGAAAAAACACCAAATGAATACAAAGAAAGAGAAGAAAAAGATACTTCCGTATATTCAATTTTTAGGATTTTAATAGATTTGTTAAATAACAATAACGATGAGTATTTGTCTGACTACCAAAAAATTAAAAAATTACAAAAGGAAATCGTAACTGAAAAAGAATTGATTGAAACATTAGAGTTATCATTTGCAGACATTAATGATTTAGAATATGAAATTCAGCAAGTGATCTGGAATATAGAAGTATTTAAGCAAATAAACAACATCAACAGTATTGTTCATAAATTATCGGACATAATCCCAAGCGATATAAAAATAGATAACGATGGAAATTGTGACATATTTTTTACAAATGACATAAAAAAATCTTTGGGTAAACTCATAAAGACAATTGAGAAATTACGCTCGCTGAAAGATGATATTGATTTTATTTTGGATATAAAAGAAAAATATCCTGATTTTGCAGAAAAAATAAATTTAGATATATCAACCAAAAGTATAAATAAAACAGCAAGTATTTTATCTGATTACACAAACGAAGAAATTGAAGAATATTCAAAACATAAAATTCTACAATCAAAACTAGAGAAACAATTTAATTCACAACCAGAAGATAGATTTTCAAATTCAATAAATGGAATTGAAGATTTGACCACTGCGAGAATGACCTACTTCTTGGATAAAAGGATTATTGAATATACCCAAGATTGTGCTAATGAAGTCGGGACATTAAAAAATATTGTACGAAAAAAACAAAAATTTCCAAAAGATTTATTCCAAAATCTAAAAAAAGCTTTCCCGTGTATCTTGGCAGGTATTAGAGATTACGCGGAATTTATTCCATTAGAAAAGAATTTGTTTGATTTAATTATCATTGATGAGGCTTCGCAAGTTAGTATTGCGCAGGCTTTGCCCGCACTTGTGAGAGGAAAACAAATAATTGTATTAGGAGATGATAAGCAATTTTCAAATGTAAAAGCAAATAATGCAAGCAAGGTAACAAACCAGGAATTGAGAAAAAGGGTGCAAGATACTTTTTTGGAAGAACGACTTAATGGAGTAGATAAAAATGGTTGGCTTACAAAAGTAAAAGAAAATTTTGATATTAAGAATTCTATTCTTAAATTCTCAAGATTTATTAGAAATTACGAGTGCCAACTAAAAAAACATTTTCGTTGTTATCCAGAAATTATTTCTTATTCTGATAAGTATTTCTATGATAATACTCTTCAGTGTATGAAGATAAGAGGAAAACAAATTGAAAATGTAATTAAATTTGATTTTATAGACCATGACGGAAAATTTGATGAAAATAAAAATACAAATGAACTCGAAGTCGAACATATTATTAAAGAACTAAAAGAATTCAAAGAAAAAGAAATTGAGCAAAGTATTGGTATTATTACTCCGCATAGAGAACAGGTAACGCTCCTTTTTGATAAAATTAACGAATTACCAGAAAGAGACTGGCTTTTTGGAAAATGTAAGTTAAAGATAATGACCTTTGACACCTGCCAAGGAGAAGAAAGAGATTATATTTTTTATTCAATGGTTGCAACAAAAGAAAAAGATAGGTTGAACTGGATTTTCTTGAAAGACTTTTCTTCAATTAGCGATGAAATAGACGGAACTATCAAATCTCAAAGAATGAATGTTGGATTCAGTCGTGCAAAAGAGTGTATTCATTTCGTTTTGAGTAAACCGATAGAAAATTTCCAAGGAGAAATAAAGAATGCAATGTTGCATTATCAGAATGAATTAGAAATTGGCAAAAAGAGAATAGTCAAAAAACTTGATTCAAAAATGGAATATAAGATTGATGAAATTTTTCATAACACAAAATTCTATAAAGAAAATAAAGAAAAAATTGAATTTATTCCACAGTTTGAGCTTGGAAGATATCTAAAACAACTAAACAAAGATTATAATCATCCAAATTATAAAGTTGATTTCTTGTTGATTTTCAATGGATTAAAAATTGTCATAGAATATGACGGTTTCAAAGAGCATTTTGTTGATAGAGAAGAGGTAAATGAATCTAACTATAAATACTACATGAAAGATGACGATATTTATAGACAAAAAGTTTTGGAAGGATATGGATATAAATTTTTACGAATAAATCGCTTCAATATCGGAGCTGATCCAATAGAAACTTTAGACAACAGATTGCAAAATCTGGTAAAAAAAAACTTCAAAATCAAGTAATACTTGAAAATCTACATAATCAGATTGACAGACTAAAAGACGGAGATGAGAGGGCTTGTGATAATTGTGGAAAGATATATGAAGCAATATATTTTCCCTATAAATCTGTAAATCATTGTATAAATTGTTACGAAAATGAGCATGGCGTTGTTTTGCACAAACACAGGAAGAAGATAGGCAGGAAGCGTTTTTTTACAAAAACAGTTAAAGAATCTACAGAAAGACGTCAGGTATGTTCAATTTGTCAGGCTGAATCGTTAGCAATAGATAAAACTGGACATAGTATTTGTAAAAATTGCGAGAGAACATATAAACAAATAGGTATAAAATGTCCAACTTGCAAGTCTATAAATTACGAGAAAAAAGGGTTTAGAAATCAAAAACAAAGATATGTCTGTAAAGGTTGCGGGAGAAATTGGACATCTAACGGGGTTGTTAAAAATCTTGTTTCAAGGGAGCCAAAAACAAAAGATACTTTTCAAAGAGAAAATACTTTAGAAGAAATAATCGATTATCTAAAGAAACAAGAAACAAATAACCTGCCGTTAAAGTTTTGGTATCGTAATGATAGCGAACCAAGAGAAATGCACGATTATTTTATAGATCAAAAATATGTTCAGGTCAGAGCTGATAAAGGATATTATATTAAATTTTTAATTGATAAAATTAGAAAAATTTAATCGTCGCCCGCTTTCCAAACAACTCAGTTTTTCCTCGGACGGACGGCGGAGCAAAAGGGCAAAAAGGAAGGGGGTTGGGGGGAAGGAATTTTTGCCCTTTTGCGATTAGAATTAGAGCGTTTCCGCTTTCCTCTGATTAAGAGGAAACCAAAACAGAAAATTTTTCAATTCCTATTAAAAGAAAAAAATGGGGGCAGAAAAAAATTAAAAAAATGTATTGAAAAAATTTCTGTTTTGTTTCGCCGTAGCGGAGCGGAGGCGAGCGGAAACGCACCAATTGAATTACCACGCTCTACGAGCGTAAAATTGAGTTCAGAGCCACCACGCACGCAGAGCGTGCATCAGTCGGGGTTCTGTTCAAAAAAAGTTAGAATTTCAACCAAAAGGTACCGCCATTTTGTTAAACTAAAAACCAATAGGGATTCGAAGTTTATACCCCCTTGCGGGGTGAATCCCTCTCTCTCCGCCATCGACGAGGGTATTTTTGTGTTGCTTATGGAGAGTGATCTTTACTCTGCCGTCAGAGCAACAGAGAGAAGGAATTGAATGAGTTCATCACGAGTAACTTCTGTACTAGGCATCCAAGGCGCATCCAAATCTGCAGGGGCTTCTTGGTCGCTTTCTATTTGAAAAACAATTTCTCTCTCATAATCATCCAAGAAAACTAGGGCGTAGCAGGCATAAGCCCCTCCACAGGCTACCTGATAGACTTTTGCCTCGTATTGCTGTGCAAGAGGCTCTTGATTTTCACCGTAAGTAGTCCCTTCGGTCATGGTTATTTTAAGCTGCACATTATATTCAGGATCTGGAACGCTGATGTAAGCAAATTTCACTCCTTCGCTACTTTGCATAGCTTGTGATTCACTCCAGCCTTTAGGCAGGTAAAAACTTAGATCTCCAAAACTAAGCCACATATCGTCGTAACTGCGATCTTCTTCCGCAATCGCTTCTTCAACATCCTCTGCCATCGCCTCTGTCGCCTCTGTCGCCTCTGTCGCCTCTTCTGTTTCTTGCATGGATTCCATTTCTTCGCGCAAAGAGCTTATCTCCCCTTTAGCCCAAAAATAGCTCGCCCCGCCAACAACAAGGGCAGTTAGAATAATTGAAAGTAAAACTGATGTACTTTTGCTCATGAAAATAATTGTTAAAATTAAATAAGCTTTACCAAATCTCAAACGTCCTTAACATATGATCAATTTCTGTTTGATAAAGGTCGACTTTATCAGCTTCATAGGTATATGTGACCACGTAAGCAGTCCCATAATCATCTAAAGCAAATGTAGACAAAATACGAGTGTCAAAATCACCCATGGCATATTTACCCAAAATATATTGAGCCTCGTCTGATCCAAGATAAGTGTCACCCGTATCCACCACTTCATAGCCAGGTAAGGCTAGTTCGATTTGCCCCAAAGAAGAATCTCGGTATTCATCCAAGGTTAAATCACCATACCAAGAAACATCTTCGGTCGTAATATTCACATTTTCCGAAAAATAATCCAAAGCATCTTCATAAGGGCTTAAAAATGTCGCCGCCACAATGGAATCATCAACATCAACTTCCCAAGCTGTTGGGTAGTCAGTTTCAAAGAAATACTCTAAATCAGAAAAATGTGAAAATCCGGTTGTCCCAGACTCTTCCAAAAGATAAGAATCTCGATCCCCGTAAGTGTAATCATCTTCATAATCGTAGTCATAATCATCATAGTCATAATCATAGTCGTCATAATCAAAATCATCTCCAAAGTCATCTAAAAATTGTAGTAATTCTTCTAATTCTTTTTCATTCTGCTTCTGATTCCAGTAAGCAAAACCACCAACCGCAATCAAAACCACTAATACAATGGCAATAATTGTATTTCTTGAACCAAGCGGAGACTTGCCAGAAGTTGGTTGATTTGAAGGAGGAGTTGGCGCAGCTGAAGTAGGAGGTGGGGTTTGTGGGGTAGAATCTTGTGGAGGAGTGAATCCCGGAGTTTCGCCATCCATAAAAGAGGAGGTTAAATTAATTTATTTTAGTGTAGATGAGATCTCCCTTTTGCGCCACTAAAACTGTATACTTATACTTGCTATGAAAATACTAAAAATTCTTCAAAAATACGCCTCTTCCGCCATTATTATAGCTATGGTTATTGGCCTACTTTTACCCCAGGCAAGCCTAATCACCAATAATTATGTATTGCACGCTCTGGTTGGAATCATGTTAATTACTTTTCTCAACATCAATCCCGAGGCCATTACTAAAGAATTCAAAAACCCTCTTTTTTTGATTTACATCTTAGTTGCTTACGTAATCGTGATTCCAGTTGCGCTCTTTTTTGTAATGAAATTTTTAACCCCTGAGCTCTGTTTAGGATTTTTACTCTACGCTTCTCTCCCGCCAGCCGTTGCTTCCCCAGCCCTAACAAATATTGTTAAAGGAAATTCCGCACTAAGCTTAACCATCATGGTGCTCATTAACATGATTATTCCTTTTAGTATGATCGGACTTTTTAGCTTACTCACCAACGCTAATATTGAGCTAGATATATTAGGGATGTTTCGCACCTTAATTTTAGTAGTTTTTGTTCCACTTTTAGTTGCCCAAATTTTACGAACTTATACTCCAAAAATTGTTACCAAATTAAAACCTTCACTAGGAGGCTTAAGCGTTCTTTGTATTTTATTTGTAGGCTATACCGTCATTGGCTATCAATCGAAACAAATTCTCGAAAACCCAATCATATTACTTAAATATCTAGCCTATCTTTATGTGATTTTCTTTGTGCTTTATTTAGTTGGATATTTTATTGCCCCCTGGCGTCCAAAAAAAGACCGCATCGGCCTTGCCGTCACCAAAACCTATCCCAACGCCGGCTTGGGAATTGTCTTAGCTTTCAAATTCTTTACTCCTGAAATTGCCCTTCTGCTTGTAATATCCGAAATCCCTTGGGGAACAACCATCGGATTCTTTAAATGGTTAAATAAACATTTAAGCTAATCCTGCTTTTGAACCCGATCCATCATTTGCCATAGCCCTGCTAATTGGTAAGCAACTTTCTCAATATCTTCAGGGACCGTATACAAATTAACATCATTCCAATCAAGGGGCTCTTTATTCGGCATCATATTTGGCAAATCATCACGGCCAGCCAATCGTGGATCAGCCTGCACTAAATAAGCTGGGCTTGGATTTAATTGCACCCATGACACCCCATTTTCGATCCAGCCATACAATGCTTGTCGAATATTAAATTTATCTGACGCGGACTGCACATGATCTCTTTCTCCAGCCAAAACCATTGCCTCTAAATCTGGCATTTTTTCTAAAATCTCATCATATAAATAAACTGATTCGCGAATATCCCAATACGCGATCGCTTCTTTTACAGTCGCAATATCTTCTGGCCAATCATCACCAAAAACATTCTGTTCAGCCAAACCTTTAGTCACCGCGCGCGAATAATATCTCCTCTCCGTCACCATTTACATCCGGACTTTCTACATCACCTTCCATCAAAATCGTATTATACTTACCATCACCATTCCCATCATGAAAAACCTGATAATACTCTTGTGTTGAATCGTAAGTTAAATCACTAAAATCAACCTCAAATTCATACTGATCAAACCCTTCATATCGCGGATTAAAATACTCACCCTGCCGCAAGGACGGCTTCATCCAAACTCGCCCAAAATCACGCGCTGCCAACTGGCTTGAAACTGGTGTTTCCCACTGCACCAAATAACGCAAATGGCCATTTAATTCTTCTCCAAACATGGCTGCCACCGCTGCTATCGTATTTCCACCATTCGAAACTCCAATCAACCCAATGTTATCACTCAAAACAGGGTAAGATGCATAATCATAAATAAATTTCCCTTCCGAGTCCGAGAGTTCCCCCGCAGTAAACAAAACCACATCCCGAAAAGCCCTTAAATCTGTTTTTCCGCGCCAATCATACACTCCATCCGAGCTTAACCCCGACCACTCATCTTCTCCTCCTGGATAAATAAAAGTTGCCATCACAAAATCCAATGGCAAATTCTTTAAATCATGATCAATCCCCTTCACCTCAAATCCTCCTCCACCCCAAACCACAGCTGGAGCTCCATCTGGATACCGCGATTCATCTGATAAATAAAGTCGAACTGCCAAAGTTCCATCTGCACTCCCAGTACTTTCTGAAGGCAACCTTAAATCAACCACTCCCTCCTGTTCTGTTTGCACAATCTCAATCTCATTTAGAATCACTTCATCTGGCGTCACTTCTACTAATTCGTCTTCCTTCAAAAACTGATTCAAAAAATAGAGCCCCCCTAAGAATCCTAGCGCTCCAAAAACAATCAAAAATTTTGCAATTAACAATGTTTTGCGGGGTTTCATGTTAAGGATTATACTCCAATCTTGCAGGATTTCTTATTAAAAGCTATATTTCCTAGCCAATATTCTTAACCATTTACTTAAAATGACCGGATTCTCTATCGATCAGTGCCGCGAGGCGCTGCTAGCCGAACAAGAATCCACCCCCGAAGACCTTCGTCCGCTCCTAACCCAGGAAATCAACGAACTCACCACCACTTTTCACGCCCACCTACAAGCCTCGACCGAATTTGACTCTGATATCGACATCCAAGAATACGCTCAAATGAAAATTAAAAAATGGACCCAAGAAAAACTTCGCGCTCTCACCTATGACCGTTACTGTGAACTTATGGAAACACAAGGTTTCGATCCTATAAGTCTCATGAAATTTAGCAAGCCATCTCGCGGGGCACGCATCTCTACCATTACCGACAACTCTCCTTCTAAACGTTTCCAAATGCTAGAACAAAAACAATTTGCAGTTGGGGATACTGTTAAAATAGGAGAAAAAGGTGGAGGCCAAATAATCAAAATCAATCCAGGCGTATCACTTACTGTGCAAACCTCCGATGGTCCCCGCACTTTTAAGGCTCTCGATTATATTCAAAAAATTGAGGTATAATCAATACATCCTAACCCTCTCATTATGCTTTGGCTCATCATTGCCTTCATCTTTCCCATTCCAATTTTTCACCTCTGGCTGCACGGCCTACTTCCTTTTTGGCGCAAATTTCCATTTATTTATTACGTTGTTGTAGGCGCTATTTGGATTTGCTCGTTTCTGTTTTTTAGAGAAATCATTCCTGCTTCACCACAACTTTTTGAGCCCAATAGAGTCACAATTCACTTAGGTGATTCTATGGTTTTCTTAGGATTTTTAGCCGCCCTTGGCAGCCTCATCACCATTGGTCCCAAACGATTTTTTATGTACGCGGTTTTGCGCCCCGAAAAAGTTAAACAAAAACGCATTACAAAATGGGTTTTCAAAAACTGCCCTCATCCTGCTTACAATGGTTACATTTTTGCAACCTTTGGTGCCTTAATTTACACCGGCAACGCGGTGGTCGCCCTAGTGTTCATTTTTCTACTCACAACAACCCCTATTGTCATGTGGTTAGAGAGTAACGAATTGGACGAACGCGTAAAAGGTCGATAGAATCTTATTTGCTATGGAACCAATTAAAAACAAGAAGGCTTTTTTCGACTACGAAATTGTTGATAAATTCGAGGCCGGCCTCGTTCTTCACGGTTACGAAGTTAAGTCTATTCGGGCGAAAAAAATTCAACTCAAAGGAGGGTTTGTTTCCGTAAAAAACAATGAAGTTTGGCTAGAAAACGTTCAAATATCTCCTTACCAGCCCGCTAATCAACCGCAAGATAATGGCAAACGCAAGCGAAAACTCTTGCTAAACCGCCGAGAAATAGATAAAATCATTTCCTTTTCGGATAATCCCGGAATTTCCATTGTCCCGCTTAAAATTTTTACTTCTCACGGCAAAATCAAACTCCAAATTGGAATCGGCCGCGGCAAGAAAAAACATGACAAACGCGAAACTATCAAAAAGCGCGAAATGGACCGAGATCTCCAGCAAAGGTTTAAAACTCGTTAACACCTTCTCATGAATATGGAAAAAGTTCACAAAAAGCTTATTAAAGGTCTTCGTGATTATTTTCAAAAATACGATCTTCGTAAGGCTGTGGTTGGGTTAAGTGGCGGCATTGATTCCGCTCTTACTTTTAAACTTGCTGTTGATGCTCTTGGCTCAGCTAATGTTTTTGCCTTAATCTTGCCGGAACTAGGAATTACCAAAGACGAAAACATTAAACACGCCAAAGCTTTGACTGATTTTTTCAAAGTTAAAAGTTACTATCAACCTATCAATGCTCTTTCCGTAGATTTTAACATCGCGCCTTGGAAGCCAAATCGCTTAGCTCAAATGAATACTAAAGCTCGCATTCGGGCTGCCCTTCTCTACAGTTTTGCTAATAGCAATAATGCCTTGGTTCTTGGCACTTCAAACAAAAGTGAAATTCTACTTGGATATGGCACTAAATACGGTGATTTAGCCGCTGACATTGAGGTTCTTGGAAATCTCTATAAAACCGAGGTTTACGCCTTAGCTGAATACCTCCATCTTCCAGACGAAATTATTCAAAAAATGCCTACCGCCGAATTAGAAGAAGGACAAACTGATGAAAACGATCTTGGTGCCAATTACCGCGCCCTCGACGGAATTCTTCAAATGCTCGAAGAAAAAACTCGTATGCCAATAATTGTAAAAGCTGGTTATCCGGAGGCAATGGTTAAAAAAGTTCAAAAAATGATTACCAAAAATCAGCACAAACGCGAAATGCCGCCTGTGCTTGAGGTATAATAAAACCATGACCAACACCTCTCTATTTATCGGCCGCTTCCAACCTTTTCACAAGGGACATTTAAGTGTGGCTTTAGCAGCTTTAAAAAAATGCGATTTTCTAATAATTGGCATTGGCAGCGCCGAAAACCATCACGAAAAAGACAATCCTTTTACGGCTCGAGAACGTTGGGAAATGATAACCAACACCTTAGACGAGCAAGATATTTCGCGCGATCACTACACTATTATTCCGGTCCGCAATATTAATAATTACGATCTGTGGGTTGAGCACGTCGCCCGTTTAGTACCCCCTTTCCAATCTGTTTACACCGGCTCCCCCATTGTAAAAAAACTTTTCAAAAACCATGATCAATTCGAAGTTCTTGATGTTGATTTTATAGAAAAATCTAGAGGGACTAAGGTTCGTGAACAATTAAAAACCAATGGCGATTGGGAAAGCCTTGTGCCAACCGCTGTTGCTGAGTATCTTAAAAACATCAGCGGGCCTGCCCGCCTTCAAAAAATTTCCTAAAAGTTCAAACATGCCTGTAAACCCTCTCATTTTTCGCGCTTATGACATCCGTGGGATCGCTCACAAACCAAAATCTGATCACCCAGTCGACCTAAATCCCGAAACCGCTGAAATTATTGGCAAAGGGATTGGAACCTATCTCCTTTCACACAGTGGTTCCGAAATCGTAGTTGGTGGTGACAATCGCTTAAGCACCCCCGAAATCAAAGATGCTTTTATCAAAGGGATGCTCTCTACTGGTTGCAACGTCACTGACATTGATTTAGCTAGTAGTCCGTTACTCTATTACGCTACTTGCAAACTCAAAATGGACGGTGGAATTAACATCACCGCTAGTCACAACCCCAAAGAATACAATGGCATCAAAGTCGTTGGCAAAATGGCCCATGCTATCTGCGGCGACGAACTTCAAATGGTCCTAAATATTATCGAAGAAGAATCTTTTACAAAAGGCAAAGGAGCGCTCACTAAACGCGATGATCTTTTTGATCTCTATCTTGCTGACATGAAAGAAAAAATCCAAATTGATCGCCCTCTTAAAATTGCAGTTGACTCCGGCAATGGAATTGCTGGTAAATTTGCACCTGATCTATTCCGAGCTTTTGGTTGTGAAGTTAAAGAGCTTTTTTGTGAATTAGACGGAAATTTTCCTAACCACGAAGCCAACCCCGAAGAAGAAGAAAACCTAACTGAACTAATTGAAGTCATGAAAACTGGTGAATACGACATTGGAATTGGCTTTGATGGTGACGGTGATCGCATTGGCCTAATTGATGAAAAAGGCAATCATTACGCGGCTGACCTTCATCTCTTGCTACTCGCCGAAGATTTACTTAATCGTCATCCTGGAGCTACGATTGTTTTTGATGTCAAAGCTTCTCAAATTGTCCCAGAATTAATAAAAAAACACGGTGGAATCCCAGTGATGGCCAAAACCGGTCACTCTTTTATTGAAAAAACCATGCAAGAAAAAGGCGCTCTTCTCGCCGGTGAAGTTAGTGGACATCTTTTCTTTGGTGAAGACTATTACGGATTTGACGATGCTTTTATGGCTGCTCTTCGCACTATGGCTTTACTTAGCCGTGACACCAAAAAGTTATCCGAATATTTTGATGAATTACCCAAAACTTGTGCTACCCCCGAAATCAAAGTTCCTTGTCCTGACGAACACAAATTTCGTATTGTAAACGAACTTCGTGACCACTTTGTTGATAATTATGACTGCATTACTATCGACGGCGTACGCATGCTTTTTGATCACGAAACTTGGGGAATTATTCGCTGTTCCAACACTACTCCAAACCTTACTATGCGCTTTGAGTCGCAAGACAAAGAAAGGCTCCACAACGCTGTAAAAGTAATGGCCGAGGAATTAAAAAAACACCCCGAAGTGGACATGTCATGGTATGATTCATTCAAATGAAGCTTTTTGCCTTTTTGATCATTATCGGACTTATTCTAGGGTTAGCCATAACTGGCGCCTTAGCTGTTATGCAAGCTAGCCGTTTTCGCTATTTAAATAAGTTAAGCCATTTCGCTACCTGGATTTATATTGTGATTTCCACGCTTTTAGCTTTAGCGATTATTATCGCTTTTTTTACAATTGATTTTGCTTAGGATTTTTTATTAATTCCTCACAAATACCGGCAAGGTTGAGCTTGGTGCTTGGTATTCAATGTAGAATGGGGTGTTATTTGCAGTTTCAATATCACCATCAAATTCTAGGATTTCTTCGTGTACTCGAGCAGTATCTTCACATTCTTCCATATCTCCATAATCTAGTTCGCCATCAACATAACCCTCGTTTCCGTCTCCATCCGAATCATAAGGCGTGCCGTCTTCATTAGTTTGCTGCCAACACAACACAAACTCACGGAAATTCGCAAAACTACTATCTTGCGCTAACAAAACATCACTGGTTGAACTACCATCAGGCAAATAAAGATTTGTAAGGTCATCTGCGCCATTAAACGTTCCATCGGAAATAACTGAACCCCTAAGACCAGTTTGATTATTCAAAGTTTCCAAACGAGTATTAGAATCCCAACCAGGCAAGGCATTTGCATTTCCTAAATAATCCGGTCGAGTTAAATTATCCCGATCGCCATCATAAGAATAAAAACCACCATCCGCATAAATATTAGCAATCAATCCTGTTACATCCGGAGCAATATAAATATTTCCATTTTCTCCATCTGAATCAGCCAAAGCAATTAATCCAACTGCTTCACCTACCAAATCACTATCAATAAAAATATTTCCACCCTTAGTTGCAATTGTTACCTCTGAAGGCACACTACTTACATCAATCACCACATCGCCTTCAAAATAAAGCAATGCACCGCCCATCAAAGACGAACCTCGATCCTCTGACATTGCTCCCGAAATCGTGGCCACAGAACTTCCTGGATTCACACCCTTAGTAAGCTCTGTTAAACGTTGGTAAATTTGCTGACCAACTACGCCTGGATCAATTTCGCTTCCTACCACTTCAATCTCAGTATCTACTAAATTATCCGCGGTAGTACTAGTTACTGACCCCGAAATTTCCACTTCTTGTTTGGTGTCATAAGCTGGCACATTGTATCCAATTCCTCCGGCTGAAAGCGGCATAAAATTAGAATAATAACTAACTGTAAAGGTCTCCCCAACAGGAGTGTAAGAGATATATGTGTCATAAATTGGATTAATATCTGCCCCAGCGCCAATAGTGGCAAACAAGCAGTTATTACTTTCATCAGACTCTTCAATTATTCCCATATAATCAATACAAGCTTGAATCGAATGATCCCCTTCAGTTAAAGTTTCTGGTCTAATTTCGGAAACACCATTAACGTCCATAAAAGACTGGTCAGCTAAGGAAGACCAACTATAAGTCCAAGGAGAATCACCATCCACCCAAATATAAGTTTTACCACTGGTATCAGTCATGGCTCCTTCGCCTAAATTCATTTGTTCCACTGCTAATTGATTATCGTCATCATCCCGATAAATCCGACTAATAATTGCATCCGGATAGAGTTGTTCGGCCTCAATTGTGGTTTCGTAACAGTTATTATCTTCATTTGTTTCAGTTACATTATCACTTGGATCAACGCAGGCCTCTAATTCGTAAGTAACTTCTTCATCAAGAACTTCTGGCCGAATTTCGGCACTTCCTAATGCTTCCAAAAAGCCTTGGTCAGTCAAAGAGTCATAACTATAATTCCATTCCAAAACTCCATCAATATAAATTTTTATTCTGGGATCATACTCAGTAGTCACCACTTCTGCGTCCTCCAAATTTTCTACTACTACCACTAATTCAGCGTTAGCAGCATCACGATAAATATTTGAAATTGTTAAATCTGGGTTACTGACTTCTATGGGAGTAAAATCGAGATCCATTTCTCTTAGCCCATCATCAAAGGCAGCCGCTTCTACTTCTTGCGGCGCAAAATCAAACAGATCAATCACTCTTGCAAACAATGATTTCACAGAAAAAGTAGCGGCTTGCGCAGCATAATAACCATTTTCATTCACTAACATTGTCTTACGAATAACAGATCCTGTTGATCCATTCCCAAGCCCCGCAGTTCGATCAGCATCATCAACTGGAACATAATAACCAGTCGCCTCAAAAGCATCTGTTACCACACTGTTAACTGTAGACATGCTGGCCACTGTATAAGTTGTACTAGTCTGAGCATCATCATCAGCTGGAACGTAATTACTGTCTTCGTTTGTATCAAAAACATGATAATAAGCATCTGAATAAAGTGTAGATGTCACTGTGAATGATGTTTCTTGAAAATCGGCTGTTTCACTCCACATAGCTAAAATCCCAGCAAATTCCACTTCTGTATCTGGCACTTCAGAAATTGAATAAATAATTCCATCATCTGTTAATTGTCCTAAATTTGTAATTTCAATGGCCGGCGCAAACTTAAGATCAACTTGATCATCAGTCAGCCCCCAAAGTGGCGCCACCAAACCTTCTTCTACCTCTATAAATTCTACTTCGTCTGGACCGGTCACTGTAATATCAATCGAATCAATCACAGCGGTATTTGCATTATCAACTCGGGTATAACCCCACGAATCTTCCGTATCATGATCAAAGTAAAAATCAATACTTCCGTCCATATCTTCGTCATATCCATTTACATTTGACGTTGGCGCCCAAGAAGCAATCTCCACACTAAAAACATCTTCATACTCATCATAATCAACATCTCCTATAAAAACTGCGTCATCTTCTCCTTCTGGCCTATTAACTTGATCATAATAAACTCCTGATCCTTCGGTAAAATTCACATCAATTGCCACTTCATATTCATCGGTTAGTCGTTCACCAGTATCAATGTCTACTAAGCGAACTTCCAAAGTATAATACTCATCTCCATCACCACCATTAGCTAGCGGCACTCGGTCAAAACCACCCTGGCCATATTTAGTAGATTCAGTTGGATCTGGAGTAAGAGTTACTACCGGTTGAACATAAACTGTTTCCACTTCCCCGGCCGAACAAACATCATCAATCCATAACTCTTGGCCACCCACAGCAAACGAACTAATTATCCCTTCTATTGTTAGTGAGCCTTCATCATTCCCAAGGCCATTAACCACCGAAACATCTACGCCTCCTATCTCTGTTCCGTCAATATCTTCAAAATTTTCAAAATTCTGAAATTCATCATTAATTTCAATATTAAGATTCCCGCCATATTCACCAAAATTCATACTTAAGCCAGATATTGAGGTCCCAAAATCAAAGCCTAAATTAATATTATTAACCTCTACTTCTTGACCGCTACCTCCGGCAGCTTCGCCATCTTCTACTTCTGTAAATCCATCAGATGTCCAATCATCATTATTCCATTGAAACTCCAACGCTTCAACTGAAACATCAGAGGTTTCAAACGTATCTCCAACATTGTATTCATCGTTTAAAGTCAAAGATTCAAACCCAGCACAACCTTCTACCTCGGCCACTTCTGGCAAATCTTGAATCACGGTGTATTGAGCTTCACTATCATTCCCAAAATCAATCCATCCCAAGGATGGGCTATAACCAAAACCACTAACTTCACCAGTGGCTAAATCTGTATGAACTCGGTCTTTAATATCACATGCTTCCTCCACTCCATCACAAGTCCAATTAAACAAAACCCAACCATAATCAACAATATCACCACGTACAGTTTCGGTCCAAAAAGCTTTTCCTTCCCAATATGCATCTCCGGTATGACCTAATTCTCCACTAAGGTCCATATCCACAGCTGGGACCATACTTCCACAGGTTCGAAGTACTGTACACCAACCAAAATTCAACCAACGATCATTGGCAATCCAAGCATACTGTTGGCCACTTTCTAATTCTCCATCTTCATCAAAAGCTAAAACTTGTGTCCCACGAATAGTTTGTCCTGAAGAACGATATCTATAAATTCTTTCGGTAGTTGAATCTATGTCCCATTCTGCCTTCTCAAAATCCACTCGATAAGCTTCAGTTTTATTATCAACATAATAACTAACTCCTTCCACTATCCCGTAATCCGCTTCGTTAATGTAATAAGCCTGCGAAATAGCAGAGAGTAATAAAACCCCAAGTAGAACGGTAGCTGGCAAGGCTGCCAACCAAAGATATTTTAACTTTTTCATTTTGATTTTGGTTTAAAAACGTTTTTTAATCTATTTATTTTACCTTAAAAACACCTTTTTTGCAACCTTATAATAAGAGAAGAGGGGTATTAATCTTTCTTTAAGCAAACGTCCCGCGAAGCGAGAAGGGTTCTTTGAGGATCATGATCCGAAAAGGTTCCTTCCAGCTTGCGTAAGAAACGGTTAATGTCCCTCCTTCTACTCCTTACACTTCGAACACACTACCTTTTCATCTTTCTCCATCATCAAACTCTTACATTTTTTACATTTCTTATCAACTGGCTTGTTCCACATCGCAAATTTACACTTTGGAAATTTATTACAACCATAAAAAACTCGTGCTCCCTTCCTGGTCCGACGTTCAATTAATTGCCCACCATTACATTCTGGACATTTCACTCCCGAAAACTTCACAATTGATTGCATGTGTTTACATTTTGGATACCCGCTACACCCTAAAAATTCTCCATATCGTCCTTTTTTCACTTCCATTAACTCTCCACATTCCGAACATTTTTTGCCGCCTAATTTCTTCTTTAATTCTGTGAATTCCTTTTCCTCCTCCTCAGTTTCACCAATTGGTTTGGCGTGTTTGCATTCTGGATAATTTGAACAAGACAAAAACTTTCCATACCGCCCTAACTTAATCACCATTTTTGAACCACATTTTTCACAAATTTCATCACTTTCTTCATTAACAACATCCTCTTTTTTAATGGTTTCCATTTTCTCCATCACATTGTCATGAAAAGGCTCATAAAAATCCCCCAAAAACTCCTGCCAATTTTCTTTTCCTTGCGCAATTTGATCTAAATCATCTTCCATTTTAGCGGTAAACCCAACACTTACAATATTCGGAAAATGTTCCACCAAAACATCTGTCACCACATAAGCTGTATCTGTTGGCTTAAGCGTTCCTTCTTCTTTTTCTACATAGCCACGATTCATAACCGTGGTAATTGTTGGCGCATAAGTTGAAGGTCGACCGATCTCTTCAGATTCCAATTTTTTAACCAAGCTCGCCTCTGTATATCGTGGTGGCGGCTGCGTAAAATGTTGCGCTGGGACCACTTCTTTAGCGTGAACTCCCTGTTTTTCTTTTAAAGCTGGAAGTAAATTTTCATCATGCTTAGTTTCGTCATCTGGATTATCAAAACTCTCCACATACACTTTCATAAACCCAGGAAACTTCACTCTTTGGCCGTTTGCTCTAAATAAATATTTCTTATCTTCAGACAAAATATCAATTTTCTCACGATCCATTATGGCTGGAGCCATTTGACTGGCAATTGCCCGTTTCCAAATCAATTTATAAAGCTTTAATTGATCCTTATCTAAGTGTTTTTCTAAATCCTTAGGATGCAAAGTTACATCCACTGGACGAATTGCTTCGTGAGCTTCTTGGGCACCCTTTTTACTCTTATAAACTCGTGGTTTATCTAGGGCATATTCTTTGCCATAGTCTTTGGTAACCATTTTTTTAATAGCTGTTGTTGCTTGCGTTGAGAGATTCATTGAATCAGTACGCATATAAGTAATCAAACCTTGGTGCTCTTTTCCAATATTAACCCCTTCATAAAGTTGCTGCGCTACTACCATGGTTTTTTTAACTGACATCCGTAATTTACGCGCGCCCTCTTGTTGCAAAGTAGAAGTTGTAAAAGGAGGCGCTGGATTGCGCTTGACCTCTTTATGCTCAATTGATTCCACTTGAAAATCTGTCTTTTCTAAGTCTTTCAAAATCTTTTTAGATTCTTTTTCATTCCCAATTTCTACTTTTTTATCATCTTTTTTGTGAAGCTTTGCTGTAAAAGTCTCTTTTTTGTCTTTATCAGGATAAAATTCGCCGGTAATACTCCAATATTCTTCTTTTTCAAAAGCATCTCTCTCGCGCTCCCTATCGACAATTAAACGAACCGCCACACTTTGCACACGTCCCGCAGAAAGTCCGTAACGAATCTTTTTCCATAATAACGGTGACAATTCATAACCAACCAATCGATCCAAAATTCGCCGTGCTTGTTGCGCATCAACTAAATCCACATTCAAAGGTTCTGGGCTCTCAATGGCTTTCATAATTGCCGGCTTTGTAATCTCGTGAAAAACAATTCTATTTGTATTTTCTTTTTTCAATTTAAGAGCTTCTTGTAAGTGCCAACCAATTGCTTCTCCTTCACGATCGCAATCAGTTGCTAGCCATACTTTTGTATCCGCTTTTATAGCTGTTTTTAAATCCTTAATCACCTTTTTCTTATCTGGAGAAACCACATAAGTTGCTTCAAAGTTCTTATCAACATCAATTCCCATTTTAGATTTAGGAAGATCTCGCACGTGCCCCATAGAGGCTTTTACTATGTAATCTTTCCCAAGGAATTTGGAGATTGTCTTGGCTTTCGCCGGAGACTCAACAATGACTAAGTTTTTTGCCATACTATTAATTAAAGGATCCCCTGAAAAATATAGGGTTTTTCTCTTCTTGGCAATAAGGGGCTCGAATTTTCCCACAAATAAGCCATAAATCAACACTTTTCTTTTACGCGCAACCGAAAATCTCTTGCGCTTCAACCTTCCTCCCCTATAATCAAACCCAGTCTTTTATTCATAACTTTGCTAAAAAATGACAAAGCAAGACCTCATTAACGCGGCCGCCCAAAGCGCTGGTATTACTAAAAAAGCTGCTGCTATTGCTCTAGAAGCAATGCTCGAAACAATCACCACTTCACTTAAGAAAGGTCAAAACGTAACCATTACTGGTTTTGGAACTTTCCGTGTTAGCAAACGTGCTGCTCGTACCGGTGTTAACCCACGCAACCCAAGCGAAAAAATTCAAATCCCAGCCATGAAACTTCCTGCTTTCAAAGCTGGTAAGACTCTTAAAGACTCTGTTCGTTAAAAATAATCGGCTCAAAATACAATCAAAAGGCCCTCTAAATTCAGGGGGTCTTTTTGTTTACAGATAAAGCCAAACCCGCTAAAGTACATATCGTTATGAAAAATGAATTGAAAAAACTAGAAAAAGCCGCTCTCGCCGCCCTCGAGCAAGTTAAATCGAGCGCAGATTTAGATGCTTATCACACTAAATATCTTGGCCGCAAAGGTGAGCTTACCGGGCTACTCCGTGGATTAAAAGATCTTTCTCCAGAAGATAAAAAAACTTTTGGGAAAGCCACCAATGAACTCAAAATAGAGCTCGAAGGTAAGTTCAAAATGAAGCAAAACGAATTCGAACATGCTGAGATTTCTAAATCTTTAAAAGATGAATGGATCGATTTATCAGCTCCCGGAACAACCACTAAACGCGGCCACATTCACCCACTTTATCAGGTTCAAGAAGAGGTTGAACGCATTTTCCAACAAATGGGATTCTCGGTGGTAGATGGGCCAGAAATCGAAAGCGAATATTACAACTTTGAAGGATTAAACATTCCGGCCGACCACCCAGCCCGCGACATGCAGGACACTTTCTTCATCGACAAAAAAGCAGACAAAGACGAAGGTCGACTAGTTCTCCGAACTCACACTTCACCCAACCAAATCCGAGCTATGAAAAAATACGGCGTACCACTCCGCATTATCGTCCCCGGACGAGTTTTCCGTAACGAAGCCACTGACGCCTCACACGAACACACTTTTGACCAAGTTGAAGGGCTAATGATCGACAAAGATATTTCTATCGCTCACTTAAAAGGCGTGATGCTTGAGTTCCTACAACGATTATTCAAAAAAGAGATGAAAATCCGGTTCCGCCCAGGTTATTTCCCCTTTGTGGAGCCTGGCCTCGAACTCGACATGTCCTGTATTTTTTGTGATGGAAAAGGCTGCAAAGTTTGTAAGAAAACCGGCTGGATTGAATTTATGGGCTGCGGCATGACCCACCCACACGTTCTTCGCGCCGGCGGCATTGACCCCGACGAATATCAAGGCTGGGCTTTTGGCTTTGGCTTAACTCGCCTTGTAATGATGCGTTATGGCATCGATGATATCCGACACTTAACCAGCGGCGATCTCCGCTTTGCTGAACAATTTTAGTATGAAAATTTCCCTTAATTGGCTTAAATCATTCGTAGACATTCCTAGTGATGTTACTCCGGACAAACTCGGTGAACTCTTAACTCTGCACACCGCTGAAATAGAGGGAATTATTGATCTTGCAGGCGAATACGACAACATGATGATTGGAAAAATACTTTCTGTTGGACGCCATCCAAATGCCGACAAATTAGTGATCTGTAAGGTTGATATTGGACAAAAAGACCCCGTTCAAATTGTTTGTGGTGGTTTAAATTTATTTAGTGACATGTTGGTTCCGGTCGCAATTCCTGGCGCTTATGTACGCTGGCACGGCGAAGGCGATCCAGTAAAGTTAGAAGAAGCTAAAATCCGTGGCGAAAGCAGTTTTGGCATGATTTGTGCGGGTGAAGAAATTGGCATGGAAACCGATAACCCCGAAGGCGCAACTGAAGTTAAAATCAAAGACCTTTCTCATTTAAAATGCAAACCCGGCACCCCACTTTCCGAAAACCTTAACAAAAACGATGCAATTTTTGACGTAGATAATAAATCCCTCACCCATCGCCCAGATTTATGGGGACATTACGGACTCGCACGGGAGGTGGCTTGTATTTTAAAAACTCCACTCAAAAAACTAGATTCTTTTCTTAAATTCAAAGGAGCTCCTGGAAACGAAAAACTTAATATCAAAATCGAAGATCAAGATGGATGCCCTAGATTTTCTGGCTGCATCATCACTAATTTAAAAACCAAAGAATCTCCCGATTGGATAAAGGCTCATTTAGAAGCGGCTGGCGTTCGCCCAATCAACAATATCGTTGACGTTACCAACTACATAATGTTGGAACTTGGCGAACCAATGCATTCCTATGATCGCGGTTTTGTTAAAAAAGATTCACTTACCGCCCGCTTTGCCAAAAAAGACGAAACAATTGAAACAATTGATCACAAAACACGCAAATTAACAGAAGAAGATCTCCTTATTTGTGATGGTGAAAAACCAGTCGCTTTAGCCGGAGTTATGGGTGGTGTAAATTCCGAAATCAACGACCAAACAACCGAAATTATTCTTGAGGCTGCTAATTTCCACGCCTCAACCGTCCGACGAACATCAACTCGTCATGGCCTACGCTCCGACTCTTCTCAAAGATTTGAAAAAGGACTTGATCCTGCCCTCACCGAAATAGCAATCAAACGCGCCATTGTTTTACTTCAAGAAACTTGTCCAGACTTAAAAATCGCCAGCCCAATTGTAACTATCGGCGATTGGAAAGCGCCTAAAATCGAAATGACTGTTGATCCGGCTGTGATTAGCAACAAAATTGGCATCAAAATTTCTACCAAGGAAATGAAACGAATCCTAACTTCACTCGAATTCGGCGTCACAGAATCGGGCAAAAAACTTAAAGTTACTATTCCTTCACACCGCGCTACTGGCGATGTAGATATCGAAGAAGACATCACCGAAGAAATCGCTCGCATCATTGGTTACGACGCCATCCCCGCCGAAATGCCACACCTACCAATCAACTTACCAATCGAAAACGAAGAACGGTTCCACAAACATGCAACACGCAACATTTTGAGCGCCGAACTCGGATTTACCGAAGTCATGAACTATTCCTTTTATAACGAAGAAATATTCCAAAAATTTGGACTCGAAGACATGCGCCACATCAAGGTTTTAAACCCGCTCACTGTTGATCAAACCCACATGCGCGTCAGCCTTGTTCCGGGCATGCTCAAATCCATCACCCAGAACCAAAAAAACTTCCCAGAAATGAAATTATTTGAAGTTGGGCACACTTACCAAGAAGTCGGCGAATTTATGCCACTCGAAGAAAAATGGCTTATTGGCGCTGTTGCTACCCAAGACAAAAAAGAATCTTTTTACGAAATCAAAGGTGCTTTTGAAGTCTTTCAAAAAGCCTTCCGCGCGCCAAACGTAAGCCTCCGTGATTGTCATACTTCACCACCATATGCTCATCCCAAAAAATGTCTTGAAATTATAATGCGCGGCCAAAACGTTGGTTACATTTTCACTCTCCATCCAGCCGTAGCTAAAGCTCATAATTTAGAGCATCAAGTTGGAATTTTTGAGGTTAATTTTACAAAATTAGTTGAACACGGACGTGACCCTTCCAATTTTAAGCCACTACCAAAATTCCCAAGCATGACTTTTGATGTTTCGCTCTTAATTAATCGCAAAACTCAAGTCTCCGACATTGAAAAAGCTATTAAAAAAGGTGATCCTCACAAACTCATCAAAGACATTGAATTATTCGATATTTACGAAGGCAAAAATATCCCAGAAGACAAAAAATCCCTCGCCTTTTCTATTAAACTTCGCCACAACGAACGAACTCTAAACGACCAAGAATTCCAAGACACACAAAAAGCTGTGTTTAAAGAAATAGAGAAATTAGGAGGAGTAATTCGGACTTAAACCCTCATCATTTTCCCATGTCCCGGAATAATAAAATCTGCAATTTCGAGCACCTTTTTTCGACTTTCAATTAATGCCTTAGGGTCCGACGCAAAATGCTGATCCGGTCTTTCAATATCAATTATTTGCTCCTCTCCATCAACCCAC
>Ga0233442_1000887_pt1 | contig 25365 bp, 30 predicted proteins | sample SI_123_September_3_FD_182789 | JGI IMG/M metagenome (GOLD analysis project Ga0233442, IMG submission 182789) | Seawater microbial communities from Saanich Inlet, British Columbia, Canada - SI_123_September2016_150_MG | ecosystem: Environmental > Aquatic > Marine > Inlet | place: Canada: British... | reverse complement strand
GAGGATAATAATAAAGATTACACAAGTCAATTAAAACCATTATTTCATTAGTGTTAATTTTTCTTGGTGATGTTTATATATAAATAAGGTAAAAAATGATACAAAATGAAATAATAGAACAATCTTGTTAAAATATATGATAGAAAAAACCAGAAAACAATAAAAAAAAATAACATTTAAAAAATTAAAAGAACTAAAAATAAAACTTTATCAACTAAAGGTAAAGAAGTACAACCAAAAAACGTAGAATTTATGTTTGTAACATTAGAAGTGACATTAGAAGTGTCCCAAGGATCAATATTAAAATAAGCGACATTAGAAATATCAGAAAATAAAAAAGACATATCAATAATGTTAGATACATCTAATTTTTTTTAAAGTTTAGAATTAATTTTGATTACACAAATATCTATGATTTATTTAATTTTACCGCTGATTTATTGTTACTTTCTTGAATTTTATTGTTTTTAATATCTATAAAAAGTTGTAGTTTTTGTTTTTCTAATTCTTCTAATGAATCAAAAGAAAGTTTTTGTTTTTGATTTACCATATATTCTCGGTTTCTATTTTCATAATGTGGTTTCAACTCAGATGATTCTTTTTTTACTACTCTTCTATTTTTATGTTCTTCTGGATTTTTTTTTGCTTCTTTTACCCTTTTTTCCCATAAATCATAAGAAATATCTAGATATATTACATTATCTTCTTCTGTAAAATCTTTAAAATAAGTTCCAAAAAAACCACCTGTAGATATAACAGTGTTTACATTATTTTTATTTAGTTCTTTAAATATTTTTTCAAACTTTTGATTTATATATTCCATATCATGATTTTTTACCATTTCAAAAATACTTCCATATTTCTTTTCTACTTCTTTGTCTAAATCAAAAACTTTCATATTACAGTGTTTCCCTATTTCCAAACTAATGGTAGATTTACCTGATAGTGTTTCACCTATAATAATAACATTACCATTTGTTTGTTTATTTTCATGATTTTCTATTTTGTTATATATTTCATCAAAATTAGTTGTATATTTGAAATTAGCATATTTTTTTAATTCCGCCAACAATAAAGGATCATGTTTAAATGATTCATTATGATTTATTAAAATACCTAATGTAGCATTATTTAAACAATGTTCTTGTACTTTCTTAATGTCATCATCAATAAAAATACCATCTTTTGAATGTGGATGTTTTTTTCTTGCAGATATTACATTTTCAAACATTTTTGGAAAGTGTATATCTATATGTTTTCCTTTATATTTCTTTTGATCTTTAGACATAGAAGAAGTTATAACACTAACACTATATGTTTCTTTTAATTTTTTTACAAATTCAATTGAATTAGGAATTAAAGAAACATTTTTATAATGATTTCCTTCTTTTAATAGATTATAATGTTTTTTGATAATTTCTTTATGCTCTTCATCTTTATAATTAAATGTAGTTAATTTAGTATTTTCCAATTCATTAACGGTTTTAATAAAAGGTTCTATAAAATGCACTAAAGTATTGTCATAGTCTAAGTATATTTTTTTCATTTTTTACCTTTTGTATATTTATATAAAATAATTATAATAAATGAAAAGGAATTAAAATTAAACAATTAGAAACAGATATAAATAATCAAAAGTTTTTTTTCAGAAACAATGTTATTATTTCCAAGAACTTCTACACCAGAATTAAATGAAGATTTAATCACCAAAGAAAATGTTATGAAGAAAAAAAATGAACAATCAAAAGAAAAAGAAGAACATTTTAATTCAATTTTTAAATCTTAAATATATGATTAAAATAAACACCTAAAGATAAAGTAAAAAAACTAAGGTTCGTAAGTCTCTTCTATAATTTTTGATTTATGATATAGACTTAATTATAGTCAATTTTTATAAAACTAATTGTTCAACTGTATGTTCTGAACCTAAATCTTCTTCAATAACACCACCATCTAAAAGAAAGTTGTCATAATCAATCTCTAAAGATACAGGGTCAATAGTAATATCTTTAGACAATATATTATATTGATAGGGTTTATCTAAAGAATCAAATATTTCTAAAATAGTATTATCTTCTAAAACAATAAAAACTTCACCATCATTTTCTAATGTTTCAACAATTTGTGTATTTTGGTATGCTTCAAAAATCTTTATTTCTTTGTCTTCTTTTCCTAAATATGAAGTTAATAACAAGTTTGATCCTTTTTTTTGTATATATAATTATATACAATTATACCTTAAACACAGATTAAAAGTAGATATTATGAAGTATTTAGAAAAAAAATAGCCGAAAACCTAACTATTTTAAGGTGGGTTAATTCAGTTTTAAGTGAAATCAGAAAGTGATTCAGTTATTTCAATATATTTAGAATGTGTCATAATAAATTCTAAATCAATAAGGTTTAAATTATGAAAAAGACGAATAAATTCATTTGACAGTGCTTTATCTGTAAGTTTACTTAATTGTCCTGTTCCTTCGCCTGTTATTAAAGAAGTTAAAAATGTATCATCGTTATGCAAAATACCTTGTTTAATATCTATTATATATTTTTTTGTTATTGATTTTATTACAAAATCTTTTATTTCTTTATTTATCATTTTTTTATTAACATTTCCAATTTAGTAATCAAATCAATAACATTTTCTTTTATTACTAAACCATTAACATCTACTATATTTGTTGAATGAATGTATTTAATTAATTCTACACTACTTGGTATTCTATTTTTTGGTGTTTTAAATTTATAAACCTCTACAGAACCTACTAAAATATTTTTATTCTCGAAGAGTGGTTTGTATTCATCCATATATTCTAAAATACCTAGGTTTGTAAATTGTAGATATTCTTTGTTAAGTATTTCATAAATAGGTGAAATATCAACATTATAATATTCATCACAATTTTCTTTTCCCATTAAAATTTTTTTTTCCATTTCTAAAGCTTCTTCTTTACTTGTACCTTCAAAAACTCTGTAATGTTGTGTATAATCATTATACTCTGAGTCTAATGCAAATCCTATTAATTTAAAATTATTATCATTTATAAACATAAGTTACCTTTTTTTTATTAATTATTATATAAATGTAAACTTAAATAATAATTAAATACAATTTTTTGTTTTAAATACATTGATTATCTGTATTTTTTTTCTATTGATTATAAAAGAATTAATATTTTTTCTTTTCAGATATAATATACATATAATTAATAGAAAAAAAATATACATATAATCAAGGTATAACATGTTGAAAAAACTTTTTTTAGACCAAATTCAAAGAAAACATGTACAAGGTATTAAATTTTTTTTAGATAAAAATAAAAACTTTGATATAAATCAAATCAACAAAAATAAACCACTTTATTCTTATTTTGATTTAAAAGAAGAAGTTACTATTGATATTATTAAAGTTTTATTAGAATATGGTTTTGACTTATCAGCAGAAAATATGAATGATAATAGTACTTTGTTTCAGGATGTTTGTTGGAATTACAATTCCAAATTAATTAATTTTTTAATTGATAAGATTGATATAAATCAATACATACCTTCTGGGGTTACTTGTGTTGAAATTGCTATATATACTCAAAACATAGAGTTATTAAAATTATTACACAAAAAAGGTGCAGATATTAAAAATACGTATCATGGTTCTTGTAGAACAACTATTGGTTCTTGTGTTGAAAGATTAAATAACAGTGAAAAACAAATAGAAATAATTGATTATTTAATTAATAATGGTGTTAATATAGATATCCCAAATAGAAACAATCAATCCCCGTTATATTCTTCTATTATTATTGGTAAAATAGAACTAGCGTATCTTCTTATAAACAGAGTACAAGATTTTTCTATTATCAGACATCAAGGTCATACATTGTTACATGCAGTTCTTTTATATTCAAAATTATCAAGAAGTTCAGTTAATATTAAACTAATAAAAAAATTAATTAATAATGGTGTTGATAAAAGTGTTAAAAACTTTCAAAATCAAACTGCTTTAGAAATGTACAATGAAGTTCTATTAGAGAAGGAAGATGATTTATTTAAAAGAAAAATTGTACAAGACTTATTGAACTAATATTGAGAGGGTTTGTTTTGAGACTGAACATATTTTTTTATTACTTCTAAAGAAACACCACCAGTGGAAGTAATAAAGTAAGAAGGAGACCAGAAATGTATATTCTAGTAATAATAACTTATATGTGATTTAAATGCTACATATAATATTACAAGTAGGTATTTTATTAGAGAATATTTAAAACCCTTGACTGAAAAGAAAAGGTTAATAATCCAGGCAAAAGTTCCTGAATTATTAAATAGAGGTATTTGGACTTTACGACACTTAATTGATAAGTGGTAAAGTTAATTCAAAAATACAACCTTCATTTTCATTATAAACAGTAATAGAACCATCTAAAGAATTTTCAATAATGGATTTAGTCATATAAAGACCAATACCATTACCATTTTTAGATTTAGTACTAAAGTAAGCATCAAATATTTTTGGGAGTATTTCTACGGGGATACCACCTGCTCTATCTTTTATCTTAATAATATAATTGAATTGTTTTTTTTCAACAATAAGTTCAATAGAACCATCTTTTATATTTTTTTTAACATATTCATCTAAAGAATTTTTATAGAAGTTTAGTAAAACTTGATCCATTTTATTAGGTAATGTTTTAATAGTAGTATTTTCATCACAATTAATATAAGAAATAGAGAAAGAAACATTTTGTTTGTTCAAACTATTTTCAATTAAACGATAAGGTTTTTTTAAAAGTTCAGAAATAGGAAGGTTAGAGTAGTTGGTATCTTTTTTCATAAAGTTTAAGAAGTCTTCAATAGTATTAGTTAGGAAAGTTACAATTTCAGTTTGTTTATCAATTTTATTAAAGAAATCAAGTTTATCAACTTCCATACCTAATTCATATTTCATTTTAATAGGTAGGAACAGACCATTTAATGAAGAGAGTGGTTGTCTCCATTGATGAGCGATCATACCAATCATTTCCCCCATAGTAACAAATTTGGTTTGTTGTTGATTAATATCATTTTGCAATTCAAGTTCAGTAATGTGAGTAAGAATAACAACATATTCATTTCCATCATTTTTATAATAATTAACAGTATATAAATTATCTTTACCGTGTTTATCAACTAAACAAACTTTATGTATTTTATTTTGGTTATCCATGAGATAATTAAACCAATATTGACCTTTGAAAATTTGTGTAATGTAATTTTTATGTTGTCTTGATTCAAATAAATCACAAATACAATAATTTGTTTTTTTAAAATCATTAAGGTCTTTAAAAGGGTAGTCAAGGAAGAAATTATCATTTATATATGATATATGATCTGATTTTCTTTTAACTACAATGGTTTTTTGTAAATTAAAAATAAGTTCAGTATCTCGTCTTGATATTTCATAAGAGGTAATTTCTTCTCTAGAAGAACCATAACCAATTTTTACATCATTTTTAAATATAGGGAAAACAGTTGTTTTAACATAATAATAATCATCATTATATTTTTTATTTTTAATAATACCTTCCCATTTATTATTATTTTTAATAGTAGTCCACATATCTTTAAAATCCGATTTAGGGGTGTCAGGATGTCTAACTATATTATGTGGTTTTCCAAGTAGTTCTTCTTTTTTAAATCCACTTACTTCAATAAATTTATCAGAAACATAAGTGATTATACCTTTTAAATTTGTTTCACTATAAATAATATTTCGACTAATTAATTGTTCTTTTTCATTACTTTCAATGGTTTGAATAATTAATTTTCTAGTAATCCATAAATAATAAATAGAACCAATAAAAATTAAAAAGAATAAAGATAAAATTTTAAAATAGAAAATTTGTTTGTAATCTTTAATATGATTTAAAATTTTTAGATTTTTTTCATCTAAAAGAATATATTCAGAATCAATATAAGAAGTTATAGTATCAAACCAAACAGAAGGTTTTATATTAAACTTGTTATTTTTAGATTTAGCTATTTCAATGAAATCTAAAGTTTTATTAAATGTTTTAGCTTTAAGGTTATTTATATTTGAATTGCTTAATAAATCAAGATATTTACCATAATTACTAAAAAATAAATATTTAGATTCTTCGGTAAATTCATTTAAAGAAAAAACACAACCAAGTGTTGCTCTAATAATACCAAGAAGTTCAAGTTTTTTTAAGTTAGTAAGGCTGATTTCTTTTTCTTTATAAATTTTAGGAACAAAAATAAAAGAAGAAAAAGACTTAGATAGTAATTTAATAATAGGATTAGTAATATCCTTACTATATAAAGTGATTGCACGTTCCGACCAAATGATTTTTTTATCTACAATTTTTCTAATTGATTTTAGTTTTTTTTCAAAAAAAGGAATGTTATGTTTATCTGTTTCTTTCCTTTGTTTTATAAGAAGTGAATAATTTTTTTTATTTACATTTGAAAGGTAGATTGAAGATAAACCTCTTTCTTTTTGAATATTATACAAAAAGGATTTATAGTTAGTATTTTGTTGAATAATTGTATCCAAATTATTATATAATTCAATTTTAGTAAAATATGGTTTAATAATAACAAAAATACCAATAGAGATGAGAATCAATGGAATGACGATCAATTGTATTTTATTTGATTTAAATTTCATGAGGGAATCCTTATGTTTCATATATAAGTAATTATAATAAAATAAAATAAAAAATAAAAAAAACAAAAAACTTTTATAATAATAATACAGAAAAAAGGAGATTGTTTTGAATGAAGAAGTAGACTTACCACAAAAGACAGGTAGATTGTCAATAAGTGCGGCACAAAAGTATCTAAGTTTTGAAATTAATAATGAAAAATATGCAATAGAAATATTGGATGTTAAGGAAATTATAGCAATGATGAAATTTACAGATGTCCCAAAAATGCCAGATTTTGTAAAAGGTGTTATAAACTTAAGGGGTTTAATAATACCAATTATAGATATGAGGTTAAAATTTGGAATGGAAGAAATGGAATACAATCCAAGAACTTCTATAATAATAGGGATTATAGAGGATGATTTAGTAGGTTTTGTTGTAGATAAAACATCAGATGTTTTAAATATAATGCCAAAAAATATTACAGAACCACCAAAGTTTGGAACAGCAGTAGATACAAGTTTCTTAAAATCAATGGCTAAAACTGAACAAGGTGTAGTTATGATTGTAGATATCAAAGAAATATTCACAAACGATGAAAAAGAAACATTATCGTTTATATCAAAATAAAAAAAAAGGAAAATAAAAAATGAAAATGACATTTAAAAAACAATTAACAATAGTTTTACTATTGGTAGGTATAATTCCATTCTTAATAATGGGTGGAAAATCGTATTATGATGCAGAAGCAGCATTACATGGTGAAGCATTTGCAAAATTAGAAGCAGTAAATGCAATTAAAAAGAAACAATTAGAACAATTAATTCATTTTAGAAAAGCAGATTTAAATAATATGGCAAATACTGATAATATTACAAATATTACAAGAGATTTAATTATAGCACATAAACAATTAAAAGTAAAAGGGACAGATGACTATCCAGTAAAAAATGAAATGGTTAAAGCAATAACAAATGTATACGAACCATTCTTTCAAAATTTTATGAAGGTATATGGATACTATGATGTATTTGTTATTTGTGAAAAACATGGACATGTAATGTATTCTTCATCTAAAGAGTCAGACTATGGTCAAAACTTAAATCATGGACCATTGAAGAATGAAGGATTAGGAGAAGTTTGGAAAAGGGTAAAACAAACAAAAGAAGCACAAATAGTAGATATGGAAGCTTATTCACCATCAAATGGAGCACCTGCAATGTTTATGGGTATGCCAATAAAAGGGGAAAAAGGTAATATTATATCAATAGTAGTAATTCAAATATCAGATAGAATGATAAATGGTATAACAACAAAGAGAGATGGTCTTGGTGAAACTGGTGAAACTTATATTGTAGGTCCAGATTATAAAATGAGAAGTGATAGTTTATTAGATGATAACTTTACACTTGCAAATTCATTTAAAAATCCTTCAACAGGTTCTATTAAAACAGATACAGTGAAAGAAGCATTGAAAGGAAATAAAGCAACAATAATAACAAAAAATTATATAGGGCAAGATGTTCTTTCTTCATATGATAGTATAGATGTAGGAGGGGTTAAATGGGCAATTATATCTGAAGTTAATATTTCAGAAGTAGATAAACCAATTATTCAATTAAAAACTACTGCAATGGTTATGGGTGTTGTATTTGTAATATTAATTATTGTAATTTCAATAATTTTAGTAAATGTAATTTCTAAACCAATTATTAAATCAGTTGAACATATTAATCAAGGTGCTGAACAAGTTGCTTCAGCTTCAAGTCAAATTTCTGGTTCTTCTCAACAATTGGCAGAAGGTTCGCAAGAACAAGCAGCTTCAGTGGAACAAATTACAAGTTCTTTAGCAGAAACTAAAGCAACAGTAGACCAAAATGCTGAAAATGCAAGAGAAGCAGATATATTAAGTAGTGATGCAAATGATGCTGCTAAATTAGGATATACACATATTCAAGAATTATCAACTTCAATGATTGAAATAAATGATTCAAGTAGAGAGATTGAAAAAATTATTAAAACAATTGATGAAATAGCATTCCAAACAAATCTATTAGCATTAAATGCAGCAGTAGAAGCAGCAAGAGCCGGGGAACATGGACTTGGGTTTGCAGTTGTTGCAGAAGAAGTTAGAAACCTTGCACAAAGAAGTGCTGAAGCAGCAAAAGATACAGCAAATATTATTGAAAGATCAATAGAACAAGTTAGAAGAGGTAATGAAATTACTGATGAAACAAATAAAGCATTTAAAGATATTTTAGAAAAAGTAAAAAAAACAGGTGATATTACAGGTGAAATTGCAATGGCTTCAAAAGAACAAGCACAAGGTATCCAACAAATAACAGAAGCAATAGCACAAGTTGATAGTGTAACACAAACAATGGCTTCTGGTTCAGAAGAAAGTGCCGCATCAAGTGAAGAATTATCAGCACAAGCAGAAGAAATGAAAAAAGCAATAGAAGTAGTAGCAGTAATTTTTGGAATTGATATTGAAAATGTAAGAAATGGAAATAGAAATAATACTGAAACACCAAAACAAAGAAGAAAAATCAAACAACAAATTCAAGAAATGAAGACTTCAGCAAATATTATGCCATTAGATGAAAGTGATATTAGGGAATTCTAGAAATGGAATTAAAAGATGAAATTTTATATATAGATAATAAGTTAGGTGTTGAAGAAATACTTAACTTATTTAAAAGTATAATGAAACAAGGGAATTCTTTTAAAGAAATTCAATTAAAGGAAGGACAAACTTTTTGTTCTTCTAAACTTTTTCAAATTATATCTTCTGAAATGAAACAAGAACAAATCACATTTTTCTCTAAAGAATTGGGTGATATAATAATATTAAAGGAAAATAAAGATGGATAAAAGAGATCAAGTCTTACAAATTTTTTTAATAGAATCTACAGAAATTATTGAGAATTTAGAAATACAAATAATAAACCTTGAAGAAGATAAAGAAAATAAAGATTTAATTAATGATATTTTTAGAGGTGTTCATACATTAAAAGGGAACTCGAATTCATTTGGATTTACAAAATTAGGTGGAATAGTACATTATTTTGAAGATTTATTAGATTATTATAGAGAACCTAATAATTCAATAGAAGAAGAAGTATTTCAATTGATTTTTGATACATATGATATAATAAAAGAAACATTTGAAATAGAGAAAATGAAGGAAGATAGATTTCCATCAAAATATGCAGAAATATTAAAAGCAATAAAAGATTCATTAGATAAAACAAAAGAAGAAAAAAAGAATAAAGAAAAAGAAAATAATCCAGGAATAGTAACAGAAGAAGTAGTACATAAACAATATGTTTTCCATGATAAATTTGACAAAACTGAAATAGATAAAATGTCAAAAGAAGGAAAAGAAGAAATATTAAAAGATATTAAGAATGATAAAAAAATATTTAACATAATAATGGAATTCGAAGATAGAGATTATTATTTTATAACATTATTAAAAGAACTAGGGGAGATAAAACAAACATTTATAACATTAAAAAAAGAAATAGATGAAGGTTTTAATCCAGATAAAGAATATGTAAAAAAAATTAGTATATATTTATCTTCAGAAGAAGATTTAGAAGAAATAGAAGAAGTTTTTGATTTAAAAGATGATGAGGAAATAGTTAACATTTCAATATTGTGTGAAGATTTATTTTTAGAACAAGAAATTGTTAAACCAGAACAAAAAGAAAAAGAAGACTCAAAAATAGAAACACAAACAAATAAAATAGAAACACAAACAAATAAAATAGAAACACAAACAAAAAAAGTGGAAAAAGGTTCTTCAATAAGAGTTGATTCTAATAAAATAGATGAATTATTTGATTCAATTGGTGAATTAGTAATTGCACAAAGTTATATAGACCAAAATGAAGAAATAAGAAATCTAAAAAATCTAGAAATAAATAAATATTTAAATATGTTAAATAAAACAACAAGAATAATTCAAAGTAAAGTAATGAATATTAGAATGTTACCTATTAGGGATACATTCTTTAAAATGAAAAGAGTAGTTAGAGATGTTTCAAAGAAAACAGAGAAAGAAATTAATTTTCAATTATCAGGTGAAGATACAGAAATAGATAAAACTATGATAGATAATTTAAGTGAACCATTGATACATATGATTAGAAATTCAATAGATCATGGGATAGAAGATAGTTCAGAAGAAAGAGTAAAAAATGGTAAACCAGAAATGGGTACAGTTTTATTAAAAGCATTACATAGGGGAAGTTCTTTTATAATTGAAATACATGATGACGGAAAAGGAATAGATACAGAGTCAATATTAACTAAAGCAATAGATAAAGGAATTGCAAGTAAAGAAGAAATATATAAAGAAGAAGAAATATTGCAATTTTTATTTGCACCAGGTTTTTCAACAGCAGCAGAAATAACTTCAATATCAGGAAGAGGTGTTGGACTTGATGTTGTTAAAAAAACTATAACAGATATGAAAGGTAAGATTCAAATTGAAACAAAAAAAGGTAAAGGATCTGTATTTAGAATAGTTTTACCTTTAACTCTTGCAATTATTGATGGAATGGTAGTAAAAAGTTCAGAAGAAATATTTATAATACCTACATTAAGTGTTGTTGAATCATTTAGACCAAAAAAAGAAGATATTCAAACAATAAAGAACAAAGTAGATTTTATTAATTTTAGAGGTAATATTTTACCAATTTTACAATTAAATAAGATTTTAGATTTAGATGAAGAAGATTACAATATTGAAAACTCAACATTTATATGTATAGATCATGACAAAGGAATGTATGTGTTACAAGTTGATGAATTATTGGGAAGACAACAAATAGTTATTAAAGCGTTGAGTAAAAAATTTGAACAAGTAAAAGAAATATCAGGTGCAACAATAATGGGTAATGGTGAAATAGCATTAATATTAAATATAGAGGGAATTAGAGATTGGTTAGATAATAATGTAGAAGGGATAAAAAGATAATGATTCAATATGATATATCAACGGAAGAATTTGAATTAATTGCAGAATATATATACCAAGAAATAGGTATACACTTACCAAAGCATAAAATAACTTTAGTAAGAAGTAGATTATCAAAAAGATTAAGACATTTAGGGTTGAATTCGTTTACTGAATATTATAATTATTTATTAGATGAAAGAACTGGTGAAGAACTTTTAATGTTGACTAATGAAATTAGTACAAATGTAACAAGTTTTTTTAGGGAACCTTCACAATGGGAATATTTAGAAGAAGAATTATTAAATGTAATAGATATAAATAAAAAAGAGAAGAAAATAAGAATATGGTCATCTGCTTGTAGTAGTGGACAAGAGCCATATACAATTATAATGTTCTTAATGAATACATTAAAAAACCCATTACAATGGGATATTAAAATATTAGCAACAGATATAAGTGAAGAAATATTAGAAAAAGCACAAGCAGGTATATATAGCAGTGAAGATGTAAAAGGATTACCAATTAATATGATAAATAATTTTTTCTTAAAAGAACAAATTCAAACAAAAGAAGGAAAAAAAATAAAATACAGAATAAAAGAGAATATAAAGAAATATATAACTTTTAGAAAATTTAATTTAGTATTAGGTGATTATTCTTTTATTAAAGAAGGGACATTTGATTGGATTTTTTGTAGAAATGTAATGATTTATTTTGATAAAGAAACAAAAGAGAGTGTAGTTTTAAATTTAATAAACAAAGTAAAAAAAGAAGGACATTTCCTAATAGGACATAGTGAATCATTGGTAACAATGAATAGTAAACTTATAAATTTGATTGCACCATCAATATACAAAAAAAAATAAAGGGAAAAAATGAATAATTTAAATGAATTAAAATCTTCTGAATTAATAGAAGAAATATCAAGAAGATTTAAAGAAAGAGAAGAAACAATAAATGAAATAGATAATACTATGAAAGATATGGAGGAATTGAATAAACAATTATTAAAATCAGAAGAAAATAAAAGTAAATTTATGAGTATTATTAAAAATGAATTTAATAATCCTTTATTTTCAATGATATCACTAACAAAATCATTATTGAAAAATCAAGAAGATGAAAGAACAAAAGAAATAGGGAGTTCTTTACAGCAAGAAGCATTAGCATTAAATTTTCAAATAAAAAATATAATAATGGGGACTGAAATTGAATCAGGAACATTAGATTTACAAAATTCAACAATATATTTTGAAGAAATAATAGAACAAATATTAGAAGAATTAAAATATACAATTGAGAATAAAGAAATAGAAATAAAAATAAATATTAGTAGTGAAAATGATTTTTACTCAGATAGAGAAAAACTATATTTAATATTATTAAATGTAGTTTCAAATGCAATAGAATATTCACCAATGGAAGCAAAAGTAGAAATAGATATTTTAGAAGGTATAGAAGACTTTAGAATGGTCGTAAAAGATCAAGGTGAAGGAATACCAGAAGAAGAGAAAGAACATATATTTCAAAGGTTTTATCAATCAAATATAGGAAGTAATAGAGAAAGTAGAGGACAAGGGTTAGGGTTAAGTATAGTGAAAGATTTAATAGATTTTATGGATGGTGGAATTAAGTTTAATTCTATTAAAGATAAATATACTGTATTTGAAATTAATTTACCAAAATTAGAAAAAGAAGACTCATTATTTGATGATGATGATTTCTTATTTGATGATGAAGAAAGTACAGAATTTTAAAAATGGAAAAAAAGTATATACATTCAGGACAATTGATAGTAGCATCAAATCCAACAGTAATACATACAGTTTTAGGTTCTTGTGTAGCAGTTTGTCTATATGATGAAAAGATACAAATATCTGGTATGAATCATTATTTATTACCTTTATGGAATAATCAAGGTTTACAATCACCAAAATATGGTAATATAGCAATAATTAAATTAATAGAAGGAATGGTAAAAGAGGGAAGCCAAATAAAAAATATAATAGCAAAAGTATTTGGAGGGGCAAGTCAATGGGATATAGGAAAGAATGGTTCTAATGAAACATTAATGGTAGGAAAAAGAAATATAAAAGTAGCAGAAGATATATTAAAAGAGTATGGTATAAGAATAGTAGCTAATGATGTAGGTGGAGATAGAGGAAGAAAAATAACAATGGATTCAAAGTCAGGGAAAATACAATTAAAATATACAATAAAGAGTGGAGAATAATATGGCAATAAGAGTATTAATAATAGACGATAGTGCAACAGCACGAAGTGTATTAACGAATGCATTAGAGAAAGATAAAGAGATAGAAGTTGTAGGGACGGCTCCAGATGCATATATAGGGAGAGATAAAATAATAAATCTAAAACCAGATGTTATATGTTTAGATGTAGAAATGCCAAGAATGGATGGGATTACATTTTTAAAAAAAATAATGGAATATACGCCAACGCCAGTGTTAATGGTATCTTCATTAACAAAAAAAGGGGCACAAGTTACATTTGATGCATTAGAAGCAGGGGCAGTAGATGTAGTAGAAAAGCCGCATCAAAATATATATAGTGGTATAGATGAAATAGAAAAAGAATTAATAAAAAAAGTAAAAGTGGTTGCTTCATCAAATATATCAAAAAAAATAGCAAAACAAAAAACAACAAAAACAGTATCAACATTAACAACAAATAGTTTGGCAACAACAACAAATAAAGTTATAGTGATAGGTTCTTCAACAGGTGGAACTGTTGCGTTAGCAGAATTTGTAAAACAAATACCAAGAAATTTACCAGGAATAGTTATAGTACAACATATGCCAGGTGGTTTCACTAAATCATTTGCGGAAAGATTAAATAGTTTAAGTAAGGCAGATATATCAGAGGCAAAAGATGGTGAAATTATTGGTAGAGGGAAAGTATTAGTAGCACCAGGTGATTATCATGTAGTAATTAAAAGAGAAGGTGGTCAATATAAAGTGAAAATAGGAACAGGGGATAAAGTTAGTGGACATTGTCCTTCTGTAGATGTATTATTTAATTCTGCTTCAAAAGAAGTTGGTAGTAATGCTGTGGGTATAATTATGACTGGAATGGGTAGTGATGGGGCAAAAGGGATGTTAAGAATGAGAAAAGCAGGTGCAAAAACAATAGGACAAACTGAAGAAAGTTGTGTAGTATATGGAATGCCAAAAGCCGCATTTGAATTAGGTTCAGTAGAAGAACAAGTATCTTTAGAAGATATACCAAACAAATTAGTACAAATACTAAATAAAATGAAATAAGGGAATAAAATGAAAAAAATAATATTTGTAGATGATAGTAAAACAGTATTGACAAGTGTGAAATTTGCAGTAGAAGATTTGATAGAAAAAGAAATCACATTTAAAGCATATAATAATCCTGAAGAGTTATTAGAAGATGTTAAATCAGAAAAAGTGAAATATGATTTATTATTTGTAGATATAAATATGCCACAAATGACTGGTTTGGAATTAGTAGAAAAAATTAATAATGAAGAAGGTTTAAGAAAGAAAAATGGAAAAATAGTGGCATTAACAACAGAAAATTCAAAAGAAATAAAGATAAAAGGGAAAGAATTGGGGATAACTGGTTGGATAGTTAAACCATTCAATAATGAAAGAATAATAATGACAATCAAAAAAGTATTAAAAATATAAAAATTTTAATATAATGTAATAAAAAAAGGACAATTTAATGGAAATGTTAGAAATAAAAGAATTGTTAAAAAACAAAAGTATATTATATGTGGAAGATTTAAATGAATTAGTAGAAGTTAATGAAGAAGCATTAAGGATTATTTGTCCAAAAATATATATAGCAAAAGATGGTGTAGAAGGTTTAGAAATATATAAAAAAGAAAAAATAGATATAGTTTTAACAGATATAAATATGCCAAATATGCATGGACTGGAATTAGCAAGACAAATAAGAAAAATTGACCCTGAAGTTTCAATTATTGCAAGAACAGGGCATTCAATAGAATATATAAAAGATAAATATCAAGGTTATGATGAAGATAAACTTTTTGATAAGATATTACATAAACCATTTGATTTTATAGATTTATTAGAAATAATTCACTTGTATATAAAATGAGACAATAAATGAAATTATTATTAATTTGTGATGAAGAAGAATTAAGTAAAAGAATAGAAAAAATAAGTAAAGATACGGAAGAAAATCTAAGTCAAGAAATAGAAATAGAACACATGGGTTCTCCATTTGAAGCAATAAAAAGAATAAAACAAGAAAAATTGTTTTTTGATGCAATTATTATTAAGGATGAAACAAAAAATGGAAAAATAAGTTCTAATGAATTTTATAGTATATACAAAACTTTTTCATTACCAAAAATAAAGATATTAAAATTAATTCCAGTTAAATCAAATGAAGGTGAAACATTAAAACAACTTAATTTCAATGGTGTAGTTAGATATCCATTTAACTATATAGAATTATATTCTTCTTTACATTTTTTACTAAATTATAAGAAAATAGATATAAGGGAAATTGAATCACCTAAAAAAAGAGATGAAGCAAACAAAAAAGAGTTTTTTAATTCAAAAGATAAATTTATTTTTATGTTTTCAATAGTAAAATTAACAAATAAGAATTATCCACCATTATCATATAAAGAAATGTGTGCATATTATGAAGATGTTCCAGTACGAAAATGTATTATATCAAAAGATATAATAGTGTTAATAGAAGAAATAATGAAAAAAATAAACTTTTTTATGGAATTGGATGATTTTAATTTAGTATTAATGTATTTGAGAAATAAATTACAAATATTAAAATTTAATAAAAATATTAGAAAAATGAAAGAACTAGAGCAAAGACTTGAATTGTTCAAAGAAGATTTGATAAAATATGCAGAAAATTTAAATGATGAGACATTAAAAGACGTACACTATTTAACAGCTTCATTAGCAGTTACTTCAATAAGTTTATCAGACTATATAGATAATAACAGTTAAAATTATTATTACATATATAAAAAGAGTTATTCAGATGATGAATTACATGGACAATGGATAAACTCTATAAAATTACCAAGTAAATAAGTCAAATATACATACAGACAAGGTAAAAAATATGATTATCCCATAGCATCAAATAGAAAATCATCCTGGTTTTTAATGTCCAAGTTTGTCCTATTTAAAAGTTATGGTATTTTAATACTTAAAAGAAATCAAAATCTTCATCTTCATCATCATCATCAAGTTCTACTTTGAAAAGTTTTGCTTCAAGTTGTTTAATACTACTTTGAAATGAATCAGTTAAATAATTAAATTCTTGTACATCACCCTCTAAGAAGATATTGATTAAGAAAGAAGAAATATCTTTTTTAAAGTGATTACATATTAAAAGTTCTTTTTGTATAGAAGGAAGGTTTAATTCAACAATTTTTAATAATAAGTTTGAAAATTCACCTATAACAAGTCCCATACCTTTAAGGTCATTGTTTAAAATAAATATTTCTTTAATTTTTCTAAGATTAAAAGAATATTCTTCTAAAGTTTCTATAGTGTAACCATTAACTGAATTTAATAAAACAAGGTCAAGATTGTTATCATAAGTCATAAGGTTTTTAATTTCTTTTAAAAATAAAATATTTTCATCTTTATGTTTGATAATTTTTTTCAAAAAAACATTATTGTTTCTTTTTTCTTTGATAACTTTATCAAAAAAGTTTTTTTCTAAGATTAAATCTTCTTCATTAAAGTTATTAAGAATAATTTCTTTTTTCTTATTAGCAACGAATTTTTCATTTTCAATAAGTTCAGATAAATCATTAATTTTATCATAGACTTTTTTTAGATTGGTATTATCATTTAAATAGATACTAATACCTATATCTAATAAAGCAACAAATACTTCTTCTGAAGGTATAATATTGGTAGAAACTATTATACGTTGACGTTTGTTGATACTTTTGACTTTTTTTAAAAAAACTAAAGCATTATCAATATCTTCTTCCTGAATAATATCTATAAATATTAGATCATATTCAAGATCCATAACAGCTCTTTTTGCCTTTTTAAAATCACTTATATCAGTTTTTAAATATGAATCTTGAATAGACTCAATTAAACCATTTAAATTTTTATTTTTAACATTAACTAAAATAACTTTTTGATTTTTACCAAATATTAATTTACTCATTTATTTTCCTTTTTTTTGTTAATTTTTATTATATATGAAGATATGTCTTTTGCAACAACTGCTAAAGAAGCAGTTAGATAATGTATATTTTCCAAATCTTCATCTTTTAAACGTTTTATCAAACCTTTAATGTCATTAAATAAAAAAACAATATATTTAACTATTCTTTCTTGTTCATTAGAAGAAAGTTGTTTTCTTAATTTTATTTGTTGTAATTCATTATTTAAGTAAGTAAGAACTAAAGATAAATCAGCAAACTCTAAAAATATAGATAAAAAATCTATAATAGTTTTAATTAATCTTTCAGATAAGTCTATAACTTTCTTTAAAGCGACACTATCATTTAGAACAACATTATTAGTATCTAATAATAATGTCATTACACCATTATCAATATCTTTATTTTTATGTTGATATTTAAACTTTAATTGTTTATAACTCATAGCAGTGTAACTTTTATTAATGAAATCACCAATATTAACATTAATGTCACTATCAATTCTTGAATCATAAAAATCACTACGAATATCTCGAATTAATTTTTCAGGTTCTTTTTTATTATGTATCTTTCTAAGGAAATAACTGTTTAATTTATAAAAAGATAAAAAAGTAAGAGGTTTAAATAATAAACCACTTATATTTAAATTAATAAAGAAATCTTTATCAACTTTCTTTTGATCAGATATAAAAAATATTTGTATATCATTATCAAGGTAAAATTTCAGTTTTAACCTGTTAAATAATTTAATAAACTCAATACCAGAAAAAGAATCTTTGAAAGTTTCTTGAACAATAATTTTATCAACTTCTAATGAAGTTCTTAATAACCTTAATCCATTTAATGGGTCTTCAACACGAATATTTAACTCATTTTTTTGAAAATACTCATCCTCTTGATTGTTTTCTACAAACGTATCAGAAGATTGTTGATATATTTCAATCATTTCAGGATTAGTAGCTATTAATAATATTTTCATAAATTAAAATTTAAAAACCCTAGTAATCATAGAAGTGATTTTATCATCAGTGAAAGGTTTTATTAACCAAGCATTCATTCCAGCTTCTTTACCTAAAAGTTTTTGCTCTTTTGTTTTTTCAGTTGTTAATGCAATGATAGGACAGTCTTCACCTGTTTCTCTAACTTTTTTTATTAATTCAAATCCAGTTATTTCAGGCATATTGATATCAGTGAAGATTAAATCTGGTTTAAGACCTTTTTCAATTGAATCTAGGGCATTTAAAGGATTATCAAAGTATTCTACTTCAATTAAACCTTCATCAATCATGTCTTCAACAGCTATTTCAATTGAAAATAAGATTGTCTTACTATCATCTACGAAAATTACTTTTTTCATTTTTATTCCTTTTGCTATTATATCTAAACATTATAAAGAAAATGAATCATTTTTTTTATATTTTAAACAAAAAAAATTAATTTTTATTTTTTTTTTAAAAAATGATATATAATGTAATAATAAAGATTTAAAGGAATTGAAATGGATATAATATCATTAAAAGAAAAAATAAAAGATTATAAAATATTATATGTAGAAGATGAGGAAGAATTGTTTGAAATAAATGTAGAAACTTTAAAACTTTTTTTCACAAATATCAATTGTGGGAAAAGTGGAGAAGAAGGTTTAGAAATATACAGACAAAATAAAGAAATAGAATACATAATAACAGATATAAATATGTCAGGTATATCAGGGATAGAGATGGCAAAAAGAATGAAAGAAGATAATAGTGAATTAATAATAATAGCAACAACTGCACATTCAGAAGTAGAATTAAAAGAAATTGATTCAAATTATAAAGATTATTTAGATGTAATAGTAAGTAAACCATTTATATTAACTGAAATTCTTACTGCAATAGCAGATATAAAAAAAAGAAATTAAAAATCTATTATCTTTGTGACATTCTTCATTCCGAGTATAGTTGAAAAAATTATATAAATTTTTCAGAAAAGTATTGTTTGTTAAATATAAGAAATTGAAGAAGTTTTAAGAAAACTTAATCTTTCTTCAACATTTTTAAGTTCTAACTCTAACTCAAGTTCTGTTGTTTTATTACTATTACTTTTTACTATAAGAACTTTAAGTTCTTTTATTTCTACTTCAATTAAGATATTATTATAAATTATACATCAAACAACATGAAAAATAGATTAAACAAATAGATTATAAAATAATAATTATGATATTAAAATTCATTATTAATGATTTTATATAAAGCTAAAAATAAGAAGAAAAAAAATATAAAATATTTATAATGATAGAAGATATAAAATAATAAGGATAATGAAATGGGAGTACCAAGTGGAATGGAATTAGTTATAATAGTAATAGCAATAATATTACTTTTTGGTGGAAAGAAAATTCCAGAACTAGCAAAAGGTATAGGAGAAGGAATTAAAAACTTTAAAAAAGAAATGGAAAAAGATAAAGACAAAGAAAAGAAAGAAATTAAATAAGAAAAAAAAACTACAACACACTAAAGTTATGGTTTTCCTAATCTATTTTTCTTGGTGAAAATTTAACATATTTATTAACCTGAATTTAAAATATAAACAAATGTTAATACATTTTAAATATTATAGATAATCAAAATCGTCTAAAGAACAATTAAGAACTTTTATTTTTTCTATTTCTTCTATTGTTTTATTTATTTTCCAACCTGGTAGTTCTCTATATTGTTTCTCACTTTCAATTCTTCTTGAAATATCTTTTCCATATAAAATATTTAATGAATCTATTATTGTTTCTTTATATATTTTACACATTGCTTCATTCATTGATTTCAATGCAAAATCATTTCTCCAAGTATTGATTCCTTTATGGTATAACTCCATTTCTTGATTAGTACATAACTGCCCAGACCTTCTAATGGTTCTTTCTTGTGTAATTAAATTGAAACAATGATTTATATTATCTATAATATTTTTTTCTATACCACAATATCTTCCACCTATTTTAATATTGTCTATAATTTCTTTTGTATTTTTTTTATCTGTAAATAATACCAATTTACCCATATTTATATAATTTTTATCTATTAAGTTAAATTCAAATTGTTTTGTTTCTATGTTAAATATTATTAAGTCTTCTATTCCTAATTCTTTTGTAATTAGGTTTAATTGTTTTTTATGCATTTTTTGATAATCATTATGATAATATCTTTTTTCATATATTGTTTTTAATTTTTCATATACATATTCTATTGTTATTGTAATTTGTTTCATAACTATACCTTTTTATCATTATATCAAAAAAAAAAGATTATATATAACAAAATTAAAAAACTATTGATATTTGAAAAATTGAAATTTCAAAATGGATACCTTTAATTTATTTTTCTTTGTGGTTATTATCTTTAATTATCATAGGATTCTTTATTAAATGACTATTTTTTTTTAATAGTTATTTAATTTATATATAATTATTTTTTTTTACTAGTAACCATTCTAAAATATATAATCTTTTTTTATCTAAAAACTATGTTTTTTTTACCTAGTAACCATTTTTAAATAAATAAAAAAAATTATATTTGTTATTTACTGTCAAGTTTTTTCAGTAATGTTATCATCCATTAAAAAATATCATTGAAACCAATTTTATGTAAAGATTGTTCTAAGAATATTTCTTTAAATGGATGGATAAAAATATCTTTCTTTTGTTGTTTTGAAAGTTTTTTTACTTTAAAAGAACTAGAATGATGAAAAATAGAAAACACTTTGTTAAGAAACCATTTTTTATTAAGTATATCTTTATTATATTTTTCATAAAAAGCTTTTAAAATAAGACCAGAAGAATAAATTATTTTATCTTTTTCAGAATAATTATAATGATTTGTTAATCTTGAGAATTCATTTTTAAAGAAACTTTGTGAATATTTTTCAGGTAGTTGAGATAAATATATTTTATAAAGGAATAAATTATCTAATTTATTAATCATTTCTGGAGATTCATTATTTTTCTTTTGAATATTTTTAAATTCTAAAATAGTAGAACTTGGAAAAATATTAGAAGAACTAAAAACAAAAGAAATAATATTTTTAATTCTAGTGTCTTTATTTTTATAAGAAGAGAAGAGAGAAGGAAGAGAAATAGTAAAATTATAAATATTAAAATTACCAGTGAAATGATTATTATTATGATTGATATAATAAACAGAAGGAGTAGAAGAATGACTATCTTGGTGTGCAGGGATACCTATATTTAACCAAAAATGAGTTTTAGTATTTATATCAACAAAGTGATAAAGATTTTTTATAGCTTCTTCAAAACATCCTTTATTTAGTTTTTTAGAAAATCCTAGATCAAAATAGATAAAATAAATAATAGCTTCAGGGTGTATTTTGTAAGATTTGAAATTTGAAATAAAAGATTGAAGAAGAGAGTTAATAGAAAAATTAATTCCATCTTGAGTTAATTCTTCATAATAAGTATTAAAATCATTAATAACTTTATTATTAAAATGATTTTTAGATAGAAGTTTTAGTTGTAAACTCCTAGTAGATAATTTTTTATCTAAATCATTAAAAAATGATTGATTTGATTTAACTATATCACTATAATTATTGAAATTAATTTCTATCATAATATTCCTTTATATTGATTAATAAGTTTTAACAGAATTAATTGGAATACAAAAGAAATTATTTTCTTGGTCAAAACCATTAAAGTAAACAACACCATCGTTAGAAAAACATTCAACAATAGTAAAATTAAAATCTTGATCAAAATCATCTAAAGAAGAACAATCAACAAAAAAGTCTAATTGTTCATCAAAAATAATTTGTTCAATTCTATTATTAATAGCATTATCATTCAAAGTAGATAAAGCATAACCAGTAACACAGTTCATACCTGATTGATTAGTAGTAATAAACTTGTATAATTCTTCTCTTAGTTCTTTAGTGTATGACATTTTAAACCTTTAATTTATATTATTATAGTGAAGTTATACTTAAAACAAAGTTAAAAGTGAAGACAGAGTTAAAATATTTTAAAACAAATTAGTGTTTACTTAAAGAGGAGTTGAGGAAAATAGATAAAAAGTATATAAAAGAAGTAAATGAACAAATAGAAAAAGATAGTTTTTATATTTGGGTTATAATAAACATAAAGGAAAAAAAATGAAAAAAAAATTAATAGCAGCAATACTAACAGCAACAACAATAGTAAATGCAAATATATATGGGGAGATGGAAGTCCAAGTTAAAAATGTCCAAAAAGTTTTAAAAACAGTGACAATAAGAAAAGCAGAAAAAGAATGTTGGACTGAAATAGTACAAGTGAGAGTGGATGAAAATGAAAAAACAGCAGGGAATCAATTATTTGGAGCATTATTAGGTGGGGCATTAGGAAGTCAATTTGGTGGTGGTTCAGGTAAAAAAATAGCAACGGTTGCAGGAGCAGTAATAGGAGCTAATACAATGGGTGATACAAATGGTACTGAAAATATATATGAAGAAAGAGAAATAGAGAAGTGTAAAACTAAGTATATCCCAAGAACAGAAGAAAGATTTTCACATTATGTTAATTTCGCAGATTTCGGTGGAAAAGAAATAAAAAAAAGAAGTGGAATACCTTTAGAAACAATAACAATTAGATATGATTACTAAGTTCCATAGTTGAATGAAAAGAAAAGGTTTAGAGAATATTAGAAGTGTCAAAAGAATCAATACCAAAAAAAGCTTTAAATAAATAATATTAATTATTATTATAATCTTAATAATTGATGAAAAAAGGAATATGAAAATGAAAAAAAATAGTATAGAAAATTTAATAAAGATATTAAAAATAAAAAAAGAAAAAAGTATAAATATAAGTGATGACATTATTACGAAAAACATTAAAACATTTATAGATAAATTTCCAGAAGAAGGTTATTTATTAGAAGAATATCAAACAAAAGAAGATGGAAGAAAAATAGTTTTAGAACAATTGGAAAATTTATTATTAAATACAAAAAAAATAGAGGAACTTAGTTGGGAACAATTAGAAAAAGATATGTTTGGTGGTATTATTGAGTATAGAAAAAATAAAGATTCATATGATGAAGAAGCACAAGTTAGAATGGATTTTTTAAATACATTCTTTGTTAAATATGGATATATATCTGCAAAAGGAACAGGGAAAGGTTTTGGTCAAGCAGGTGACAAATTATCAGACATCATAAAAGAGATAAAAAAAACAGACAGTATTGAAAAAGAGAGTTTGGCAAAAATAGAAATATTAGAAAATATATTAAAAGATATTAGAACTGAAATGGTTCAAATGATAAATAATATAAATAAATATAAAGAACAAGAATTTGATCAAATAAAAGATATATTTGGAAGATTAAAAGAAATTAATCAAAAAACCAAAAATCAATATAGAGAAGAAGATGAAGTATTTGTTCAAAATATAGAAAAAGAAATGAAAAATTTATTTAAAAACTCAAAAAAGAAAGAAGAAAAATCTTCAATTGAAATTAAGAGATAATTTTAATTAATTCTTTTTTTTGTTCTTCTAAAAGACCTTCAAAGAAAATAGTATTATCTGTTTTATTTATAATTTCAGTTAATACTACTCTGGAGAGACATACAAAAAATGATTTTAATTCATCACTTAAGTCTTTAGATAATTCAAATTTATCAAGATTGAATAATAATGAGTTTTTATTTTTAAAAATACTATTTATTTCAGAATCTAACATATTTTTTTTATAACCAAAGATACAAAAATTACTTCTATTATCTAAAGTATCAATAAAAAACTTTAACTTATTTTGTTTCTCAAGTAAGGTTTGTGCTTCAAAAATAGTAAGTGTGTTGTTTAAAAGTGAATTTGTAGTATTTAAATCTACTAATAAAGTATCATTAAATGTCAAAGCAAAGTCAAAGTTTAAAATATTATTATTTTTAATTAAAAATGATGAATCAACGTTATTTTGAAAAGTATCAATGTCAGTTAGTAAAACATCCCATAAGTAATCTTGTTTATTTTTGTATTTATAATAGTTGTTTTTTATTAAATCTTTAAACCATTTATTGTTTGTGTTAGTCATATATATCCTATATTTAGTAATAGATATTATATAATAGTATAACTTAAATTAAGGTTAATTAAGAATAGAAAAAAACAAAAAAAGGGACAATATTTATAGATTTTGAAAAAATAGATAAAGAAGGGTAATTAACAGTAGTTAAGAAAAGTAAGTAAAACTATTAAAATTAGAGAGAAAAGTTCAAATAGTAATAATAAACTTTATTTTGGTGTAGAACTTACAACAAGTGGAATAAAAGAATTTAAAGAAAAATATCAAAAGAATTATATTGTAAAAGAAATAGTAGAAAAAAATTCAAAAGATATACTTCAAGAAATTATAAATTATGACACTAAAGTAAATATGAGAAAAGAATTAGAGAGAAAAGGATATAAAAAAAAAGTTAAAACAAAAAAAGAAAAATAAATATTATAATTTAATATTAAAATATCTTATAATTGAAACAAGATAATATAAAAAATGTCAAGGGAGGAAAAATGGCAAAAGAAAACAAAAATAATT
>Ga0233442_1000860_pt1 | contig 26003 bp, 20 predicted proteins | sample SI_123_September_3_FD_182789 | JGI IMG/M metagenome (GOLD analysis project Ga0233442, IMG submission 182789) | Seawater microbial communities from Saanich Inlet, British Columbia, Canada - SI_123_September2016_150_MG | ecosystem: Environmental > Aquatic > Marine > Inlet | place: Canada: British... | reverse complement strand
GAAGATGGATGATGCGCTGCTGGAAGCCGCGGCCGATCTCGGCGCGTCGCGGCTGAAAGCCTTCTGGCTGGTGACAGTCCCGCTGTCATTGCCCGGTGTCGGCGCGGGCCTGCTGCTGTGCTTCATTCCCATTGTCGGCGAATTCGTGATCCCCGATCTGCTGGCGGGTTCGGATCGCATGATGATCGGCCAGACATTGTGGCTGGAGTTCTTCACCAACAAGGACTGGCCGGTGGCATCGGCGATTGCGATCGTGCTGCTTGCGCTGCTGCTGGTGCCGCTGCTGGTCTATGAGAAGCTGCAGCGCCGTCATCTGGAGACGCACTGATGGCGGCCCGCAACGTCGCACGCCTGTCGGGTTTCAACCTGGGGTCCATCGCCCTGGGACTGGCGTTCCTGTACCTGCCCATCGCGATTCTCGTCATCTATTCGTTCAACGCCTCGCGTCTGGTGACGGTGTGGGGCGGCTGGTCGCTGCGCTGGTACACCGAATTCTTCAATGACGAGGCCATGCTGTCGGCCGCATGGATGAGCCTGCGTGTGGCATTTTTCTCGGCAACGGCGGCGACTGTGCTCGGCACGCTGGCGGCGCTGGCGTTGTCGCGCGGCGAGCGCTTCAGGGGGCGCACGCTGTTCTCCGGCATGCTTTACGCGCCGCTGGTGATGCCGGAAGTCATTACCGGGCTGTCGCTGCTGCTGCTGTTCGTGGCCATCGATGCCGGGCGCGGATTCTGGACCGTCACCATCGCACACACCACGCTGACCATGTGCTTCGTCACGGTGGTGGTGCAGTCGCGGCTCGGCGCGCTCGACCGCAGCCTCGAGGAGGCCGCGATGGATCTTGGCTGCTCCCCGGTGCAGGCCTTCATCGCAGTGACGCTGCCGCTGATGCTGCCGTCGATCGCGGCGGGCTGGATGCTGGCCTTTACGCTCTCGCTCGACGATCTGGTGATCGCGAGTTTCACCACGGGGCCGGGCTCGGCGACGCTGCCGATCCGGATCTATTCGGAGGTCCGGCTCGGCGTGAAGCCGGAGATCAATGCAATCTGTACGCTGGTGATCGCGGCGGTTGCGCTAGTGATCGTTGCGGCGTCGCTGGTGTCGAAACTGTCGAGCGACCAGGGCGAAAACGCAGCGCCGCTTTAGTCGGCCTTTTCCGGATGGGATTCGGTGGCCGCCGGAGGCATGGCTTGCGCGGGGCTGTCGGCAGGCGGCGCCGATGGCGGCGCATCGGTGGAATGCGGCGGCACGGGTGTTTCTGCGGGCGGGATCGGGGCGGGCAGGACCGGCGTCGGCAGCGACGTGGATGTGCCGGACGGCGGAGCTGCGGCCTGGGGTTGTGCCGCAGGCTGCTCCGGCTTCTTGCCGCCGGTGAAACGTTCGATCACGGATTTCACCGCGTCGCGCGTTTTACGGTCCTTCAGCGAATCGAGCAGCGGTGCAGACGCAGGCGAGCGGCGGATCAGTGAATCCGAATCCGGGAAAATCAGCGGATCGTCCCACGGGCCCTGCACGACAAACGGAAGCTGAAACGCCGGCGGCGCGTCGCTTGCGGTGACGAGACTGGCGACGCCCTTCAGATCGTATTCGCGGGACGGCACCGAGGCCGTCCCGGTCATCAGCACGCGCGTCGTGGGGCCCTCGATCCGCGCGTCTTCCGCTGTGGCGACGCCGTCGTTGAAGCGGATCGCGATGTTCAGCGAATCGAACGGCGTCGAGCCGTTGCGGAAATTGCCCGCGCCCGACAGCGGGCGGCGTTCCAGCCGCTTGAGGAGTTGTTCGACATTGAGCCCGCTGATCGCGCCATCGTGGCCGGTCAGCGTCGCGGTACCGTCGAGCGATTGCGCCAGCGTAAACGGACTGGCGCCCTTGGCCTCCAGCGCGAAGTTAAGATTGCCACGTCCTGTCAGCCTGTTGACGCCAAACAGTTCCTGAACGCAACTCGCCAGGTCGACATCGGTAAACTGGAACTGGGCCTTGACCTCGGCGTCCGCGTCGGCGCGCGTCACGCCGAATGATCCCTTGAGGATGCCGCCGTAAATCTGTGCTTCGCCGATGCTCAGCGCCAGCGTTCCGCTGCGCAGGTTTGCGCCGAGCGCGGTGCGGCCGATCCTGGTGGGGCCGATGGCGACCTTCGCCGCCGACAGGCGCATGTCGAGATCGGTGGCGGAGAGGCCGCGCAGGTCGAACAGCTGCCGGTTCCAGTCACGCGCACCGCTGGCGACCAGGCGAATGGTGTCGATGTAGGGCGTAAAGTCGAGCGCATCCGCAGCGAGGGTGGCTTGCACCCTCTGCCGGTCGTTGTTGCTGTAGGTGATGACGCCTTCGGCGGTGTTGCCGTCGAGTTCGAGATTGACGTTGGTCAGTGCGATCGAGTCACCGACCATGTTGGTGCGGGCCTTGAGCGCGAAGCGTCCCAGTCCGCCGGTGCCGGGAGGAGCCTGCCCGGCCCAGCGCAGCGCGTTGCGCAGCGACGGGCTGTCGGCGGTGAGCGTGCCTTCCATCAACAGGCTGGTGCGGTTGGCCACCGCGCCGTCGAAGGCAAATTTCAGTGGCGTGCTGGCGACGCGGACCTTGATGCCGGAACGGTCTCCGGACAGCGCGGCGATGAAATCGGTGATGCTGAGGCTGCCGTCGACGAGCTCATTGCGCCAGTTGAACTGTCCGGTGGCGGCGAAGGAGCGCGAGATTGACGGCCATGCGAGCGACAGATCGATGCCATTGACGGTCTCGGCAATCTCGCGGGCATCGTTCTGAAAGGTGAGGACGCCCTCCTTGATACGGATTTCGGAGAACGACACCGGGCTGTCGACGCCCGGCTTGATGGTGCGGGCCAGCGTCTCGATGATGGGCGACCAGTTGCTGCGGCCGTCGGCGTTGCGCTTCACGTTGATCCGCGGATGCAGCAACGTCACGTCGGCGATTTCATAACGCCGCATCAGGAGCGGCAGCAGGCGCAGGTTCGCCGTGAGTTCCTCGACGGTCAGAGGCTCGTCGGCGATGCCGCTGCCGCGCGAACTCGCGCCCTTCAATCCGACCTGCTGCAATGTGATGGCGCTGCCCGGAAAAATCGAAACGCGCACGTCGCCGTTGACCATCAGGTCGAGACCGGTCGCCGCGCGAATCTGTTTCTCGACCGAAAGCCGCACGGCGTTCGGGTCGATCATCCAGGAAATGGCGATCAGGCCGAGCAGCGCGGCAGCAAGAAATGCCGCAATCGGCATCCCCAGGCGCTTTATCCCTTGGGCCATCGTCAATGAGGTCATCCGGCAGGTTTGGGTCTGAAGGCACCGGCAGGTTTCCCACCGCAGCGCAGGCTGCAACTTGATTGCTTTTCTTGACGCTTTCAAGGCCATCCCAAGCCGTAACCCCTGCAATCGCGTCCCAAAACCAAGGTATTCGAAGGTGTTCGGACAAGATGGCGCGCCGGACCGCATTGCCGGACAGCGGCCGGGCGAGGCGCCGCGCCGCGATTGACGCGCCTTGAAGATTCCGCCTAATAATCGCCTCGAAAGCGGACTTGCGAACCACCACACGAGCGGCTTGCCCGCCCATTTCCCTCCATCAGGTTGCACCCTCATGAACAAGGTTTACCCCGACGCGAAATCCGCGCTCGATGGCGTTGTGAAAGACGGCATGATGATCATGTCCGGCGGTTTCGGCCTCTGCGGCATCGCCGAGGTCCTGTCCGACGCCTTGCGCGAAAGCGGGGTCAAGAACCTGACGGTTGTGTCGAACAATGCCGGCGTCGACGGCATCGGGCTCAGCCGCCTGCTGGAAACCCGCCAGATCAAGAAGATGATTTCGTCTTATGTCGGCGAGAACAAGCTGTTCGCGCAGCAGTTCCTCGCGGGCGAACTCGAACTGGAATTCAATCCGCAGGGCACTCTGGCAGAGCGCATTCGCGCCGGCGGTGCTGGCATCCCGGCGTTCTTCACCAAGACGGGTGTCGGCACGCTGATCGCCGAAGGCAAGGAAGTCCGCGAGTTCAATGGCGAGAAGTACATCATGGAGACCGGCCTCGTCGCCGATCTCGCCATCGTTCACGCCTGGAAGGGCGATACCGCGGGCAATCTCGTGTATCGCAAGACCGCGCGCAACTTTAACCCGATGATGGCGACCGCTGCGAAGGTCACCATCGCGGAAGTCGAGCACCTTGTTCCGGCTGGCGAGATCGATCCCGATCACATTCATACGCCGGGCATTTTCGTGCAGCGTGTGGTGCAGGTCGATCCGAAGCTGAAGCGTATCGAGCAGCGCACCCTGCGCAAGCGCGCGTAACTGATTTCCAGAGGAGAGCCCCATGGCCTGGACCCGTGAACAGATGGCAGCGCGCGCCGCGAAGGAACTGCGCGACGGCTATTACGTCAATCTCGGCATCGGAATCCCGACGCTGGTCTCGAACTATATTCCCGCCGGCCTCGACGTTTCGCTGCAGAGCGAGAACGGCATGCTCGGCATGGGCCCGTTTCCGTATGAGGGCGAGGAAGATCCCGATCTCATCAACGCCGGCAAGCAGACGGTGACCGAACTGCCGGACACCAGCTACTTCTCCAGCGCGGATTCGTTCGCGATGGTGCGCGGCGGCCATATCGATCTGTCGATCCTCGGCGCGATGCAGGTCGCCGAGAACGGCGATCTTGCCAACTGGATGATCCCCGGCAAGATGGTGAAGGGCATGGGCGGCGCGATGGATCTCGTCGCCGGCGTCAAGCGCGTCGTCGTTGTGATGGAGCACTCCGCCAAGGATGGCCCAAAGCTCCTGCATCGCTGCAACCTGCCACTGACCGGCGAACGCGTCGTCGACATGGTCGTCACCGATCTGGCGGTGTTCACCATCGACAAGCACGGCAAGGACGGCATGGCCCTCATTGAGCTTGCCGACGGCGTCACGCTCGACGAGGTGAAGGCAAATACCGAGGCGACTTTCCGCGTCGCGCTGAAGAACGCTTGAGTGATTTAACGCTATCGCCGGCCGAGAAAGCCGGGATTTAGCGCGGACGGCAACTGCGAACGCATGTCGGTGTCGAAGGTCGCGGACGGCTGCACGTAACCGGCTGAAAGCGACAGACTGATATTCGAAGTCGGTTTGAATTCGACTCCAGCGTTGATGCTGGTGGCGAGCGTGCTGCTCCGCTCGAAGCCGGGCGTGACGAGCGATGTAAATACGTCCGGCGTCGTTCGAAGCGAACTGACGCCTCCGAAGAATGTGACCGGCGTGTCGCCGAGGCTCTTGAAGCTGTAGGCGTATTGCGCGCCGTCGGACGACAACCCGCTGCCGCCGGTAAATGCGCTTGCGCCAAAGCTGCCGGTGAATGAATTCGCCGGTATGCTGTAACTACTGAACGAAAAGCCCTTGCGAAAGCCGTCCTCGTCCGGCGTACTTCCCCAATATTGCGTCGTGGTCTCGCCACCGAGTCCGAAAGGTCCACCCGGAATCCAGTACTGGATTGGCGCCACCTGGGCCTGAGCGGCAGGTGCCGTCAGATACAGCACTACAGCGAGGGCAAGCCCCCGTTTGGCTGCGACTCGATATTTCAGAGCATCCATCATTGCAGACATTATAGCGTTGCGGTGATCCCAAGCACAGCCGAAAAAGGAAACGGTTCCAGAGACTATCCGCTTTCCGGGACCGAGCGGTGTAATCGCCTGTTACATTGAGGCCTCTTGCATTTTGCCGCGAACGTGGTCCGTATCGGACCGAACGAGGACAACCGGATGCGCGGCAGCATTGAAGACAAGGCCTTCCTGATCCTGATCGTGGTGGTATCGCTGGCCTTTGGCTGGATACTCACGTCGTTTTACGGGGCGATTCTCTGGGGCGTCGTGATCGCCATCATGTTCGCGCCGCTCTACCGGCGGCTGCTGCGGAGGATTCCGCAGCGGCCCATGCTGGCGGCGCTGGCGATGATCGTGCTGGTCGTGATGATCGTGATCCTGCCGCTGACGCTGATCGCCGCGTCGCTGACGCAGCAGGCGGCGGCTGTGTTCGCGAAGGTGCAGTCCGGTCAACTCGACTTCGTCAAATTGTTTCAGCAGAGCCTTGATGCGCTGCCGCAATGGGTAACCGGTGTGCTCGACCGCTTCGGCATCGCCAGCCTCGGCGGGATGCAGGAGAAAATCTCCGCCGGGCTGCTCAAAGGCAGCCAGCAGATCGCGGCCCAGGCATTGAACATCGGCCAGAGCACGTTCGAATTCATCGTCAATGTCGCCATCATGCTTTATCTGCTGTTCTTTCTGTTTCGCGATGGCAACGCGTTGTCGCAACGCGTCAAGGACGCCATTCCATTGCGCGCCGAACTGCGCGACGCGCTGCTGGAGAAATTCACTGTCGTGATCCGCGCCACGGTGAAGGGCAGTCTTCTGGTCGCCATGGCGCAGGGCGCGCTGGGCGGTCTGATCTTCTGGATACTCGGTATAAATGCGGCGCTGCTGTGGGCCGTGCTGATGGCATTCCTGTCGCTGCTGCCAGCCGTCGGCGCCGGTCTGGTCTGGATGCCGGTCGCGCTTTATCTCCTGGCCACAGGATCGTTTCTTGATGGCGCGATCCTGATCGCCTACGGCTTTCTGGTTATCGGCCTCGTCGACAATCTGCTGCGCCCGATGCTGGTGGGCAAGGACACCAAGCTGCCGGATTATGTCGTGCTGATCTCGACGCTGGGCGGCATCGAAGCCTTCGGGCTCAACGGCTTTGTCATCGGTCCGGTCATCGCGGCCATGTTCATCGCGGCGTGGGATATCTTTTCGATATCGCGAAAGACCGATCAGGCGGGCACGACCTAATCGTTTCTGCCGACGCCTAGTGGTCCGATTCTAACATTCGCATCCCATTGCAACGGGCCTTTTTGCGAATGTTGGAATCAAAGGACCACTAGCAAATATAGGTTTCTAGTGGAGTTTGGATTTGACATTCGCTTCACTCACTCGCGGATAGCCGGCTAGCGAATGTCAAATCTACTCCACTAGGCCGGCCCCTGCGGAATATCCGAGAACCGCGTCAGCCATGCCACCGGCCCGATGCTGGCCGCCACGATCAGAAGCGCGGCGAGCGCGCCGTCCTCGAAGCTGCCGCGGCTGGCATACTGATAGATCGAGGTCGCCAGCGTCTCGACATTGAGCGGACGCAGCAGCAGCGTTGCCGGCAATTCCTTCAGGCAATCGACGAACACCACGATGGCCGCGCCGAGCAGGGCCGGACGTAGCAGCGGGAGGTGAATCCGGCGCATGGCGGTGATCTGTCCGGCGCCTGCGCTGCGCGCGCTGTCGTCGTAATCGAACGGAATGCGCTCAAAGCCGGCCCGCAGAAATCCGGTCGGCACCGCGAGAAAGCGGATGACATAGGCTGTGACCACAGCCGCGCCGGACCCCATCAGCACGAGGCCTGGCAATGCCAGTCCGAGCCACGCCGCGAATGTGTTGAGCGCGTTGTCGATTGCCAGCACCGGCGATAACAGGCCGAGCGCCAGGACCAGCCCCGGCAGCGCGTAACCGGTCTGGGCGATATTGGCAGAGAACGAGCGCCATGAGCCGGGCCGCCAGCGCGTTGCGAGGATCGTCGCCAGTCCAAGAGCGAGCGCCACCAGCGTCGCAAGCGCCGCGAAGATCACCGAGTTGACCGCATCGCGCCAGATCGCTGTGTCCATCGTCATCAAGGAGCGGTGAATGCTCTGCTGCAGCAGAAACAGCAGCGGCACGATGAAGCCGAGCAGCACCGGCAGGGCGCACGCGGCGAAGGCCAGCCAGCCCTTGATCCCGTTGAACGGCGTGCGCGGTGTCAGCCGCGGACTCTCGGACGAGAATTCGGTGACGGCGTTGCGGCGGCCATAGCGTTCCATTGCGATCAGCCCGCCGACGATCACCAGCACGAGGCAGGACAGTTGCGCAGCGCCCGCCAGGCTGCCGCGATTGAGCCAGGTCGTGAAGATCGAGACGGTGAGCGTGCGCACGCCAAGATATTCGCTGGCGCCGATGTCATTCAGCGTTTCCAGTGCGACGAGCGCAAGGCCCACGGCCAGCGCCGGCCGCGCCATAGGCAGCGAGATGCGCAAGAAAATGTTCCAGCGGCCCGCGCCGAGTGTGCGCGCGGCTTCCGCGAACTCGGCGCTCTGCAACTGGAACGTCGCGCGCGCCGACAGATAGACATAAGGATAGAGCACGATGCCGATGATGAGGATCGCGCCGGGCAGCGAGCGCAGATTGGGCAGCAGCGTGAGCGCGTCGCGCGCAGGGAGCCACAGCGTCAGCGTGCGATGGACGAGGCCGAGCGGCTCGAACAGATCGACATAAACATAAGCTGCAATGTAGGTCGGAATCGCCAGCGGCAGCGGCAGCAGCCAGAGCAGCACGCTGCGGCCCGGAAAATCATGCGACGACACCAGCCATGCGGTGCCCGCGCCCGCAAGAAGCGCAACCGATCCAACGCCGAACAGCAGCGCTGCGGTGTCGCGCAGCGCCAGCGGCAGCACGTAGTCGATGAGATGCGACCAGAGACCCGGCGCGGGCTGCGCCGCGATCACGATGATCGCGAGCACCGGCAGCGCGACAAGCGCCGCGGTGAAAACCGCCAGCACCGAGACGGCGGGTTCGGCAATGCGGGTGGTGGTCACGTGTCCTCACTCCCTCTCACCGCTTGCGGGGAGAGGGTTGGGGTGAGGGGCATGTTTTTACGCGAAGGTTTACAAGTGCGCCTCACCGGGCGCCAAAGCGCGTCCAAGACGCGCGTAAACGCGCTTGTGGCGCCGACCTCTCCCCGTAAACGGGGAGAGGTGAAGAGGGCCAATTCTTCCGTCATTGGTTCGTTAATCAGAACGAGGGCCTCAATTGTCGAACCCCACCTTGTCGACCAGCGTGGAGGCCGTCTTGCGGTTGGCCGCGATCTTCGAGATCGGCAGCGTGTCGGCGTTCAGTTTGCCATAGCCTGCGATGGTGGGATGGATGGCGACACCGGCGCGGACCGGGTACTCGTAGTTGGCGTCGGCATACATCTGTTGCGCCTTCTCGCCTGCGAGCCATTCGATCAGTTTGACGCCATTGGCGCGGTTTGGCGCATTCTTCGCCAGCAGAACGCCCGAGAGATTCACATGGGTGCCGCCGCCGGCGAAGGTCGGCAGGATCACCTTGGTGGCTTCCGCCCACGGCTTCTTGTCGGCGTCGTGGTTCATCATCAGCGCCCAGTAGTAGGTGTTGCCGATGCCGATGTCGCATTTGCCAGCCGCGACGTCGCGCGCAGTTTCGCGGTCGCCGCCGGATGGTTTTTGCGCGAGATTGGCCTTGACGCCGCGCAGCCATTCCTCGGCTTTGGCTTCGCCATGATGCGCGACATAGGCCGCGAACAGCGCGTTGTTGTAGATGTGCTGGCCGGAGCGGATGCAGATCTTGCCCTTCCATTTCGGATCGGCCAGTTCTTCATACGTAATGGCATCTTGCTTCACGCGATCCTTCGAGGCGTAAATCACGCGCGCGCGCATCGAGATGCCGGCCCAGTGGCCGTCCGGATCGCGGTATTGCGCGGGCACGATCTTGTCGAGCGCATCCGACTTGATCGGCTGGGTCACGCCGGCATCCACTGCTTCGGCGATGCGGCCGACATCCACCGTCAGCAGCACGTCGGCGGGGCTGTTGGCGCCCTCGGCCTTGATCCGCTGCTCAAGACCGGAACTCGCGGAGACAATGTTGACCTTGATGCCGGTGTCCTTGGTGAAGGCATCGATCAGCGGCTGTACCAACTTGGTCTCGCGGTAGGTGTAGACGTTCACCTCGCCGGACTGGGCAAATGCCGGGCTGTTCAAAATCATCGCGGATGCGACAGCGGTTGCTGCAGCGGCAATGCGGGTTCGTGACATGAGAAACTCCGGCGCTTGATAAGTGCGCTGAACTGAAAGCAGCGCATCGTGCTGGTTCTGTAGCGCAGCGGACGTGGACATTCACGCGGCGCGATGTCGCGAGAGTGCGAGTTTAGAGCGATTCCAGATTGTTTATGCGATCGCGCTGGCGTGGGAGAACACGACCTCGATCAGCGTGCCCGAATGCGGCGCGGTCTTGATGTGGAATTGCGCACGGTTGGCCTCGACGAGTGCTTTGGTTAGCGACAGGTTCACGACCGAGCCGTCGGCGGTCTGGTCCGATGCGCCCGCCGTGCGGAACGGCGCCATCGCGGCGGCGATCTCGTTGTCGTTGAGGCCGTGGCCGGTGTCGCGGACGCGCAACACGATGTCGCCGAAATCGGTGGTCGCGGTTGAGACGATCACCTGTCCGCCGGTGTTGGCGAGGTGGATCGAATTCCCGATCAGGTTCATCGCGATCTGGCGCAGCGCGCGGGCGTCGGCCTTCACGGTCGGCAGGGCATGGGCCAGCGATGTACGGATGATGATACGCTCGCGGTTGGCCTGCGGCTGCATCACCGCGACGCATTGCTCGACCATGCTGTTGAGGTCCTGGCTCGCGAACGACAGTTCCATCTTGCCGGATTCGATGCGCGACAGGTCGAGCAGGTCGTCGATGATCGCCATCACGCGCTGGCCGGAGGCGCGGATGTCCTTCATGTATTCGACATAGCGTTCGTTGCCGAGTGCGCCGAAGCGTTCCTCGATCATCACATCGGCGAAGCCGATGATGGCATTCAGCGGCATGCGGACTTCGTGGCTGATCCGCCCCAGAATATCCGCCTTGGCATTCGTCGCGCGCTCGACCTGACGCCGCGCCTGCATCAAATCGCCTTCGCCCTTCTTCGCCTGCGATATGTCGCGGAAGATCGCGAAGAAGCGCGCGTTGTCGGGCCGGGTGCGGCCGACGGTCATCGACAAGGGAATAGCGCTGCCGTCGCGGGCACGGCCCAGCAACTCGCGGTCATGGCGAAGCAGGCTCGTCACCGCAGCGGTCCGGACCTCGTTTACATAATCCTGCACCGCGCGCTGGCTGTCCGGTGCGAACAGATCGGTCAGATTGAGCGCTGCCATCTCGTTGTCGTCGCGGCCGAACAGGACTTCGGCGCTGCGGTTGCAGGAAAGGAGGCGGCCTTCGCCATCGAACACCACGACGCCTTCAGCGGTGTTGTCGAGAATGGTGCCAAGCTCTTCCGCCTGCGTGGTGTCATCGCTGGTCACGACAACTGGCGCGATCATCGCTGCGGGCGTCGTTTCGATTCGGTCGGCACGCGGCCCGGAGAACACCAGTGCATGGGAGGGTTCGCCGTCCCATGTGATGGCGAACAGCCGGGCGTCGGCGGGTTCGCCCTTGTCTGGGCCGCTCTTGCTGGTGGCCGCAATCACAACCGGCGTGCCGGTCTCCGAGGTGCTGCTGGCGGAGCCCGCGCCGGCTTCGACGGTCAGCGCGTCGAGGCCGCCGGCCTCGGTCAACGCATGAAGATCGTCGTATCCGGTAGAAGCGAGAAACGCCTTGTTGGCGTAGAGCAGCCGGTCGAGCCGGTACACCAGAATGCCGACCGGCAGACGATCGAGAAGTTGCGAATCCTGCGCGGCATTGGCGCGCGGCAGCACCGGCTCCGGTTGCAGGAAGGCGGGCGGGTTTTCGAGCGCCGGCTGTTCGGAAGCCGGTTCGTGCGCTTGCCCGGTGTCGTCGGCCGCGAACAGTTCGGCCACCGATGCATCGGTCAGCGTGTCGTTCTCTGTCGCATTCTCAAGACGCGCCGAGAGCCGCCGCGCCAGTTCATCGAAGGCGTTGCTTTCCACTGCCGTCAGCGCGGGCGCTTTCGGCTCGGCCACGGGAAACGGTACGACGTTTTGCGGAGTATCCACGGGGGACTTCGATTCGGTTCGCGGTGAATTCTCTGTCGGGAAGTTGTCTTGCGTGCTGCCCACAAGGTGCAACGGCTCCATTGGAGCATCGACGTCCGCCGCGTCCGTGACGTCCTGGCTCACCGGTTCTTTGCCGGTGGCATCATAAACCGTGACGTCTTGCGCCGCCGGTTCATCGGACGGTGGCGTTGCAGGCGGTTTCGATGAATACAGCCCGTCGTCGCCGCGCCGCGCAGCGAGCCGCGCCATGCCCTCGATATCGCGGCAGACGCCGAAGCCGCGATAGCCGAGAAATTGTCCGGCGCGGTCGTAGATCGGCAGGCCCGACAGTTCGACCGGCAATCGTGCGCCTGCACCGTCGGCGGGCCAGTTCACGACGATGTTGCTCCAGGTCTCGCGGGTTGCAACTGCCGCCGCCACTTGGTCGTCGGGATCGAGGCCGAGCGTATCGGCGATTTCATTCCAGGGTCTGCCGAGCGCGGCAGCGGTGCGCGAGCCGATCAGGCGGGTGAATTCGTCGAGGCCGAGCGAAAAGCGGCCGTCCTCGTCCATGTGCCACATGAAGCGCAGCGGATGCCGCCGCGGCGTCAATGGCGGGCCGTCCATTTCCAGCAGCGTCGCCGAAACATCGTGGGTGCCGATGTCGTGCGCTGCCGGCTTGCGGCGCTCGTCGTCGAAATAGATTCGCGTGACATGGTCTGCGGGCGCGCCTTGATGCGCAGGTTCGCGCGGCGCGGGCTCTGATCCATCGCTCGCCTGTGTCTCGGATGGGTGAGGCGGTGTGATGCTGCTCTGCTGAACCGGCGATGCCTGTTCGCTCTGTTCGTCGAACACGGATTCGAAAAGATCGACCGGCGTCACTTCGAAAGGTGTTTCCGGCGCCGCGCTTTGGTGTGGAACGCCGGCGAGCGTTTCCAGCATGTGTTCAGCCTGCTCAACCGGCGCGGTCTGCGCCACATGTTCGGTGACACCTGCGGGCTCCGGCTCATCAGGTGCGACGACCACGGGCGTCGGCTTCGGCATTGGCTTGGGCACAATGACGGCGCCGATCAATGCAACCAACGCTGTCCCTTCGCCGGTCCCGACGCGATGCACGGTGACGCGGCCGAGATCCATTTGCAGGGTCGCCTGTCCGTCGCGCAGCGCGCCATTGCGCGCGTCGTCGAATCCGGGGCCGGTGAGATCGTTGAACAGGCCGGGGAAGTTTTTCGCGCGATCATTTGCGCCGGCCAGCGCGCCGTTCGGCGTGAAGGTCATGGCGGGCATCGAGACGCTGTCGACCAGATGCGCGAGCCGCTCGGTCAGCGGCATCGGGCGTCCGACGGGGTCCGCGGCGGCGATGAGAATGCCCGCGGTCCCGTCAGCGAAGGTGAGCCGCGCGCAGGAGCATGTCAGCAGGCGGCCAAGCGGTGCGCCGAAACCGCGCAGCCGTTCGAGCCGCGGCGTGCCGGCTGGCGACAGCCGTGCGGCGAGTTGCGCCGCCTGGCGGCGCTGCGGATCGGCGGGTCCGACTTTTCTTTCAGAAAGTGCTGCGGCGCTGCGTTCGCCGAACAACCGCGCCCCGATGGTATTGGCCCAGAGAATGTGTGCGCCGTCGAGCGACCAGACCCACGCAGACAGGCTGCTCGTCGCATGAACCGCAAGACGCGGATCGCGGATGCCCTGGAGCTGGAAGTCGGCTTTGCTCATGTTCGACAACGGGTCTGTCACTCGCTTCAAAGCGCCGGATCGCGGCGCGGGAGGTGGGTTCGGCAGCCTTAACAAATGATTAGTATGGCGCAGCTGCCGCAAGGTCCACCAGTGCGCTGCGAGACTACCCATCCAAACCAGCGATAACGTTAATTCCCCGGCGCGCTGAACCTCAACGCCGCTCGGGCGTTGGGTGTTGCAAAACATATTCAAACGTTCACGATGGGCGGGCAGGAACTGTCGTTGCGCTGCGTCATATGTGGTGCCACCCGGCGGTGAATTGCGGACACGGGTCCGGCAGACGGGCCCGCATGTGTAACAGGAGGGTGCGACATGGCAGGCAATCAGTTCGAGATTCCGAAGGAAATGCGCTCAATGGCGGAAGCGAGTCTGGAGCAGGCCCGCAAGGCCTTCGAATCCTTCATCAGCAGCGCCCAGCAGACCGCGTCCGCATTTGGCGGATCGTCGTTCGGCGCCCCCGGCGAGGCCGCCAAGGACATCAGCGCCAAGGCCATCGCTTTTGCGGAGAAGAATGTGCAGTCCTCGCTGGCCTACGCCCAGCAGTTGATTCACGCCAAGGACCTGACCGAGGTGATGCGCCTGCACACCGAATACGTTCAGGGCCAGATGCGCGCGCTTGCCGAGCAGGCCAGCGAAATGGGCCAGGCTGTGACCCGCGCGGCCATGGATGCCAGCAAACCCAAATAGCCGTTTTCCGGGCGTTTCAGCCCGCCAGCAGCAGCCTGATCCGGCCTCCCGCCGGATCAGGCATGTGCCGGGCTGGGTGGTATTTTGTTGCAATGCACAAAGTCTCGCCTATAGTGCCAAACAGAGACTGATCTTGCGCAGGGCCCAACAGTTACCCAGGAGGCCTTGCGCGGCCGGTTGCACCGCCCCGGCCATTCAATTCCAGACACACAAGGAATATCGATATGAGCGCGAATGATCCGTTTGCGGTTGTCCCCTTCAAGGTCCCGGAGCAGTTTCGCGCCTTCGCCGAGATGGGCGTTTTCCAGGCCAGCGACGGCTACCAGAAGCTCAAGGACGCGGCGGTTTCCAACAACGGGGCTTTGGGGGCGATGGTCACGTCGGCCGCCAAGGGCGCCGGTGACCTCACCTCGACGGTGATCGGGATGGCCCAGACCAACACCGAGGCGGCCTTCGCCTTTACCCAGAGCCTGATGGGCGTGAAATCGCTGCCGGAAGCTTTCGAGCTGATGAATGCGCATGCCCGCAAGCAGTTCGAGGTTTTCAGCGCGCAGTCGCAGGATCTTGCCACGCTGACCCATAAGGTCGCGGTCGAAGCTGTCGAGCCGATCGCCACCGGAGCGGCCAAGGCCTTCAAACCCGGTCTCTGACCGGACCGCCGATCACGGAACAGGTGCATCCGGATGAACCTTTTGTTCTTCCGGCGCGACCCCATAACGAGCTGTTCGCGACGCTCATTCGGCAGGTCAAAGCGTCTTGCAAAAGCGCGGCGTTGCACCTAGTTTCCCGCGAAATCGCCGCCCTTGGCGGGGCCGCCTCCAGGTGGCCGTCCGATTGAAAATGCAGTTGTAGCTCAGCTGGTTAGAGCGCCGGATTGTGGATCCGGAGGTCGGTGGTTCGATCCCACCCAACTGTACCACTTCCCCCGATCAGAAGCCGTCAGGCGGACTGCGCCAGCAGGACGCGAGCGTCGTCGCCCGTGGCGACCGCGCCGTCGGCATGCGTCAGCATGGCGAAGCTTGCGATCGGTGCGGGCCGTCCGACCAGGTAGCCCTGAACCTCGGTGCAGAGTTCGGACTGCAGGAACGCCAGTTCGGCCGGCGTCTCGACCCCTTCCGCAAGCACCGGCAAGCCAAGACCTCGCCCGAGCCCCAGCACCGCGCGCACGATGGTCGCGGCCTGCGCATTGGTGTTGACGGATTTGATGAACGATCCGTCGATCTTGATCTTGTCGAACGGGAAGGCGCGCAGATTCGAGAGCGACGAATATCCGGTGCCGAAATCGTCCATCGCGATATGGACGCCGAGCGCCTTGATGCGCCGGAGCGTGGTGAGCGCGCGGTTGAGATCGCGGACCAGCGCAGTCTCGGTGATTTCGAGTTCGAGCCGGTCCGCCGGAAGACCGGTTTCGAGCAGCACCTCATGCACCAGCTGTACGAAGTGCTCGCTGTAGATCTGCACGGCAGAGACGTTCACGGCGATCGTCAATGGCTGCGGCCAGCTTGCCGCCTGCTTGCAGGCCTCGCGCAGCACCCATTCACCGATGCCGAGAATCGCGCCGGTTTCTTCCGCGATCGGAATGAAGACAGCCGGAGAGATCGAGCCGCGGGTCTTGTGGGTCCAGCGCAGCAGCGCCTCGAAACCGACCACCCTGCGGGTCTGAATGTCTTGCTGCGGCTGATACACCAGATTGAATTCGCCGCGCGTCACGGCCTGACGCAGGTCGTGCTCCAGCACCCTGCGGTCGTGCACTTCCGCGCCCATCTTCGCCTCGAAGAAGCGGTAAATGGCGCGGCCTTCCGTCTTGGCGCGGTAGAGCGCCGTGTCGGCGTGGGTGAGCAACGCTTCGCGGTTGTCGGCGTCGTCGGGGCAGATCGCGATGCCGATGCTGCACGAGGTCAAATTGTCACTGTCGGATTTGTCGGCGCCGGGTTTCAGCGCCATGAGAATATTGTCGGCCAGCTTTCCCGCCGCTGCGGGATTGGACAGCCCGGGCATCAGAACCGCGAATTCGTCGCCGCCGAGACGCGCGACCATGCAGGTGTTGTCGAGGAGCGCGGAGACGCGCGAGGCGACGGTCTGAAGCACCTTGTCGCCGGCGGCGTGTCCGAACAGATCGTTGACCTCCTTGAACCTGTCGAGGTCGAAGCACATCACTGCGCACTTTTGCCCGTTGGCCCCGGCCGCCTCGATTTCATGATCGAGCCGCGCATGGAAGGTGCCGCGGTTCGGCAGCGACGTCAGCGGGTCGTGGTGTGCAAGATAGCGGATGTGCTGCTCGGCCTGCTTGCGCGCCTGCAGATTGCGGACGGCGATGACGTGATGCGCCTGCCCGCCGAAATCGATCGGACGCAGGATCAGTTCGACCGGAATCATGGACCCATCGACATGGCGCAAATCGGCCTCGACCGGCTGGTTCGGCGCCGCCAGCAGTCTTGCACGGGCCTCGGCATCCGGAATGTATGATTCCAGCCTGGCGCCGATCAGTTTCTCGGACGACGAGCCGACAAGCTGCGCAAAACTGGTGTTCGCCGTCACGGCGATGTCGCCGTCGCAGACCAGCAGGCCTTCGACCGCCGCATTGGCCAGACCGCGCATCCGGTCTGCTTCAAGCATGGACCTGCGCTGGTCGCGGATGTCGAGGGCGGCGGCGCCCAGTGCCAGCAGGATGATGGTGAAGCTCGATACGGCGACGCCGATGGCGAGCCATCCGGCGGGAATAGAGGCTTGAGGGATCATGACGGTGGGATCGGGAATGATCGCGACCGCGCCCATGGCCGTGAAATGATGGCTGCAGATCGCGAGCGTCAACAGCAGCGCACCGGCAACCCGCCAGCGCTCCGAAGTGCCGTGCAGGCCGGCAGGAAGAGCGGTCGCGCCGATCAGCGTGCCAAGCAGGATCGATACGGCGACGAGAGTTGTATCCCACAGGATGACGCCGCCGATCTGAAAGGCCGCCATGCCGAGATAGTGCATCGTGGCGATGCCGCCTCCAACGACAGCGCCGCCGAGCCACGGTCCAAGCCGCCATCCGGGAAGCATCGCCATCGCGAGGCCCGCCGCGGTGAGCAGGACAGCGGCGGCGAGCGACAGAACGGTGAGAGCGATATTGTAGCCGCTCGGAATTCCCGGCGAGAACGCGAGCATTGCGATGAAGTGCGTGGACCAGATGCCGAAGCCGGTCGAGATCGCGGACACCGCGAGCCAGACTGGACGCATGCGCCCTGCCGAGAAGCGTGCATGCCTCAGCAAGTTGATGGCCGCGAACGAAGCCAATGTACAAATGACAGCCGCGAGACCCACGAGCCACAAATCATGGGCGGTGGCGATACAGTTGTAGACCTTGAACATCGAACGACCTGCAGAACGCGAGAACAAGTGTCGGCAGCTATCGGGGAATTGCGTAAGAACACGTAAATACCCCGATGCATGTTCGATCTATGCGTGTGCGGAGTTTGCGATCAGTCGCGCAGCGAAGCGTACGCTCAGCGAACAAATCGCAGAAGGCGCTGTGGCGCAGGTATTTCCTCGCACAGAGAACTCATCAAGCGCCGCGGCCGGAAGCTAACGCGCGATCAACCATGTCGTGAAGAGGTAACCCGGTGATCGTGCCGGCCTATCGGTCCGCGCGGCTGACCACATCCATCAGTTCGACAATCTTGCGGCGCTGATCGGTCTTGTCACCCGCGTTGATCGCTTGCTCGACGCAGTGGGCGATATGGTCGCGCAGGATTTCTTCCTCAACCCGCCGCAGCGCCGCGCGCGCCGCCGCGATCTGCGTGACGATGTCGATGCAATAGCGATCGTCATCGACCATGCCCGCGAGACCGCGAACCTGGCCTTCGATCCGTTTCAGCCTTTTCAGGCATGAGGTCTTGATTTCCTGGCCCATGGCGATGTATATACCCCCATAGGGTATATAGGTCAAGGAGAGCAATCGTGACGGCGAATACAGACAACGGGAAAAGTTGCTGCGGCGGACATGGTCACGCCGGACACGACCACACGCGACATGATCACGCCGGTCACGGCCATGCGCACGCTGATGCCGATGGGCGCGTGATCGATCCGGTCTGCGGCATGCGCGTCGATCCGCTCAAGACGGAGCATCACCTTGACCACAAGGGGCAGCGCTACTTCTTCTGCTCGGGGAGTTGCCGCACGCGCTTTGAGGCCGAGCCGGAGAAATTCCTCGCGCCGAAATCGTCAGTGGCGGAAAAGAAGTTGCCGGAAGGCACGATCTACACCTGCCCGATGCATCCTGAAATCCGGCAGGTCGGGCCGGGAAGCTGCCCGATCTGCGGCATGGCGCTGGAGCCGGAGGCGGTCTCGCTCGACGACAAGCCCGATCCCGAACTGATCGACATGACGCGGCGCTTCTGGATCGCGCTGGCGCTGACGCTGCCGGTGTTCGTCATCGACATGGCGGCGCATGTTGGCGGCATTCACCTGTTGCCGGCGCAGACGTCCAATTGGGTGTCGTTTGCGCTGGCGACTCCTGCGGTTCTGTGGGGCGGGTGGCCGTTCTTCGAGCGCGGCTGGCAGTCGGTCAAAACGCGCAATCTCAACATGTTCACGCTGATCGCGATGGGCACCGGCGTCGCCTACATCTACAGCGTGGTCGCAACGCTGGCGCCGCAGCTGTTCCCGCAGGCGTTCCGCGACATGCACGGCGCGGTCGCGGTGTATTTCGAAGCTGCTGCCGTGATTACCGTTCTGGTGCTGCTGGGTCAGGTGCTCGAACTGCGCGCCCGTGCGCAAACCTCCGGCGCGATCCGCGCGCTGCTTGGCCTTGCGCCGAAGACCGCGCGCCGCATCTCGCAGGCGGGCGACGAAGACATCGACATCGATGCCATCGCGGTGGGCGATCTTCTGCGCGTGCGTCCGGGTGAGAAAATTCCAATCGACGGCGTCGTCACCGAAGGATCGTCGCTGGTGGATGAATCCCTTGTCACCGGTGAATCGATGCCGGTCAAGAAAGCCGTGGGGACGAAGGTGATCGGCGGCACGGTCAACCAGAGCGGCGGTCTGGTGATGCGCGCCGAGAAGATTGGCCGCGACACGATGCTGGCGCGGATTGTCGATCTGGTGGCGCGGGCGCAGCGTTCGCGTGCGCCGGTGCAGCGTCTGGCCGACATGGTTGCGGGCTGGTTCGTTCCGGTGGTGATCGTGGTGGCGATCGCGGCGTTCGCGGTGTGGGCCATGTTCGGTCCCGAGCCCCGGTTGGCCTACGCGCTGGTCGCGGCAGTCACCGTGCTGATCATCGCCTGTCCCTGTGCGCTCGGTCTTGCGACCCCGATGTCGATCATGGTCGGCGTAGGCCGGGGTGCACGTTCGGGCATCCTGATCCGCGACGCCGAAGCACTCGAGCGGATGGAGAAGGTCGACACGCTGGTGATCGACAAGACCGGCACGCTGACCGAAGGAAAGCCGAAAGTGGTGGCGGTTGTCCCCGCCGACGGATTCGAGCGCAACGAACTGCTGCGGCTCGCTGCCAGCGTTGAGCGGGCCAGCGAGCATCCATTGGCGTTCGCGATCCTGAACGCCGCGAAGGACGAAAACATCGAGCTTCGCGACGTGCAGAATTTCGATTCTCCGGTCGGCAAGGGCGCGCTTGGCACTGTCGATGGCCGCAGGATTGTGATCGGCAACGCTGTGATCATGCAGCAATCGAGCATCGACATCAGGATGCTGGAAGCGGAGGCGCGGACACAGCGCGAGCGCGGTGCGACCGCGATCTATGTGGCGGTCGATGGCCGCGCCGCCGGCATCATCGCCATCGCCGATCCGATCAAGCCGAGTGCGCAGGACGCGATCAGGCAGTTGCGCGACGACGGCCTGCGCATTGTCATGCTGACCGGCGACAACGTCACCACGGCGCAGGCGGTGGCGAAGACGCTCGGCATCACCGAGGTCGAGGCCGACGTCCTTCCCGAGCGCAAGGGCGACGTCGTGGCGCGGCTGCGCAGCGAAGGCCGCGTCGTGGCCATGGCCGGCGACGGCATCAACGATGCGCCTGCGCTGGCAGCCGCGGATGTCGGCATCGCCATGGGCAGCGGCACGGATGTCGCGATCGAGAGCTCCGGCATCACACTGCTGCGCGGCGATCTCATCGGGCTCGTGGAAGCGCGGCTGTTGTCGCGCGCGACGATGCGCAACATCCGCCAGAACCTGGTGTTCGCGTTTCTCTACAACGCGGCGGGCATTCCGGTTGCGGCCGGACTGCTTTATCCAACGTTCGGGATCCTGCTGTCGCCGATGCTGGCCGCTGCGGCGATGGCGCTGTCGTCGGTCAGTGTGATCGGCAACGCGCTCCGGTTGTCGCGCGCGAAGCTGCACGCGTAAGATAGTCCGTCCGGACGATCACGCAGAAAAAAGGCCGGGCTAAGGAGCCCGGCCTGTTTAGTTTTTGGCCACGTGAGGCCGACACAATCACCTTCCAAGAGGGATAACTGAGCGCGCGTTTCGCTGGAGGAGGGGGACAGTGCGCAAAACGCTCATTCAGTGTGAAGAGAGTATGGGCCCCGACTTCCCATGCGGACAACTCCGATCCCGGTATGTCAGTCATGCTCAGGATGCGGGCTCAAACGCCCGTTTGAACACGGCCGGTGATCCGGTTCTGACATTCGTACATATCTTTCGCCGGCATTTTACGAATGTCAGAACCAAAGGATCACTGGAGTTATTGTTTACTGGTGTCCTTCGCGTCCGAGGTTTGCTCGGACGGCGCTGCAACATGAAGCAAACGTCGGGTACGGGCGATTAGGACGGCCAGCGCTGGGCTTTGCTCACGATAAAGTCCCGGAAAACCTGCACGCGCGCCACCGACTTCAATTCTTCGGGATAAACAAAATACGTATCCAACTGAATCGAGTCAGCCTCGCTGAACAGCTGCACAAGCCGGTTATTGTCCTCGACGAGGTAATCAGGCAGCGCAGCAATTCCGAGGCCCTGCTGGCATGCGCGCACCAGACCCAGGATGTTGTTGACCTTGAACACGGGCTCGCGCGGGCCGGAGCCGTTGCGGTTGGCGTCGATCAGCCAGTTCCGGTTCTGCAGATGCTGTGGAACGTTCTGGTCGCTGAGCACGATGATCCGGTGTGCGTCCAGTTCGTCGAGCGTGCGCGGGGTGCCATGGCGCTTGACGTATTCCGGCGAGCAGTAGGCGTGGAAGCCCATCGAGAACAGCTTGCGCTGAATGAGATCCGGCTGGGTCGGCTTGCGGGTGCGGATCGCGACGTCAGCCTCGCGCATCGACAGGTCGAGTTCCTCGTCGGTCACGATCAGCGAAATACGGATGTCGGAATAGAGCGCCGTGAATTCGCCGAGCCGCGGAATCAGCCAGTTGATGCCGACGCCAGGTGTGGTGGTGACCTTGAGGTCGCCGCTCGGCCGCTCGCGGCTGTCGGTGAGTTTTGCGCGCGCCGCCTGCAGCTGCATGAAGACATCATGCGCGGTGCGGAACAACAGGTCGCCCTGTTCGGTGAGGATCAGCCCGCGCGCGTGGCGATGAAACAGCGAGACCGACAGTTCCTGCTCCAGCGCGCTGACCTGACGGGAGACGGCTGACTGCGACAGCCCCAGTTGCTCGCCCGCATGCGTGAAGCTTCCCGCCTCCGCAGCCGCGTGGAAGACCTTCAGCTTGTCCCAATCCATATCGCTTAATCCATCGCGTGTTCGAGGCATGGTCACTCCGCCGCTGCGCGTTCGATTGCGCTGTGTGCCAGGAAGCGTTCCGCTTCCAGCGCCGCCATACAGCCGAGGCCCGCAGCTGTGACGGCCTGGCGATAGGTTTCATCCGCGACGTCGCCCGCGGCGAAGACGCCGGGCACCGAGGTCGCGGTCGAATGCGGTGCGATCTCGACATAGCCGGAGGGTTTCAGTTTCAACTGGCCGGTGACGAGCTCGGTCGCCGGTGCATGGCCGATGGCGATGAACACGCCGTCGGCGGCGTGCTCGGTGACCGTGCCGCTCTTGAGATTTTTCAGGCGGACGTGGGTCACCTTGGAGGGATTTTCCGAACCACGAATTTCGTCAACTTCGCTGTCCCAGATCACGCTGATCTTGGGATGCTTGAACAGGCGGTCCTGCAGGATGCGTTCGGCGCGCAGGCTGTCGCGGCGATGAACCAGCGTCACCTTCGAGGCGAAGTTGGTCAGGAACAATGCTTCCTCGACGGCGGTGTTGCCGCCGCCGACCACGAACACTTGCTTGTTGCGGTAGAAGAAGCCGTCGCAGGTGGCGCAGGCCGATACGCCGAAGCCCTTGAATTTTTCTTCCGACGGAATCCCGAGCCAGCGCGCCTGGGCACCGGTGGAGAGGACCACGGCGTCAGCGAGATAAACGTCGCCGCTGTCGGTGGTGATCCTGAACGGGCGCTGGCTCAACTCGAGCTTGTTGACGTGATCGGTGACGATCTTGGTGCCGACATGCGCCGCCTGCTTTTCCATCTGCTCCATCAGCCAGGGGCCCTGGATGACGTCGGCAAATCCCGGATAGTTTTCGACGTCGGTGGTGATGGTGAGCTGGCCGCCAGGCTGGATGCCCTGGATCAATACGGGCTCGAGCATGGCGCGGGCGGCGTAGATCGCCGCTGTGTAGCCCGCGGGGCCCGATCCGATGATAACAACCTTGGCATGAATGGGAGCGGCCATAACGCGACCCTTAGAGGTTTTGTTGCATGGATTGATCAGCGAAGAGGCGGGAAATGCCCGCAAAGGCATCGCTGGGCTGTTAAAAGTGCATGTTCCGAATGTAGGCCATCCTGCGAGCTATGCAAGATATGCAACCCCTATCATGAGATTTTCCCCAGCTAGCCATGACATAGCGTGCACGCGAAATAAAATTGCGCGAAGGACGGCTGATGGTTAGAACAGTCCAGAAAACCGGCCGGACCGATCCGGCCGCCAGGGATGGGACACCCGTGTGGTGGTTCGCAGGTCCGTATTGTGTCCGCCGTGTGCTCGAGTACGGACCTGCGAACCAAAACCACACTGGAATCCATAACTTTCTAGCGTCCTTTCGAATCCGGCGTTCGCACGGAAGGCGCTGCAAATGAAGCGAACGCCGGATTCGGGACGCTCGTGTCAAAAAGCCTCGACGAAATCGATCTGAAAATTCTGAGCGAGATTCAGGCCGATGGCCGAATCACCAATGTGGAACTGGCCAAGCGGGTCGGGATCTCGCCGCCGCCGTGTCTGCGCCGGGTCCGGACGCTGGAGGATGAGGGTTATATCCTCGGTTATCGCGGGTTGCTGAATCCGCCGTCGCTCGGCTTTGACGTCACGGTGTTCGCCTCGGTGCATCTGTCCAGCCAGGCCGATGCCGATTTGCGTGCGTTCGAGGAATTCGTCCGTCACGAGCCTCTCGTGCGCGAATGCTGGATGCTGTCGGGCGAGATCGATTTCATTCTCAAATGTGTCGCGCCGGACATGGCGACCTTCCAGAATTTCGTCTCGCACCTCACCGCGGCGCCCCATGTGCGCAACGTGCGGACCTCGCTGGTGCTGCACAATTCCAAAGATGCCCCGGACGTTCCGCTTGAACTGAAAGTCCCGCAGGGCTGAAGCAGTTCGGCAGAGTGCGTGCGTTTCAGCATAGTGCCTCACCGGCGTAGAGGCATTCTCCTCCGCAGCACGACCCTCTAAAAACTGACAGCCGGGCGCTTCCCTCGCCCAATTGCGTGATGGGGCTGACGTGACCTTATTCCAGATCGTTGTGCTGGCGGTGGCGGGATTCGCTGCCGGCACCGTCAATGCTGTCGCCGGTGGCGGCACGTTCATTACCTTCGCCGCGCTCGTTGTCAGCGGCCTGCCGACGCTGGATGCCAACGCCACCAGCGCGGTCGCCCTCACGCCTGCCAATCTCGCAAGTGTCGCGGCCTATCGTTCCGAGGTCCGCACGTACTATCGCGAGATGATCCCGTTCGCGATCATCGGACTGATCGGCGGCGGTGCCGGCGCGCTGTTGCTGATCGGGCTCGGCGATAGCGGTTTCCGTCCGTTGGTGCCGTGGCTGCTGTTGCTGGCCACCTTGCTGTTCGCGTTCAGCAACCAGATCCGCGCCTTCGTTGAACCGTGGTCGCGCGGACAGCATGCGGGTGCGCGGATTGCCGCCTATGTGCTGATGATGGTGGTGGCGATCTATGGCGGATTTTTCGGAGCCGGCACGGGCATCATGATGCTCGCGGCACTGGCCATCCTTGAAAGCGGAAATTTTCACAAGGCCAACGCGACCAAGATTGTTGTCGCATTTCTGATTCAGATCATGTCGGCTGCGTTGCTGATCGTCGGCGGCCTGGTGCACTGGCCGCAGGCGCTGGTGACGATCGCCGCTTCAGCCATCGGCGGATATTACGGCGTCAGTCTCGCGCGCCGCGTCCCGGAAAAAGTAATCCGCGCCGTGGTGGTGGCCATCGGCGCGGGTTTGACGGTTGTGTTCTTTTTCAGAACTTGATCCTGAAAGCCGCAAACCGGCTTTCAGGATGGATCGTGTCCGGACGCGATAGCGATCAGGCCTTGCCGCGCGAGGCGTCGACGCTCCACGGGCCGGGGCCCGCGCTCGCCAGATAAAGACACGCGAAGCAGAACATCGCCGCCAGCGTGCCGCCGTTCAGAAGCGGGTGAAAAACCGCGCTGCCGGTCTTGAACATATGACCGATGAAGTAGGCGAGGGCCATTTCGCCGGCCAGGATGAACGCCGACAGGCGGGTGAACAGGCCGATGATCAGCAGCGCGCCCAGCACCAGCTCGATTCCGCCGGCGACCAGACTGATCGTCGGCGGGTTGGCGAACATCGGCACCGCCGGGAATTTAAGAATCTTGGCGACGCCGAACTGAAACAGCAGCAGGCCGGTCATGATGCGCAGCACGCTGAGAAGCTGTGGCCGGTATGGCGCGAGAAACCCGAAGTCCATGGAAAATCCCCCTGTTTGATTCCACACACTTTGTTGTTATCCCGCCGGCCGCCTGAGCGGAAGATTGCAGCAAGCCGACTCAATGACGATTTCGTGGGACAATCCGGAATAATTCTTGGAGCGCAGTGTTATGCGTGTGCCCAGGTTTCCGGTTGGAAACCTGCTACTTCCTCTGCGGTTCGCCCTGCGAAATGTCTACGGCGGTGCAGCGGATGGCCTTGGGCTGACAGGCAAACCCGATGTTCGAGCAGGCCGGCGCCTCGCCGTTCGCCCCGCGCGCGCAGTTCACGCAGTCGTCGGTCCAGCGCTGGCAGTTCGGCTGGTTGACGTAGACCGAAAGTTCTCTCGGCTTGCCCGGCGGTGGAATGTCGATCTCGGCGGCGCGCGCGCCGGTGGCGGCGATGACCACCATCAGCAGCACCATCATCACGTGAGAACGCGGCATATCCCAAACCACCGTCGTCCCCGCGCAAGCGGGGACCGATCTTCTTCATTCTAGCACAGCGGTCCGTTGCGGGCACTGGCGAGAATACGTCGAACTCCCGCAGATCGAGATGGGTCCCCGCCCTTCGCGGAGACGACGCCGTGGATGCAAAAATGGCCGGGTCTGACCCGGCCATTTGCTAGACGCAATCGCGAATCGGTGGCCCGCTTACTTCCAGTCCACCTTGGTGATCTCGTAAGCCTTGGCGCCGCCGGGCGCGACGACTTCGACGGACGCGCCCTTCTTCTTGCCGATCAGCGCGCGCGCCAGCGGGGAGGTGATCGAGATGCGGCCCTTCTTGGCGTCGGCCTCGGGCTCGCCGACGATCTGCCAGACGGCCTTCTTCTCGGTGTCCTCGTCGACCAGCGTCACGGTCGCGCCGAACATGATGGTGTCGCCGGACAGTTTGGAGACGTCGATGATGTCGGCGCGCGCAAGCTTGTCCTCGATTTCC
>Ga0233442_1000835_pt1 | contig 26547 bp, 29 predicted proteins | sample SI_123_September_3_FD_182789 | JGI IMG/M metagenome (GOLD analysis project Ga0233442, IMG submission 182789) | Seawater microbial communities from Saanich Inlet, British Columbia, Canada - SI_123_September2016_150_MG | ecosystem: Environmental > Aquatic > Marine > Inlet | place: Canada: British... | reverse complement strand
TTATGGCTCCGGATACTGGATTCGAACCAGTGACCAAGTGATTAACAGTCACCTACTCTACCGCTGAGCTAATCCGGAATATGTTTTGTTGGATGGAAATTATAGGGAATAGTTGCTTAATAATCGCTTATGAATTTAAAGTTTGTTACAATATATTCAAAAAAAGGCTGTATATGGATATTTTTAATTTTTTTGATCTCATTTTACTTGTATTAATACTCTCTTTAATTGCTTATGCAGTGAAAGAACATAAGTTTAATATTTTTTATATGTTTGTTAAGCAGACCGTTGTATTTATGTCTGCAGCAAAATATACTTATTTGATGTCAAGTTATTTAATAAAGTTTCATATTATCATGCCAGATACTTTTGGTGTGCAACTTATTTTTGGATTTATTTTTAATATTCTTTTTTTCTAAATGGTTTTTTATGCAGTTGAAACATTTTCTAAAAATAAGTTTGCAGGAAAAATAATAATTTTAAAACAGATTAGTAATAATATTGTTATTGTTGTAGGATCTATCATGATAACTACTTTATTAATTTTCTTTTTAATGCAGTTTAATATTTCTAAGAAGTTAATTGGTGGATATATAGAAAAAAGTTTTTCTTATCCCCTTGTAAAAAGAGGGTACTCTAAAGTTTTAAGTCGTGGTTTTGTAATGACACATGTCTTAACGTACAATCAAATTTAAGGTTTAAGAGTAGAATAGATGCTCTTAAACGCTTTTAATTTTTTTTCTATTAATGTTATTGGTAGGAACTAAGAAAGAGACACCAGATAGCTTAGAGTAACTGACGATGTTGTTTTGAAGCAAGACCTTTAGACGTTTTTGTGATTCTTCATCAAAAAGAAGTTTCACATCATCAGTCGTTAGAGGGCGTTTGTCTAATGTATTTAAAATTTCTTCAGAACTATATGCAGAGTGATTAAGCTCCGCGTGCTGTCGTGAAGCAATATGGATAGGTAACGAACTATCAAACTGTTGTGATATGTGATGAAGCTCTTGATAGCTAATTCCCATAACAGGATAAGCCGGAGGTCTATCTATAGTACCTATATCAACACGTTTAGCCTTAATGTGAAGTAGGGTGTCATTTAAGCGTTTAATCTCTTCAGGGGTATCATTGAGTGTATGAACAAATAACACTTCCATAAACAATTGTGTACTTTCTTGTTCTTTGTAAGCCTGAGAAAAAGTAATTACCCTGTTAACAAGGTGCTCAATATTTATATCATGATAAGGTCTGTCAATTTTATCAAAGACCTCTTTAGAAACTGCGTCAAGTGACAATTTTACTTGGTCAAATTTTAGCAATGTATTAAATACTTTGTCATCAGTAAGGGTAGCACTGTTTGTCAGAATTAATGTTTGTGTACTCTTTTTTATAGCGTTTACACGTTCTAAAAGATCATCTAAGTGAGGGTACATTGTTGGCTCACCGTTTGCAGTAAACGTAATAACATCAATGTTTTGGTGCTCTTGTAATGCGTGTTGGAGTTCTATCATGATAGTTTCTACAGAAATAACGTTTTCTTGTTTACTCATGGTAGCAGCCGGTGCTAATTCACAGTAAAGACAATCAAAATTACACTGTTTATGAGAAGGGGAGAGATCAATCCCAAGTGAGACGCCAAAGCGGCGTGAACTCACAGGACCAAAAATAGTTTTATAAGCGCTATTATTGGGGGTTGTCATGGAAACTATTTTTTACTTAAGTCGTGAACCAAATCCACTAAGTATTTCGCATTTTCAGGTTCAAAGTCAGGTAACATTCCATGACCAAGATTGAAAATATGGCGACCATCTTTCATAACATCTAAGATATGCTCAACACCTTTTTTCGTTGATTCTTTTGAGTATAAGCGTGTAGGTTCCATATTTCCTTGAAGTACATATTTATCCCCAAGTTTCTCTTTAGCGAGTTCAATTGGAGTTGACCAATCTACACAAAATACATCAAAATTTCCATCAATTTTGTCTAAGTAACCTGAAATTCCTTTAGGGAAAAGTAATACAGGGATATGTGGATATTTTGTTTTAATATAATCTGCAATTTCTTTCATGTAATTCCATGAAAATTCAAAAAATGTATCTTCTTCAAGTGCTGCCGCCCATGAATCAAAAACTTGAACTGCATTTGCACCCGCTAAAATTTGCTTCTCTAAATACAGTTTGATAACATCTGTTAATTTTCTTAAAAGTGTATGCATGAATTCAGGATCAGTAGCAATTTTCTTTTTGACAATAGCGTAGGTTTTTGTACCTTGACCTTCTAACATGTATGTTGCAAGAGTCCACGGACTCCCTGTAAAACCAATTAAGGCTTTATCAGCTGCTAACTCTTCACGAACTAAACCAATAGTTTCGTAAACATAAGTTAGTTTATCTGCAGCATTCATGTCTAAAGCATTAACATCTTCAATAGTTTGAAGGGGCTTTGGAAACTTAGGACCAAACCCTTTAATAAATTCTAAGTCCATACCCATTTCATGGGGAACAACAAGAATATCACTAAATAAAATAGCCGCATCAACGTCTAAACGTGTAATAGGTTGAATGGTTACTTCACATGCCATTTTTGGAGCGTGACAAAGATTTAAAAAGTTACCTGCTTTAGCACGTACTTCCATATATTCTGGAAGGTAACGACCTGCTTGACGCATCATCCAAATTGGAGTGTGAGCTGTTTTTTTTCCAAAACAAGCGTCGATGAAAATCATGTTAGTATCTGAATTTTGAGCCATTAGTGGTCTCCCTTATGTAAAAAATATAGCCCTACTGAAAGGAGTAAAATAGATGCTGAAAAATATAACATTTCTAAAGCACCGTTGTATTCTGTATGTAAAACACGTTGAAAAAAGTTAACTACTAAGACCATAATAATGACTTTAGCAATTTTATCTTTTAATTGGTCTAGTGAATGAATTGACAAAACATTTGATGTTTTAGAATTTTTATCTACAGCATCAATTTCAGAGATAAAAAGCTCATAGACTCCAAAAGAAAAAATAAGTAAAACAATAGCAATTAAATAGAGGTCAATGGCCCCAATTATATTAGCAACAACATCTTCATGTAAATGTTCAGGATGTGCATGGTGAAATATCATATCAAACATTAATACCATTACATTCCAAATATCAAGTGATGCAATTAAAAAAAGAATTACTGCACCAAACATACTAAAAACAACAGCAAAAAGGGTAAAAAGACGGCTACCCCAAAGTGTTGATTCAAAAAACTTTTCAAACATTATTTATACGCTCCCATCTCAATCCACTTTTGAGCAATACGAACGGCATTTGTAGCTGCCCCAACACGTAAGTTATCAGCAACAACAAAGAGGTGTAAAACATTTTCGCGGTATAAATCAACACGTATACGTCCTACAAAAGTTTCGTTTTGGTCAACACATGAAGCAGGCATAGGATATTCATTTGCTGCTGGATTATCAATAACAATAATATTAGGCGCTTTTGATAATAGTTCTCGAGCTTCATCTGCATTTACAGCACTGTCAAAAGTAAGTGTTAATGCTTCAGCATGACCACGTAATGTTGGAACACGGACACACGTTGCTGATAGCTCAACATCTTTAGAAAGGATTTTTTTGGTTTCGTTAACCATTTTAATTTCCTCTTTTGTGTAACCATTTTCCATAAATACATCAATTTGAGGAATAACATTTAATGCAATTTGGTGAGGAAAACTGTTGTGCTCAGAATCATCAAGTTTAAATTGGAAAAAATCTTGCATCTGTGTTACAAGCTCTTCCATTGCTGTTTTTCCTGCACCAGAAGTAGCTTGGTAAGTACTTACATCAACACGTAGTAAATCATAAGCTTCATCAAGAGGTTTAAGTGCTTGAACCATTTGAATAGTTGAACAGTTAGGATTTGCAATAACTCCTGTTTGTCTCCAATTATTAATCTCTTGAGGATTCACTTCAGGAACAACTAAGGGAACATCTTCTTGCATTCTGAAGTGACTTGTATTATCAATAACAACAGCACCTGCTTCAGCCGCAGATGCCGCAAATTCAGCTGAAATATTTCCACCTGCACTAAAAAGAGCAATTTCAATTTTCTCTTCTTTAAAAACAGTATGAGTTAATTCTTTAATCACAACATCTTTGTTGTTAAAACTAATTGTATTTCCTGCGCTACGAGAGCTCGCTAGGGGAATTAAATTTTCTAGTGGAAAATCAATCTCTTCTAAAATTCGTAATATCTCTTCACCAACAGCACCTGTAGCACCAACAACAGCAACGTTAAATTTTTTCATATTTTTCCTTTTTGTAATTATGTAGTTTATTTAAGTCCGCGACTTTCTAAAAAGAGGTCTTCAGCACTTATTTTATTTTCATCACTTAATATAGTTGCTCTTTCAACAACTGAAATTAATTCTCTTATATTTCCTGGCCATTTGTAATTTAATAACTGTTCGATTGCCTCATTTGAAAAAAGTTTCTCTTCAAAATTATATTTTTGACAATTTTCTTTTAACACAGTATTCGCAATTTCGATTATCTCTTCTTTTCTTTCGCGTAGAGCTGGAATATGAAGAGGAATAGTATTTAGACGGTAATATAAATCTTCTCTAAATTGTGAATCACTGATTTTTTGTTCAATATTGGCATTGGTTGCAGAAACTACACGAATATCAATTTTTATACTTTTCGAACTGCCTAAACGAGTTATCTCTTTTTCTTGAAGTGCACGTAAAATTTTTGCTTGTACGGTATAGGGCATCTCTCCAATTTCATCTAAAAAGAGGGTTCCACCATTAGCTGCTTCGAACTTGCCTATTTTTGCTTCAGTAGCATCAGTAAATGCACCTTTTTCAAAACCAAAAAGTTCACTTTCAATTAAATTATCAGGAATTGCTGCCATGTTAATAGCAATAAATGGTTTTTTTACTCGTGTTGAAACGGAGTGAATATAGTTAGCAAAAACTTCTTTTCCTACACCACTTTCTCCCATTAAAATAATACTAACATCTGTCTTTGCAGCTTTATCTGTTACTTTTAAAAGTTTTTCAAGGACAGGCGAGGTTGCGCTGAAAGGGTTTTTAGAATTACTAGCTTTTTTACTTTTAAGAGATACTTTTTTAGTACTTTTTTGCACTAAATCAGAACGTTTTATGGCAGTAATAAGTGTTTCAATTTCAAATGGTTTTAATAAAAAATCTTTGACACCAAGATGAATAGACTCTATGGCACGTGTTAGTGTTGCATTACCAGTCATAATAATAACTTCATATTTGCCATTAAGTGTCTTAACCAGCTCTATTCCATCAATTCCGGGCATATTGATATCGGTAATTACCAAATCAAAACTATCATCAAGTTTTTTGAGGGCATCTTTAGCATTTTTAAAGGCTACAACTTCGTATTCACTATAATCGCTCATTGCAATTTCTAGTGATTTACGCATATTAATATCATCTTCTACAATTGCTATTTTCAATATACCCTCCAGCTCTAAATGTTATAAAATTGGCGCGATTGTAACAAATCCTTCATTAAAATCGACTTCAAAACAGGTTGGTGATAAGGTAAGTATTAAGAGGGAATGATTTTGAGCATTAATATTTTTTTCATAACTTCGAATGTTTAATGGTAATGTTAATAAAAATTCATCAAATTTTATACGATTTCTTGAGATAATTGTTTTTAAATTTTTAGATTTTTCTCTATTTTCCAAATGTAAAGTAGTTGTGTCTTTGGTGGTTCCGTTACAGACTTTCATACTTGAAGTCACAATAAGTGATTCATTTAAAAGCATAACATTTTTTGTAGAAGATTGATAACTAATAATATAGTGCTCTGCTAGAAGTGGTGTACTAAAAAGCAGAACAAAAAATAGTATTAAATTAAAAGAATTTAGAAGTTTGAACGTGATAAAACAATTTCCATTTCAACTTCACATAATCCATCTTTAAATGTTGTCTCAATGATGTTGGCATTACGAACCATAGCATTAACGCTAGTTCTTACTGTTGTACGTTTAACCATCATATTTTTAATGTAGTCTTCACCCTCTACATAAACACCTTTTACACGTTCAGCAATTAAGCGGTAAGAGTCTGTGATTGCTGAACGTTTTGCTAAAGCATACGCCTGAGCAGGAGAACATACATCATCACAAGGTGCAACACCTTGACCTGTTACATAAATACGAAGGTCATAATCAGGAGTTAATACATTAGAGTTTTCAGAACACTCACATGTTTTAGATTGAGTAGTAGGGGCATCACAAGCACAAGCATTTTTTACCGGCATTAATCGTGGTTGACCTTGTGCTGCCATAAGTGCTGTAGAGACTAATAAACTTGAGAGCATTAAAGAGAATTTCATGGGATATCCTATGTGTAGTTTAATAACTATTTATTTAAACTACACTAAGCAAATACTATACCACTTTTAAACTATTGTTTATTCGTTGTTTTCATTACTATCAGATTCTGATGATGCGATGTCTTGATTACTAGCGTCTGCTGATGTATCATCTTCAAGAAGTTCATCTTCATCTTTCTCTACTTTAGGACAACGTGAAATACTACCTACTTCATCCCCTTTTACAATATATACACCACTAGTATTACGACCCGATTTTGATATGGCATGCATATCAACACGGATCATTTTACCGGTTTTAGTAAGTGCCATCATATCCATAGACTCATCAACCATTAGACATCCAACAACGTTTGCACCAGTCTTTTGGTTAAGTTTCATAGCAATAACACCTGAACCTGCACGGTTAGTTAAACGGTATTCACCTGCAGCAGTACGTTTTCCAATACCTTTTTCACTAACAATTAAAATCTCTTCTTCATCGTTTTTAATAATATTAGCATCAACAACGATATCATTTTCTTTTTTGAATTTAATACCACGAACACCACGAGTGCTACGCCCTTGTTCACGAGTTTTTTCAATTTCAAATTTAATACATTGAGCTGCTTTTGTCACAATAAACAGATACCGTGTTGTTTCATCGGTGATTTTTGCTGTGATTAAAGTATCATCATCATCTAAAACAATAGCACGTACACCATTACTTCTTACATTTGAAAATTCACTTAAATTTGTACGTTTGACAACACCATTTTGAGTGAAAAATGCTAATGATTTATTATCAGCAAAGTCAGTTGTTGGAATAATAGACTTAATTTTTTCATCTGCTTGTAAGTTCAATAAATTAACTACCGCTTTACCTTTTGCAGTACGTGAACCCTCTGGAATTCTATATACTTTTAACCAGTGTAGTTGACCACGGTCAGTTACAAACATTAAGGTGTCGTGAGTATTACAAGTAAAGAAACTTTCAGTAAAGTCATCGTCATAAGTTGTAATTGCCGTTTTACCTTTTCCACCACGACGTTGTTTCTCATAGTTAGCAAGTGGAACACGTTTAATGTAACCACGATGCGTAATCGTAACAACCATTGGCTCATTAGGAATTAAGTCTTCGATATCAATGTCGTCATAGTTATCTTCAATTAAAGTACGACGTTCATTACTATGAACTGAAAGGACTTCTGTAAGTTCTTCTTTAATAATACCTTTTAATACTGTTTCAGAACGTAAAATTGATTCTAGGTATTCAATTAACTCAAGAAGTTCACGAAGTTCATTTTCGATTTTATCACGTTCTAGACCTGTCAAACTTCTTAAACGCATATCTACAATAGCTTGTGCTTGAATAGGCGAAAAATCAAAAGTATCTACTAAGCCTTGTTTTGCTTCTTCAGTATTTTGACTTGCTCTAATTAATTTGATAATTTCATCAATAATATCAAGTGCTTTTTTAAGACCTTCTAAAATATGTGCACGTGCTTTCGCTTTTTCTAAATCAAAAATAGTACGACGAATAATTACTGTTTTACGATGATTTAAAAAGTGCTCTAACATCTCTAATAGCTTGAAAATACGTGGCTCTTGATTGAAAATCGAAAGCATAATAATTCCGAATGTCGTTTCCATATTAGTTGATTTATATAAATTATTTAATACAATTTCTGTAATAGCATCACGTTTAAGTTCAATAACAACACGCATACCATCACGGTCTGATTCATCGCGTACTTCCGAAATACCTTCAAGTTGTTTATCTTTAACAAGGTTAGCCACATTTTCAATCATACGAGATTTATTAACCATATAAGGAATTTCATCAATAACAATGACGTCACGATTCCCTTTTTTCTCGATATGGGTTTTTGCACGAACTTTAATACGTCCCCGTCCTGTTTCATACGCGTCTAAAATTCCTTTTTTCCCATAAATAATCCCACCTGTTGGAAAATCAGGGGCTTTAATGAATTCCATAATATCAAGAAGTTCTGCTTTAGGATTATCAACTAAATGTAATAGTGCTTTAATAACTTCAGTAGGGTTATGGGGAGGAATATTAGTTGCCATACCAACAGCAATACCAGAGGAACCATTTATTAGGAGATTAGGTACACGTGTTGGAAGTACATCAGGTTCCACTGTAGTATCATCATAATTGGAAATCATATTAACAGTGTCTTTTTCAAGATCTTTTAACATCTCTCCTGCATACTTTGTCATACGTGCTTCGGTATAACGCATTGCTGCTGCATTATCACCATCAATCGAACCGAAGTTACCTTGACCGTCTACAATAGGCATACGAAGTGAAAATGGTTGTGCCATACGAACTAAAGCATCATAAACAGAATTGTCTCCATGGGGGTGATACTGACCAATAACATCACCAACGATACGTGCTGATTTTTTATACTTTGAACCTGCAGAGAGGTTAAGTTTGTCCATAGCATATAAGATACGACGGTGAACAGGTTTAAGTCCATCACGTACATCAGGTAAAGCACGCCCTACAATAACACTCATTGAGTAATCAAGATAACTTGATTGAAGAGTATCTTCTATATTAATATCGTTTATTTCACTTTGTTCGATCAGATCATCCATATAGTATATGTCCTATTTTAATAAAGTCGCTTATTTTATCTTAAAGTAGCTTATATAGCAGTAAATATTGCATTGTGTTAAATTGAGCGTATTATTTAAGTCCACTCATTAATGTTTTCTCTTCCTCTATTGATAGGTAACGCCATTTACCACTTTCTATATTAAGTGAAAAATTGCCAATACTAATTCGGCTCAAGCTTAATACCTTCAAAGATGTCCCAAACTTTGGATCTTTAAGTGCTCCAAAAAGCCGACGGATATGCCGATTTTTCCCCTCATCAATTTTTACTCTAAGTTTTGTTTTGGCACCACCTATACTTATTTTTTCGACATCAAGAGCTTTGAGTATATCATCCTTACTAGGAACGCCTTTTAGAGCTTCTGCTATATGTTCGTCTGTTACGTGACCCCTAACCCAAATTTCGTATATTTTAATACAATTCCCCGGTTTGGTTAATGCGTTTCCGATTTTTCCGTTAGTTGTGAATAATAAAAGACCTTTAGACTCTAAGTCAAGACGCCCGATAGGCATCCATCCCTCATCAAATATCCAATCGGGTAAAAGATTATAAACTGTTTTTCGCCCAAGTTCATCAGATCGAGTAACGATATAACCTTTAGGCTTATTAAGTGCTAACAGTTTTTTTGAATCGTTTGTTGTTCCATTCATTAGGTATATCCTTAAGTGTTTTGATGCGCTTTAACGTGAACATTATTTATGGAACATTATATCAAATATAACAGGAATTAATGAGTGTAAGGAATATAAAAAATCTCTGTCTGTAGGTTGAAAGTTTCAATAAAATTTGAAAATATTTCTTATCAAATAGCGTAATATAGAATAGGGTTATTTATAAAGAAATAGATAACTGCCTAATATTTAATCAGTTATATGCAAAAAAAATAAATAATTTAAATTATAATTTGACTGAAATTTTAATTCAAAGGAGAAGTTTATGGAAAACTTCGGTGATGTACAGTATATATTAACTAGCTTTTTAATGTTAATGATGGGTGCTTTAGTTATGTGGATGGCAGCTGGATTTGCAATGTTAGAAGCAGGTCTTACAAGAACAAAAAATAATGTTGTTATATTAATTAAAAATATTTCTTTATACTCAATTGCTTGTATTATGTTTTATGCAGTTGGTTATAACATTATGTATGCAGACGGTAATGCATTTATGGGTGCTATTGGTTTTGCATTAGATGGAATTGCTTATGAAGATCACTCTGTAATGGCTGACTTCTTTTTCCAAGTTGTATTTGTTGCAACGGCGTCTTCAGTAATTTCTGGTGTTGTTGCTGAACGTATGAAACTATGGCCATTTCTTATTTTTGTTGTAATACTTTCATCATTTATTTATCCAATTCAAGGTCATTGGTCATGGGGTGGTTCATCTCTTGGTGGATTTATGGATGGTTTCTCTGACTTTGCTGGATCAACAATTGTTCACTCTGTTGGTGGATGGGCCGCATTAGCAGGTGTTTTACTTCTCGGTGCTCGTAAAGGGAAATACACTAAAGATGGTAAAATACGTCCAATAATGGGTTCTAACTTACCAATGGCGACTTTAGGAACTTTTATTCTATGGTTAGGTTGGTTCGGATTTAATGGTGGTTCTGTTCTTGCAATGGGAACAAAAGGTGATATTGATTCAATTGCTTCAGTATTTGCAGCTACTAATATGGCAGCATCAGTAGGTGCAATTACAGCGGCGCTATTAACACAAGCAATTTACAAAAAAGTGGATCTTACTATGGTTCTTAATGGTGCACTTGGTGGTTTAGTCGCAGTTACTGCTGCACCTGACATGGGAATGTTCGCTGCCACAATTGATGGCTTTGTAGCTGCAATTTTAGTTGTTATTTCTGTTAGAATGTTTGACAAATTACGTATTGATGATCCTGTTGGGGCACTTTCAGTTCACCTTGTAAATGGTATTTGGGGAACAATTGCAGTAGCAATTTGGAATCCTGATGTTAGCATGATTGCACAGCTTAAAGGTATTGTAGCGGTTGGTGTATTTACATTTACAACATCATTAGTAGTATGGTATGCCCTTAAAATGATTATGGGAATTCGTGTTTCTGAAGAAGAAGAATACGATGGTGAAGATTTACACGAAGCTGGTCTTGAAGCGTATCCTGAATTCGCTAAAAATCTTAAATAATTAAAGGAAAATAAGTGAAAAAAATTGAAGCAATTATCAAGCCTTTTAAACTTGAAGATGTAAAAGATGCACTTGCTGATATCGGTGTTACCGGTATGACAGTAAGTGAAGTAAAAGGGTATGGTCGTCAAAAAGGTCATAGTGAACTTTATCGTGGTGCTGAGTACGTAGTTGATTTTTTACCAAAAATCAAAATGGAAATGGTAGTTGAAGGTGGGCAAGTTGAACAAGTAACAAATGTTATTGTTGAAGCTGCGCGTACTGGTAAAATTGGTGATGGAAAGATTTTTGTTACTGATATTGACCAAATTATTCGTATTCGTACGGGTGAAACGGATGTAGAAGCAATATAGTTTAATGCTTTACTTTCTATCATGATAATCATTTAGTTGATTATCATGATACTTTTTTACACTCTTCTCTAAAAACTTTTTTTTTACTTTAACTCCATAATCTCTTTAAACAAATTTTGTTATCATTTCATTAATCAAAATAAACTCACCTTTAAAGGGGTCTTAATGGCTGAAGCGGATTTTACTTATATAATTGATACGTTCTTCGCAATTTTTGCAATGACACTTATCATTTTTATGGTTCCAGGTTTTGCAATGTTAGAAGCAGGATTAGTAAGAACTAAAAATGTGACTACGGTACTCACAGTAAATACAATGATATACGCAGTAGCGTCTATTGTCTTTTTACTTATTGGTTATAACGTTGCTTTTGGTGCTCTTGAAAATGAGAGTATGAGTAAATGGGCATTTTTAATGTTTCAACTTGCCTTTGTTGGTAAAACAATAAATATTATGAGTGGTGGTGTGAGTGAACGTGTTAAGCTTATTCCCCTAACTATATTTACGCTTGTTATGGCAGGTATTATATATCCAAGTGTGGTAAATATTTCGTGGGGAGCAGACTTCTTAGCTGGAACTGCACTCGATTTGAATATGTATGATTTAGCTGGTTCAACAGTTATTCACTCAACAGGTGGATGGGCCTTGTTAGCAGCAATTATTATTATTGGTGCTCGTAAAGGTCGTTTTGTAAATGGTAAAATTCGTGTTATTCCTGCATCAAATATTCCTCTAGTTGTTTTAGGAGTATTTTTACTTTGGATTGGTTGGTTTGGATTTAATGGAGGAAGTGTAGGCTCTATCTCTTCAAAAGAGAGTGCCGATGCCGTTGCCTTAACTATTATGAATACTAATACAGCAGGTCTTGCAGGTGCTATTATTGCTGGTATTATGATGTATGTTCGTTACAAACTATTTGATATTACTATGATTTTAAATGGTGCATTAGGTGGGCTTGTTGCTATTACCGCTGGACCTGATTTATACGATATGTATACTCCTATTTTAATTGGTGCAATTGGTGGTCTTTTAGTTGTTATTGCGGTTCCTCTTTTTGATAAGTTGAAACTTGATGATCCTGTCGGAGCACTTTCAGTTCACTTAGTAAATGGTATTTGGGGAACGTTAGCAGTAGGTATTTTTGCAGCAGATGCTGAAGCTGGAATTAGTTTTTTAGGCCAATTAAAAGGTGTCGTTGTAGTAGGTGTAGGCGTTTTTACTTCTTCATTTATAGTTATTTATTTAATTAACAAAATAGTTCCATTCCGTGCAGAAGATGATGTTCAGGTTGAAGGACTTGATGTTAATGAGTGTGGTGTTGAAGCCTACCCAGAATTCAAACGTGCTATATAGTTCATAACTTTAGTGCCATAGTGGCTAGCATACTCTGAGTTGATACAGCAAAGTATTCTTAGAGTGTAGTAATCTTAATTTATTTTAGATTACACTCAAATATAGGAAAAAATATGAAAAAAATCGAAGCAATTATTAAACCATTTAAGCTTGAAGATGTTAAAGATTCATTAGCAGATATTGGAATTACAGGTATGACTGTGAGTGAAGTTAAAGGGTATGGTCGTCAAAAAGGTCATAGTGAACTTTACCGTGGTGCAGAGTATGTTGTTGATTTTATCCCAAAAATTAAGATGGAAATGGTAGTTTCAAGTGAGCAAGTAGAAGAAGTTACTAATGTTATTGTTGAAGCAGCACGTACTGGTAAAATTGGTGATGGAAAGATTTTTGTTACTGATATAGACCAAATTATTCGTATTCGTACGGGTGAGACAGATAACGAAGCTATATAGTTATCATGATAAAGAATAACCACTATATTAGAGTGCTTTTAGATGAAGAGGCAACGATTGTAGAATTTGAATGTACTTTACTTGATGTCACTTCTAATTATAGTGACATGGTAGGTAAAAATTGGTTTGATACTTTTATTGATGTAGTTGATAAACAAGAAATACAAAAAATATTTTACAACACAATTCACGAAAAAAATGGAAAGTGGACTACATATAAAAATGATCTTCAAATAGACTCTGGACATCGATTTATTGATTTTGAAAATGAAGTTATCATGATAGAAAATAAAAAATATATTCTCTGTATAGGCACAGAACATATTGATGCTTAAGTGACTGGGGTCACTTTATAGTTACTCTTTTTATGCGATAATAGTATTAAGAAGATTAAAAAGGAGCTGTTATGTGTATCCCTTATGGAATGTCTGCATCAAGCAGTGTTATACTAAAAGAGAAAAAACGTGTGAAAAAAATGCCTGCATTTAACAAAAAAAATTTAGAACCTGACCCTGATTTTATAGATACAAGAGATAACCCACTCCATTATAAAAAAGAGGCTACTTTAATAGATAAATTTCTCTCTTGGGTATCGTAAGTTATATAATCTCAATAGAGTATTGAAAAGCTATCAAAGTTTATATTTTTGACTTCTATATAATCAATATTACTAACTTTACTATTTGGTGATCCTTTTTTTAAAAGAGACACAAAATCTTCTAACCTATCATCTTTAAGTGTTGCTATTACTTCAACATCACCATTTTTTAAATTTTTAACACTACCTTGGTACCCTAATTGTGAAGCATTTTTTTGAGTATTGGCTCGATAATAAACCCCTTGAACTTTTCCGATAACTCTGAATATATAGGTTTTCATACTATTCCCTTGTACATTTGTTTAATTCTATCATGATAACTCTCATCAAACTCTTAGTAACTTTTTAGTAAAATAGCTTTAATTTAAACGAGGAACTTATATGAGTATATACAGAGAATACGACATTCGGGGAATTTACGAATCAGAGCTAAATGAAAATAGTATTACTAAACTTGGTTTTGCGTTAGCGTCACGTATCAGTGGTGAATATGTAGCAGTAGGTTATGATGCACGTTCACACTCTCCTATACTTTTTGAGTACCTTGTCGCCGGACTTAATGCTGGTGGAAAAACAGTTTTAGGTATGGGAATGGTTCCTACTCCTGTAAATTATTTCTGTAATTATCAAGAGTTTCCAGGTAAAAATAGTGAAACTTCAGAAGTGCTATTTCAAGCAACAGCTTCTATCATGATAACGGGTTCGCATAACCCTAGTGAATACAATGGTTTTAAAATGACTATTGATAAAGCACCATTTTTTGGCGAAGATATTTACGCTTTAGGTCGTGAAATTTCAACTCTTGAAATGCCTCAAAAAACAGATAGAAAAGTGATTGAGATAGATGCATTAAATCGTTATGTTGATTTTATGGTTGAAGCGTTCAAACACCTAAAAGGGATGAAAACCTCAATTGTGTACGATGGTGGTAATGGTGTTGTTGGAACAGCTATACCTCAAATATTTGAACGTTTAAATATGGAAACAACATCACTTTATATTGAGCCTGATGGAACATTTCCCAATCATCATCCTGATCCTTCAGAAGAAAAAAATCTTGTAGATGTGAAAAAACTATTAGAAGAAAAAGGCGATATCGCTTTTGCTTATGATGGTGACGCAGATAGAATTGCAGTACTTACTCATAAACATAATATTAAAGGTGACCAGATGGCACTTTTATATAGTATGAAAATGGACAAGCCTACAGTTGTTGGCGAAGTGAAGTGTTCTCAAGTAATGTATGATGAACTAGAACGCCGTGGTGCTACGGCAATTATGTATAAAACAGGTCACTCTAACTTAAAAGTTAAAATGAAAGAAGTAAATGCAGACTTAGCGTGTGAAGTAAGTGGTCATATTTTTTTCAAAGATCGTTATTTTGGTTATGATGATGCCTTATATGCAACGTTTAGAATGTTAGAGTTAATTCACGATGGAATTGATTTAGATGAAGAGATTGAAAAACTTCCTCAAGTCTTTTCAACAGAAGAGATTAAAGTGCACACTACGGAAGAGCAAAAATTTAAAATTATTGCGAAACTAAAAGAACTGTTACTCCCTGATAATTTGCCAAAATCATTTCCAACTATCAAAGATATTATTGATGTTGATGGGGTTCGTGTTATTTTTGAAAAAGGGTGGGGCTTAGTTCGTGCGAGTAATACTACACCTGTTTTAGTAACCCGTTTCGAATCAACGGATGAACAAGAAGCTAAAAATTATGAGGCTGCTTTAAATGCACTTATTTTAGATGCACAAGCACAATTATAGAACTTAAATCTAAAATATAAATAGGAATATAAACAATGAAACAACATACAATTTTAATGCCACTTGATATGCATCTTCATCTTCGTGATGGTGAGATGTTAAACAAAATTGCTCCAACAAGTTCTTATAGCTTTTCAGGGGCTCTTGTTATGCCAAATCTTGTCCCTCCCGTTACCGATAAACATAGTGTAATTGAGTACAAAAAACGTATTCTTGCAGCAATTGGTGTGACGCCTGCAGACGAAGAGGGTGAAATTGAATTTGATATTGATGATGAATATACAACCGTAGATTATTTTGAGCCATATATGACAATTTTTTATCAAAATTATGACAGAGAATTTTTAGAAGAGGTTCAAGATTATATTTTAGCAATTAAACTTTATCCTGCAGGAATTACTACCAATTCAGAAGGTGGTGTAAGCTCATTTGACATCGAAGCGATGCGTGAGACTTTAGAAGTGATGACAGAGCTAAATATTCCCCTTTGTGTTCATGGTGAAACAGATGGTTTTGTGATGGACAGAGAAGCAGAATTCATGTCTATTTATGAGATGTTAGCATTAAACTTCCCTGACTTGAAAATTATAATGGAACATATTACGACTAAAGCGGCGGTTGATATGTTAGATAAATTTCCTAACTTATATGCAACGATTACACTTCATCACTTAATTATTACTCTTGATGATGTAGCTGGAGGAATGTTAAAACCACACCTATTTTGTAAACCAATTGCAAAACGTCCTGAAGACCAACAAGCTTTATTAAACGTGGCCTTAAATGCACATCCAAAGGTAATGTTTGGAAGTGATTCAGCTCCGCATCCACAACATGCAAAAGAGTCTTGTGGATGTGCTGCTGGTGTATTTACTGCACCAATTGCACTTCAAATGTTATGCCAAGTTTTTGACGAAAATGGTAAACTTGACAACTTACAATCATTTGTAAGTGATAATGCTCAAAGTATTTACTCAATCTGTCCTGAATTTAAAGAAGTACGATTAATCGAGCAAGACTTTAAAGTACCCGCTACTTACAGTGGTGTTGTTCCAATGTATGCTAATGAGACTATAAAATGGTCAATTGATGACGTTGAGTAATTTTTAAGATGGAAAATACAGAACTTTTTACTCTTTTAGAACAGTATCTTGATTATGGAATTATGGGAATACTTTCCATAATGAGTGTGGTTTCATTATGGCTTTTTGTTGAACGTATGATGTACTATAAAGCAGTAAAAATCGAAGAGTTTAAACATAAAGATGAGTTTGAACTTGAACTTGGAAGTAATTTAGGGACAATTTCTGCTATTGGTGCGAATGCTCCTTATGTAGGTCTTTTAGGAACAGTTCTCGGTATTATGTTGACATTTTATACACTTGGTGATGTAGGTGCTGTAGATGCTAAAAAAATTATGACAGGATTAGCATTGGCGTTAAAAGCTACTGCATTTGGTCTAATTGTAGCTATTCCTGCTATTGCCTTTTACACAATTCTTCTTCGTAAAATGGAACGTTTAATGGTTGCTTGGGATATTAATAATAAAGAAAACCAGGGAATAAAAGATAACTAAATGAAAAAGATGAAACGTTTTGACCAAATAAATGTTATTCCTTTTATTGATATTATGTTAGTACTTCTTGTTATGGTTCTTACTACAGCAACGTTTATTAAACAGGGGGTTATTCCCGTTGTCCTTCCCCAAGCTACAGAATCAGATAAAGTTGATAATAAAAAAGAGACCACTATTTATGTGACAAAAGAGGGAAAAATTTTTATTGAGAAAAAAGAGGTTAGTGAAGCACTTTTAGAAGTTGAACTCACTAAAATTCCTAAGACTCAAACTATTGTGCTACGTAGTGATAAAGATTCACGTTTTCAAGATTTTGTCTCAGTTATGAATATTTTAAAAAAGTTAGAACATAAACAGCTATTTATTGTCACTAAAGAGTAGTTTATGAAATGGCTTGTTACTCTTGTTTTTTTAGTTTTACAGTTATCAGCAGAAGAGTTTAAAATTAATTCTATCATGATAGAAAAAAATGTAACTTCACAATTTGATAATACAATTGATATTTCACAACAACATCATTGGATTGTGTCGTGGGATAAAGAGACAACACGTTTAGCTAATGATTACTTTACACACTATCATGATAGTTTATTCAAGACAATTGTTTTAGTAGATGTGTCTCAAACTCCCCAAGGGATAATGTCTCTTTTTGTTCTACCCCGTATGCGAACTTATCATCATCAAAACTATCTCTCTTATGATGAAAATTTCAATAAAATGATACCGTATATGCCCAATCATGTAACTCTTATTGAATTTAAACATAAAAAGATAATTTCTATCCATTTCTTTGATACAATCAAAAAACTAAATAATTATTTTAAAGGAAAATGTCATGAGTAGTAATTTAAAAGAGTGTAATACTTTAGAAGACGTTCGCAATGCAGTAGACGAACTTGATATCCAAATTGTTGATTTAATCGCTTCACGCCGTGCTTATATTAAACAAGCGGCACAATTTAAAAGTAGTGTTGATGAAGTCAAAGCTCCTGAACGTATCGAAGCAGTTATTCAAAAAATTCGTACTCAAGGGTTAATGTTAGATGTCTCTCCAAATATGCTTGAAGATATTTATACACTAATGATTAATGAGATGGTAGAAACGGAAATAGCAGAATTTCGAAATGCAAAAGATTTGTAACATTCATTAAAAAGGGTTAAAAACCCTTTTTAATTTTAAAGAAACCAACAAGGTCATTTAATGTTCTTGCTTGTAAATCAAGTTCTTCAGAAGCACTTGCGAGTTCTTGTGAAGATTTTGAATTGTTTTGGGTGACTCTATCTAGTTGAGAAAGAGACTTACTAATTTGAGTAATGCCAACATTTTGTTCACTTGATGCTGTAGAAATTCCTTTAATAAGTTCTGCCGTTTGAGTTACTTTAGGTACAACTTTATCAATGAGTTCACCTGCTTCTTTACTAACTCCAACACTATCTGAAGTAATTCTAGCAATTTTAGAAGCTGCAAATTGTGATCGTTTTGCAAGTTTTCTTACTTCAGTAGCTACTACTGCAAAACCTTTACCATGCTCACCTGCGCGGGCAGCCTCAATCGCTGCGTTGAGCGCGAGTAAGTTAGTTTGATATACAATATCTTCAATAGTCATAATTTGTTCTGCAATGGTCTCCATTGCACTAACAGTCTTACCTACGGCATCTCCACCACTTATTGCTAGTGTCGCAGCATCCGTCGCCATTTCATTGGTAAGTCCTGAGTTTTTACTATTTTGTGAGATATTACTGTTCATATCATCAACCGAAAGTGTAATCTTATCTAGACTTGAAGTTTGTTCAACAGCACCTTGTGCAATTGTATTTGCTGATTTTCGTACCTCTTCTGATGCGATTTTCATCTCTGTGGCACTAACATTTATATTTTGAATGGTACTACTTAGCTTTGTAATAAAATCATTTATTGATGTTTTAATAATAGCAAAATCACCATTATATTCACTGCTTAAGTTTACACATAAATCGCCTCGGCTCATAGCATCAAGTGTTGACCCTGTTTCTGTAAATAAATTTTGTAGTGTTTGCGCAATATGATTTGTGGAATTTTGTAACTCTAAATAGAGTCCTTTATGTTGTGTTGTAATACGTGTTTCTAATTCACCATTAGAGATTTTTGATAACACAAGCTGAATATCTTCGAAGCTACTACGAACAGTGACTAGCATACTATTAATTAAATCACGAAGTTCATTTAATTCGTCACTTGCCTCATGAGTAATAGTTTGAGAAAAGTCTCCATTATTGACTGCTTCAACAATTTGGGCAGTTTGTGCTATTAAGGCACGTTCTTTTTCTATATTAACCTCAATTTTTTTAATATGGAGGTTAACCATAGTTGCCATTTGGCCTATTTCATCACTGCTTTGTACTTTTAATAAAGAGAGTGATTTACTCTCTTTATTGATATAGTTGAAAAATCCTAACAGACCATTTCTTAAATTGTTTAATGATTTTAGAACAATAGAATTAATTCCTAATGATAAAATAATAATCATAATAATCATTGCAGATACAACAATCAGTAAAAGTGTATTAAGCATACTTTGAGAGTTTTTTATACTTAGATTAACAAGATCGATTTTTTTAGCAATGAGATAAACACCTACATTTCTATCTTTATAGTCTCTAATATCAATTGTAGTTACAAAAAAACCATTATGTACAATATAACCTTTTTGTTTTAATTCTTCAAAACTAACGTCTTTTAGTGCTAGTTTTAAACTATTATTTACGGTATCTTTATTTTGTGAGATTATATAGTTTTGAAGCTTTTCTACTTTAGACGCATTAACATTAATAAATTTTTTATCAAGTAAGACAAGTAGAGAAATATCTTCTTTTTTTAATGTTTTAACAACAGAATTATAGCCTTGCATAAACTCTACAGAACCGATGTACTTTTTATTGTTATTATCAATAATTGGGGCTAGACCACGTATACTTAATCCAGATTTTCCAATTTCAACAGCAACAAAGGCTTGTTTTTTAATTTTTAAATCATTAATAGTATGTCTAAAAGAGGAAAGGTCATCACCATGTTTATCAAGTTTCCACAGTCTTACAAATGATTTTGCATCTTCAGTATGAACATGGATTTTAATATTTTTGAAAGGACTACCATTTTTGTAGGTTTCCGATAGAGAGCTTAATGCTTTAATTGCGATTTCTCTATCATTTTTAATTAATGCAGTCTTTAACTCTCTATTATTAGAAATGGCAATAGCATTTGTTAAACCAACGATATTCTTTTCATTAATATATTGTTGAACATTATGAATAAGAGTATTTTGTGCTTCTAATAAGGCATTACTCTTAATACTACTTGCCATATTTTGTGTGATAAAAAATATGATAGTAAAAACCACAACGCCAACAGTTAAAAAAAGTAGAGAAATTTTCTTCACAATACTCATGTTGTAAAACATTATTCTTCCTTGAGTTATATTAAACATTATTATACAAAAAAATATTTATGAATTTGTTGATTTTCAAAAATGAGGAAAATTTATATAAAATGACTTACTTTAGTCAATAAGACTAAAGTAAGTTGAGTTGAAATATTAAGTATGTACTTGACAATAAACGACTCATAGTGTATAATTTTCGTATAATTCATGAATAAGGAGTTGACAACAGATATGTCTGAAGAAAAAAAAGAAGAACTTCAAGAAGAAGTTGATCAAACAATAGTAGAAGAAACTACGCAAACAGCTGAAGTAAGTGAAAACGAAGAACCAGCTGAAGAGGTAGAAGAAGAAATTGATGAATTAACTGCAGTACAAAATGAGCTTGCAGCTATGAATGATAAATATGCACGTGTTCATGCGGATTTTGATAATATCAAAAAACGTTTAGAACGTGAAAAATATCAGTCAATTGAATATGCTCAGGAAAAATTTGCAAAAGATTTGATTCCTGTAGTAGATTCTTTAAGTATGGCTATTAAGTCTACACAAACTGAATTAGAAACAGAAGCATTGTTAGAAAAACTAAAAGAGGGTGTTAAACTGACAATGAAGCAGTTTTTAACTACTCTTGAAAAACATGGGGTAACTCAAGTATCTGAAGATGATGCTTTTGATCCAAATATTCACCATGCCGTACAACAAATGGATTCTGAAGATCATGAAAGTGGTCAAATTATTAGTACCTTTCAAACAGGTTACAAATATAAAGAGCGTACATTACGTGATGCAATGGTAGTAATAGCTAATTAATTAGCTATTACTTTCAATTAAGGCGAAATGTCAAAGACATTTCTAAAGTTGGGCATAAGCCCATGTGAGCTTTCTGCTGAAGATTAGGTGCTCCTTGAGGGTAAAACACAGCGTTAGCGTAGTTTCCAGAATTCACTTCTGGAAACGTATAAAAATAGGAAATATATAATATGTCAAAAGTAATTGGAATCGATTTAGGAACAACAAATTCATGTGTAGCAGTTTATGAAGGTGGTGAAGCTAAAATCATCCCTAATAAAGAGGGAAAAAATACAACACCATCAGTAGTAGCATTTACAGATAAAGGTGAAGTACTTGTAGGAGATCCTGCAAAACGTCAAGCAATTACAAATCCAGATAAAACAATTTCATCAATTAAGCGTATTATGGGTCTTTTAATGAGTGAAGACAAAGCTCAAGAAGCTCACGATAAAGTAACTTATAATATTGTTGATAAAAATGGAATGGCTGCAGTAGATGTTGCAGGTACAATTTACACGCCTCAAGAAATTTCTGCGAAAATTCTTACTAAACTTAAAGAAGACGCTGAAGCATATATTGGTTCAACGGTAACTGATGCTGTTATTACTGTTCCTGCATATTTCAATGATGCACAACGTAAAGCAACTCAAGAAGCAGGAACAATTGCGGGTCTTAATGTTTTACGTATTATCAATGAGCCAACTGCTTCTGCATTAGCTTATGGTCTTGATTCTAAAGTTGAAGAAACGGTAATTGTTTACGATTTAGGTGGTGGAACATTTGATGTTACAACTCTTGAAATCTCTGATGGTACTTTTGAAGTTCTTTCAACGGATGGTAATGCATTTTTAGGTGGAGATGATTTTGATAATAAAATTGTTGACTTTTTAGCAGATGATTTTAACGCATCTCAAGGTGTTGATCTTAAAAATGACAAAATGGCACTTCAACGTCTAAAAGATGCTGCTGAAAATGCTAAAAAAGAGTTATCTTCTGCGCAAGAAACAGAAATTAATTTACCGTTTATTACAATGACTGCTGCAGGTCCTCAGCATTTAGTGGTAAAACTTACTCGTGCTAAATTTGAAGGTATGATTGAAGAATTAGTTGACGAAACTATTGATCATATTAAAGTAGCAATGAAAGATGCTGATTTAGATAACGATGAAATCAAAGAAATTATCATGGTTGGTGGATCTATTCGTGTTCCAAAAGCACAAGAGATGGTTTCTGCTTACTTTGGTGGTAAGGAACTTAATAAATCAGTTAATCCTGATGAGGTTGTTGCTGCAGGTGCTGCTATTCAAGGTGGTGTTTTACGTGGGGATGTTAAAGATGTTCTTTTACTAGATGTTACACCACTTTCTTTAGGAATTGAAACTCTTGGTGGCGTTATGACTAAAGTAATTGAAAAAGGAACTACAATTCCTGTTAAAAAATCTCAAGTATTTTCAACTGCTGAAGATAATCAACCTGCAGTATCGATCTCTGTATGTCAAGGGGAACGTGAATTTGCTAAAGATAACAAATCATTAGGTTTATTTGAACTTGCTGATATCCCAGCTGCACCACGTGGTGTTCCTCAAATTGAAGTAACTTTTGATATTGATGCAAATGGTGTTTTAACTGTTTCTTCATCAGATAAAGGTACAGGTAAATCTCAATCAATTACAATTTCTGGTTCATCTGGACTTTCAGAAGAAGAGATTGAAAAAATGATTCAAGATGCTGAGAAAAATAAAGTTGAAGATGAAAAACGTAAAGAACTTGTTGACTTACGTAATCAAGCTGACGCACTAGTTGCTCAAACTGAAAAAACACTAACTGAAGCGGGTGATGATGTTGAAGCTGAAGAAAAAGCTAAAATTGAAGCAGCAATTACAGATTTAAAAGATACTTTAAAAGATGAGTCTGCAACTAAAGAGACAATTGAAGAAAAAGTAAAAGCATTAACTGAAGTATCTCACAAGATGGCTGAAGAGATGTACAAGAAAAAAGAAGAGGGTGGTGCAGAAGCATCACAAAGTGCTAAAAAAGCTGATGACGATGTTATCGATGCTGAAATAGAATAAATTTAATTTATTCTATTTTAACTTTAAGTTGTAGCACTCGCTACAACTTATCTCTTTAATTAAGCGACAAATCAAAACTTCTACAAAACATTAGTTTAACATTAATAAATTTACTATATAATCCTCTCTTATTTTACAAAAAAGTTTATAAATGAAAAAAATACTACTATCTCTTATTACAACATTTACACTTTTATCTGCTTCTGAAATTCATGATGCAGTAGAAATGGGAGACCTAGAAAGTATAAAAAAACTTTTAAAAGAGGGGGCGAATATTAATGAACCCAATAAAAAATTTAATCAAACCCCTCTTCATCTTGCTGCATATAATGAACATTATGACATCTTAAAATTTTTAACAACAAAAGGTGCTAATGTTAATGCTCAAATGAGTAATGGACAAACAGCACTGTTTTTAGTAGCTTACTTTGGTGATTTACTGGCTATTCGTAACTTGATTATTCATGGTGCAAAGCTTAATATTAGAGATCATCGTGGAAATACAGCACTGCATAAAGCAAGTGAAAGTGGTTCTGATAAAGTAGTTCGTCTTTTAATTGTAAAAGGAGCTAAAGTTAATGTTAAAAATCATAGAAATTCAACACCACTTCATGTTGCGGGTTATATGGGTAATGAAAAAGCGGTATGGGCATTAGTTGAAAATGGTGCAAAAGTTAACATTAAAGATAATGAAGGTTTCACCGCAATAGATGAAGCGGATGAAGAAGATTACGGTCGGATTGTGAAAATTATGAAAAAATTTGGAAAGAAATAGTAAAAATTATCTTTTAACTATTTTTATTACCTTTGTACCTAACTTTTTTTATTTTATCATTTGGAGTGGGTTAATATGATAATTTTTCTGTGTCACTTCAAACATTAGCTCTTTGTAAACACGCCCCAAAACAGCTCCCTTTTTAACACGTCTTCCTTTTTTAATACCTGGTGCAATTTTATCAATATGTGCATAAATAGTATGAATATTATTTGCATGTTCAATAATAATTAAATTTTTAAGAATTGATGTGTTTTTAACTAAAATAATCTTACCATTGAGTACATTGCGAACTTTAGCGTTTGATTTACTAGGTTTTAGTGAAACTGATTCATTAAAGATTTTTATTCCATAAATTGGATCCGTGTAAGTACCAAATTTTTTGATAACTTTATATTTTGTGAGAGGAGCAATTGTTTTCTTCCCTCGATAACGTTTGGTTGCTACTTTTTGATAACTGCTTCCATGTTTTTTAATTTTAGGTAAATCACTATCGCTACCTCTTTTTTTACGTCGTGCTTCAGCTAGACGTTGTGCTTTTGCTTCCTTCGCTGCTTCTTTCTTTTCACGAGCTTTTCGTGCTTTGTCTTTTTTAATAATATGGAGTGAACTTAACTCTTTTTTGAGTAAACTTTGTTGATTTAAAAGTTTTTGAACTTCTTTTTTATACTTTTTTTTATCTTTTTTAAGTACTTTCAAAGCCTTTTTATTTTTATCTTGTATAGCAAGAATTTCACGTTTTTTCATATCAATTTTATTAATTTGTACTTGTAACTGATGTGTTTTATCTTTAACTACTTTTATTTTTTCACTATTGTTTTCTAAGTCATCAGATAAAGTATGTATCTCTTTTTTAGTCTGAATTTGTAGTTGTTTTAAAATTTCTGCATTGATAAGTGCTTCAGCGTTATGAGCTCGTTCATCTTCAAGCATTAGTGAAAGTGAAAGGTTCCTAGCAATGGAAAATATAAGTTTTTGTTCTAGACTATTTTGTATTCCATTAAGTTGCCCCTTAGTATCTTGTAATTTAATAAGAGTCTCTTTTTGCTTTTTAAAGTCACTCTCTTTAACGATAAGCTCTTTTTTTAAGGCATTTAACTCTGATGTTTGTATAAGTAAAGTTTTTTGCTGTGAGATAATACTTTTAGCATTTTTTGCCATTTTAGTATGTAAAGTATTGTTTTTTTTGTCAAACGTTTTTAGCTTTTTAGAGGTGAATTTTATCTTTTTTTCTAAATTTGTTTTAGCTTGTAGTCCATAAGGAATAAAAACCAGTAGTGTTAAGAAAAGAAAAAATTTAAAAATTTTATTTATCATGATAACTTTTTATGCCCATAGATTAATCATTATTTTTAGTACTACTCATCATCACCATAAAAGCCAATGAAATTGCTAATGTAAAGGCAAGTACTATTACTTTTATACCATCATCAAGAATATTAAACAGTTCTATTTGTATGTTTAATAAATGCAGTTTGTCATTGACTAATCCACTATCTTCCAAGGTTATAAAAGCAATAAAAACTAAAGCTGAAGCGATAATAGCATCAACAATAGCTAGACGAAATAGTACGGCACTTCTAAGCCACATTGGTGCTCCAAAGAGTGCCATAATTTGCATACGTTCATTATGTTGGAATTGCCAAATCCTAAGCTCTTTAAAGATAAGTAAAATAGTTATTATTCCAATAGCTAATCCTAAAACAATAGTTACGCTTTTAAAAAGAAGAAGTAGATTATATACCGTATCATGAGAATTTGAAAAAGTTTCTACTTTTGAAATTGTTTTATGTTCCAATAATCTTTTTTGGAGTTGTTGAAGTTCATTAGGAGTAGGGTAATGTGTAAAGTAAATCCGATAAAATTTAGGTAACATAATTTTTAAAAGATTAAAATTTTTCTCTTTTAACTCTCCTTTTAGTTCGTTTAACACATTATCAGCGGAGATACTTTCACTTCTTGAAATAATGTTGTCAAAACTTCTAAAATCATCTTTAGTAGTAGTTTCTGTCGTAATAACAATTACTGAATAGTTAGCATGTAATTCGTCTTCGTAGGCTGTAATAACCCGATCAACAAGAAAAAATATTTGCATTGTAAATAAAATACTAAACAGAGCAATAATAAGAGAAAAATGGTTTTTAAGTGACTTCATGTAGTGATCCATATTCAAGATGAAAATGTCGATAATGAACATTCATATGTGTGGGAATATTATGTGTAACAACAATAATAGTGGT
>Ga0233442_1000833_pt1 | contig 26563 bp, 41 predicted proteins | sample SI_123_September_3_FD_182789 | JGI IMG/M metagenome (GOLD analysis project Ga0233442, IMG submission 182789) | Seawater microbial communities from Saanich Inlet, British Columbia, Canada - SI_123_September2016_150_MG | ecosystem: Environmental > Aquatic > Marine > Inlet | place: Canada: British... | reverse complement strand
ATGGAGAAAGGTTTTCGTTATGTGATTCGTGAAGGTGGTAGAACTATCGGTGCTGGCGTTGTTGGCGATGTTATTGGGTAATTTCGGAGGAAATAGTGGGAAAAACAAATAACGAAAATAAGATTAGAATAAGACTTAAAGCGTACGATTATCGCTTATTAGATAAATCTGTAGCAGAGATAGTTAAAAACACAAAAAACACTGGCGCTAAGATCGTTGGGCCTATTCCTCTTCCTACAGAAAGATCTCTTTACACGGTCTTAAAATCTCCACACGTTAATAAAAAAGCACAGGAACAATTTGAAATGTTAGTGCACAAACGATTGATCGATATAGTAAATCCTACACCACAAACAACAGGAGCATTAAAGAAATTAAATCTTCCTGCTGGTGTACATGTTGAGATCAGGACGTAAAGGAGTTTGAGATGATAGGATTAATAGGAAAAAAAATAGGTATGACCCAAATTTTTGACGCTAAGGGAAATGTAATTCCTGTAACCGTTATTCAGGCTGGGCCATGTCGCGTTATTCATCGTAAAAATAAAGATAAACATGGATACGATTCAGTACAATTAGGCTTTGAAGAAGTTGATGAGAAAAAAGTAAGCAAGCCAATGTTAGGACATTTCAAAAAGCATAATAGCCCTGCATACAGATATCTCAAAGAATTCCGTCTTAAATTATACAAAGATATTAATGAAGGTGAAATCTTTGATGTTAGCATGTTCGAAGAAAACGAGTTGCTTAAAGTAACTGGAACCTCAAAAGGTAAAGGATTTCAGGGCGTAATGAGACGTCACAACTTTCATGGATTTAAAGCGTCACATGGTGTTCATGAATCTTATAGAGGGCCTGGCTCGATAGGTCAATGTGCTACTCCTGCCAGAGTATTCAAAGGGAAAAAACTTCCCGGACATCAAGGTGTTGATAAAGTTTCAGTTCTTAACCTACAAGTAGTTAAGGTTGATGTTGAAAAGAATCTGGTAATGGTTAAAGGTGCCATTCCCGGGCATAGAAATTCAATAGTTCGCCTAAGAAAAGAACTGTAATTTGGGAGAAATAATGTTAAAGATAAATAAATATTCAATGAAAGGTGAAGAAACAGGAACAAAGACTCTTCCTAAAACCCTTTTTGCTGTAGAATCAAAAAATCCTAAAGCTTTAATTTATGAAGTTATTAAGACATATCTCGGCAACCAAAGACAAGGGACTTCTTCAACACAAACTCGTGCGGAAGCAACGGGTAGTGGTAAAAAACTATATAAACAGAAAGGAACCGGTAATGCAAGACCTGGTAATTTAAGAACTCCACTTCGTGTTGGTGGTGGTGTTGCATTTGGCCCTAAACCAAAAGATTGGTATAAGAAAATTCCAAAGAAAAAGAAAAGATTAGCACTTAAGCTTGCGTTAACAGAAAGAGCTAACGAAAAACAAGTGATCTTGGTTGATTCACTCGATTTCGATAAGCCAAACACAAAAGCTGCTAAAGAATTACTCGCAAAGATTACACCGGAAAAAAGCAGAAAGCTCATCCTTATAGATGGAAGCGATGTTAATGTGATCAAATCTTTTTCTAATATCCCTTATGTAAAATTGGATAGAGCAGATAGTGTTTATCCTTATGAAGTACTTCATTGCAACTGCCTAATCATTACAGAAGCTGCATTGAATAAAATGAAGGAGGTATTTGCAAAATGAAACAAGCAAGAGAAATAGTTATCGCACCAATGATAACCGAAAAAACTTCTTCAATTCAACATGCTACTAATAGCTATACTTTTAAAGTTAGCGTTAATGCAAACAAGATAGAGATCGCTAAAGCAATTGAAAATATTTTCAATGTAGATGTGATCCGAGTGAATACAATTTGCCAGCGTGGTAAAGTTAAGCGCATGGGAAGATATTCAGGAAAACGTGCCGATTGGAAAAAGGCTATAGTCAAACTTAAAGAAGGCGATACAATAGCCGAGTTTGAGGCATAGGGAGAATTAGAATGGGAATTAAAAAATATAGACCGATTACTCCAACGATGAGATTCAAGACCGGTTTTACTTTCGAAGAGATCACAAAAACTAAACCGGAAAAATCTTTGATTAAACCTCTTCCACAAAAATCTGGAAGAAATCATCATGGTAGAATTACATGTCGTCATCGTGGTGGTGGTCATAAAAAACATTATAGAATTATCGATTTTAAAAGAAACAAACATGAAATTCCTGCAAAAGTTGCAGCCATTGAATATGATCCTAACAGAAGCGCTAGAATCGCTTTACTCTTCTACGTTGATGGAGAGAAAAGATACATTCTTGCACCATTGGGCATGAAGGTTGACGACCAGGTAATTTCAGGACCAAAAGCTCCTATTAAAGTGGGGAACGCTCTCCCACTTGATAGAATTCCACTTGGAACAACTGTTCACAATGTTGAATTTAAAGAAGGTAAAGGTGGCCAAATAGCAAGAAGTGCTGGCTCATATGCACAAGTTGTGGCTAAAGAAGGTGGATATGTTCACGTGAAAATGCCATCAAATGACATTCATCTTATTAGAAAAGAATGTTATGCTACTATCGGGCAAGTTGGAAACACAGAACATGATTCAATTGTTATCGGTAAAGCAGGGCGTAATCGCTGGAAAGGTATTCGACCAACGGTTCGTGGTGTTGTTATGAATCCAGTAGACCATCCAATGGGTGGTGGTGAAGCGAAAACATCTGGTGGTGGTCACCCAGTATCACCATGGGGTGTATTGGCCAAAGGTGGTCATACTCGTAAGAAACGTAAGTACTCAGATAAGTACATTATTAAGTCTAAAAAGAAACGATAGAAGGAAGAAATATGTCTCGATCGATTAAAAAAGGACCCTTTGTAGATACGCATCTAGAGAAAAAAGTAGATGTATTGAATGAAGCAGGTAAAAAAGAAGTTATTAAAACTTGGTCTAGAAGATCAACTGTTTTACCTAAATTTGTTGAACATACATTTGCTGTCCATAATGGTCGTAAATTTATACCCGTGTATATCACAGAAAATATGGTTGGACACAAATTAGGTGAATTTGCTCCCACTCGTATATACCGTGGTCATAAAACAAGAAACAAAGATTAAAGAAAAAGGGAGATGATAGTAATGGAAGCAACAGCCAGAGTCAGGAACTTAAGAGGTTCGGCCAGAAAGGCAAGATTGATCCTTGATCTTATCCGCGGCAAGTCTGTACCCGAAGCTCAAAAAATACTGCTATTCTCGAAGAAAAGTGTTGCGGCTGATGTTGGGAAACTTCTTAATTCTGCAATTGCAAATGCAACAATGAAAGAAGGAAAGGTTGATGTTGATAACATGTTCGTCAGTGAAGTTTTTGCTGATGACGGTCCGATAATGAAAAGATTCCGACCACGTGCTCAAGGTAGAGCAACTGTTATCAGAAGAAGAACTTGTCACATCACACTGCATATTTTGGATAAAGAAGAGGAGGCTACCCTTGGGACAAAAAGTTAATCCAGTTAGTTATAGAATTGGCGTTAATAAAAATTTCGATTCTATATGGTATGCATCAGGAGTGGACTATATTAATAAATTTCATGAAGATCTTAAGATCAAGAAATACATTAATAACAGACTCAAAGATGCAATGATCTCCAAGATCATTATTCAAAGAAAAACAAAATCAGTTACAATTGATATTCATACAGCCAGACCTGGACAGGTTATTGGCCGTAAGGGTTCAGAAATTGAAAAATTACGTAACGAATTAACAGTTCTTGTTAACAAAAACAAGAAGAATGAATTAAACGTGTTTGTAAATGTTCAAGAGATAAAAGATTCTTGGACAGATGCCAAACTTGTTGGAAAAGAGATTGGATCTCAACTTCAAAGAAGGATATCTTTCCGTAGAGCTATGAAATTTGCAATTCGCAATGCAATGAGAAGCGGCGTACAAGGTATTAAGGTTCAATGCTCAGGCCGTTTAGGCGGTGCTGAAATGGCACGTACTGAAAGATATCATGAAGGTAGAACACCTCTTCATACTTTAAGAGCCGACATCGATTATGCTCTTACCGAAGTTAACACAACTTACGGTATTATTGGCATAAAGATTTGGATCTATAAGGGCGATATCCTTAATTAATTCAGGAGATTATAAATGTTAGCACCAAAAAAAGTAAAATATAGAAAAATGCAGAAAGGACGAACCAGAGGTTTGGCTTATCGTGGTAGTACTCTTAATTTCGGAGATTTCGGATTATACTCTACTGCACCGGGTTGGCTTTCTAGTCGTCAAATTGAAGCTGCACGTATAACAATTTCACGTAAGATGAAGAGAGCCGGTAAACTTTGGATACGCGTATTTCCGGATAAACCAATTACTGCAAAACCTGCTGAAACTCGTATGGGTAAAGGTAAGGGAGCACCGGAATATTGGGTTGCCGTTGTTAAACCTGGTAGAATCATCTTTGAATTTGAAGGTGTAGATGTAGAAACTGCAAAAGAGATCAATCGTCTCGTAGGATACAAACTTCCTGTGAAAATAAAATTAGCGATTAGAGAGGGAGTTGAATAATGAAAATTTCAAATTTGCGTGAAATGACTAATGAAGAGATCACACAAAAGCTTCATGACAGCAAGGAAGAATTGTTCAATTTAAGATTTCAACAATCTATGAACCGTTTGGAAAATGCAAATAAATTAAAAGATGTTAAGAAAGACATTGCTCGCATGAAAACTCTTTTAACAGAAAGGGAATTAAGAGGTTAACATGGCAAGAATATTAACCAAAACAGGCACTGTCGTTAGCGACAAAATGGATAAAACAATTGTAGTGAAGGTTGAACGTCAGTTCAAGCACCCACTATATAAAAAAATTGTTAGAAGACACAAAAAATTTAAAGCTCATGATGAAAATAATGAATGTGGAATCGGTGATGTTGTTCTTATAGCAGAAAGCAATCCGATAAGCCGTCATAAAAGATGGTCATTGAGCAAAATAATTACGAAAAGTAAATAAGGAGTCTGAAATGATTCAAGCTCAGACAAAATTAATTATAGCAGATAACTCCGGGGCAAAGAAAGCTCAATGTATCAAAGTTCTTGGTGGATCAAAGAGAAGATACGCTAGTCTCGGTGATGTTATTGTTGTTGCTATTAAATCAGCAACACCAAATGGTAAGATTAAAAAAGGTGCTGTAGAAAAAGCTGTTATCGTGCGTACACACAAAGAAGTTCGTAGACCTGATGGAACATATATTCGTTTCCAGGATAATGCGGCCGTTATCATTGATGAAAGATTAGAGCCGATTGCTACTCGTATCTTTGGTCCTGTTGCACGTGAATTGAGAGAACATGGATTTATGAAGATAGTCTCTCTTGCACCAGAAGTTCTTTAGAGGTAACTATGTTTAAGAGTAATAATAAAAAACAAGGTACAAAAAAGATGAGAATTAAAAAAGGTGATAACGTTGTAGTTATTGCTGGGAAATACAAAGGAGTAAAAGGTAAAGTTCTTAAAGCAATACCAAAAGAAAGCAGGGTTATTGTTGAAAAAGTTAACTTTATCAAAAAACATACTCGCCCTAATCAGCAAAATCAGCAGGGTGGTATTGTAGAAAAAGAAGCTCCTATTCATATTTCAAATGTGAAATTGTATAATGATAAGATCAATGATGTAACTCGTGCTGTATTTAAAGAGCATGGAGACTCCAGAACACGTGTTTGTAAAAAAACCGGTGATGAGATCTAAGGGAGATTGGGATGAATAGATTACAAGAAAAATATAACAAAGAAGTAATTCCTTCTCTGATGAAACATTTTGGATTTGATAATGTGCATTGTGTTCCAAAACTAGAAAAAGTTTCTGTTAATATTGGAGTTGGTGAAGCTACTCAAAACAAAGCGTTACTAGATAATGCAGTTAAAGAGCTAACAACTATCACAGGTAGAAAACCAATAGTAACAAAGGCAAAGAAATCTATCTCTAATTTTAAATTAAGAGAAGGAATGCCAATTGGATGTAAAGTAACTCTTCGTGGTGAAGTTATGTACGAATTTGTAGATAGACTTATCTCGATAGTTATTCCAAGAATTAGAGACTTTAGGGGTACATCAAATAAATCTTTTGACGGACGTGGGAATTATTCAATGGGAATTAAAGAGCAAACAGTTTTCCCAGAAATTGAATATGATAAGATCGATGCTGTTAGAGGTTTAAATATTACAATTGTAACGTCAGCTAAGAGCGATGAAGAAGGAAGAGAACTTCTTCGTTTCCTTGGTATGCCGTTCAAGAAAAATTAAGGAAGGAGTAATTTTGGCTAAGAAATCATGGGTCGTAAAACAGAAAAGAACTCCAAAGTACGCAGTGAGAAAATATTCACGCTGTAAAATATGCGGTCGTTCCAGAGCTTATATGAGAGATTTTGGAGTATGCCGTCTTTGCTTTAGAAAATTGGCCTCAGAAGGTCAGATACCTGGAGTTAAAAAAGCTAGTTGGTAAAAAAATATCAAAAGGGATTAAGGAGAAAAAAATGAGTTGTACAGATCCGATCGCTGATGCTATTACTATGATAAGGAACGCATATCGGGCGGACCATAAAACGGTCATTATTAATCATAGTAATGTAAGTGAAGCGATAGTAAAAATTCTCTCTGAAGAGAATTATGTAAATAGCTATGAGCTTCTCGAAAGAGAACCGGAAAAAAAGATTTATAGAAAAAAGATCTTTATCAACCTTCGCTATACAAACCTTGGTGAAGCAGTATTAAAAGGAATAGTTAGAATTAGTAAACCCGGATTACGTGTTTATATTAATTCAAAGAATGTTCCTTCTGTATATAATAACACAGGTTGTGCCATTATTTCTACAAATAAAGGCGTAATTACAGATAGAGTAGCTCGCGAGATGAAAGTCGGTGGTGAGTATATCTGTAAAGTATGGTAAAGGGAGAATATTATGTCTAGAATTGGAAAAACTCCTGTACCAGTACCGGAAGGTATAAAGGTAGAAATTAAAAATACTACAATTACTGTTTCTTCAAAGAATGGTGAACTCACATATACATTTCAAGATGGGATCACTATAAAACAAGAAGAGAATAAATTAATTGTAGAAAGAAGAGATGATTCTAAAAATCAGAAATCTTTCCATGGCCTTACCAGATCATTGGTTAACAATATGATTATTGGTCTTTCTGAAGGCTATATAAAAGAATTACAAATAATTGGAACTGGATATTCTGCTGAAGTATTGGGTCCATGGTTAAAGCTAAATGTTGGCTTCTCTCATGACATCCTAATGCAGATCCCAGAAAACCTTAAAGTGGAAGCTGAATTAGTTCCAAGAAGAGAGCAAGGTGCTCTTGGGGTTCAAGCTAATATAAAAATTAGCGGAATCCAAAAAGAAGATGTTGGCAAATTTGCTGCAGAGATCAGAAAATGTAGACCTCCTTTAAACTATGCTACAGGTAAAGGCATACGTTATAAAGGTGAATATGTACGCATTAAACCTGGTAAAACTGCTGCAACAGCATAGAAGAGGACATTATGGATAAAAAATCAGTTTCCTATAAAAGATATAAAGCTCGTGCTAAAAGAAGACTTGCTATTAGAGGTAAAATATTTGGAACTCCTGAAATGCCGCGTTTGGCAGTTTTCAGAAGTCTCAAGAATATAAGTGCTCAGATCATTGATGATACAACAGGTACAACCTTAGCATCATTTTCAACAATTTCAAAAGATCTGAAAGTTGATAAATCAAAAAAGAAAACAGAACAAAGCTTTGAAGTTGGACAAAAACTTGCAGAGATCGCTATAGAAAAAGGGATCAAGAAAGTTTGTTTCGATAGAGCGGGATATTTATTCCATGGTAGAGTGAAAGCTCTTGCTGCTGGTGCTCGTAAAGCTGGTTTGGAATTTTAGGAGGAATTTTGGATAAAAGAAAAGGAAATCCTCGTTCAAATGAACCCGAATTTGCAGTAGAAAAGATTGTAGATACTAATCGTGTTGCAAAAGTAGTTAAGGGTGGTAGAAATTTTAGTTTTAACGCAACAGTTGTTGTGGGAGATAAAGAAGGTAAAGTTGGTGTAGGAACAGGAAAAGCTAACGAGATCGTTAATGCTATTCAAAAAGCTAAAGGTAGAGCCGGAAAGACAATGTTCACAGTTCCAATAGTTAAGGGAACTATTCCTCATGAAATTATTGGTCGCTTCGGAGCAAGCCGGATTATGCTTAAGCCTGCATCTCCTGGTACAGGAATTATCGCGGGTGGACCTGCTCGTGCCATTTTGGAAGCTGCAGGAATTCAAGATATTCTTACAAAATCTTTAGGTTCCAATACTTCTGCTAATGTTGTTAAAGCAACAGTTAACGGATTAAAAGAACTTAGAACCATTGCTCAAGTTGCCAGACTTCGTGGTAAAACCATTGAAGAGATCGGCGGAAAGAAAATATCTGAGGAGGTTGCAAAATGAAACTCAAAGTAACTCAGGTACGCAGTGTTATTGGCAGAAAGGAAGATCAAAAAAGAACTATTGTAGCTCTTGGTCTCGGTAAGATCAATAGAACAAAAATTCATGATGATAATCCTGTTATCCGTGGCATGGTCTTTAAGGTTGCTCATCTTGTAAAAGTTGAAGAGATCAAAGAAGAGAAAAAAGCTGTTAAAAAGCCAGCTGTTAAAAAAACAGTTGAGAAAAAAGATACACCAAAAAAGGCTGCACCAAAGAAAACAGCAGTAAAAAAAGAGACTACTAAAAAAGCAACAGTAAAAAAGGTGACTGAAAAGAAAACAACAGCTAAGAAAGTAACTGCAAAGAAGCCAGCTGAAAAGAAGGCGACAGTAAAAAAAGCAGCACCTAAGAAAACTACTACAGCTAAAGCAACTCCAAAGAAAGCTAAGCCAAGTGAAGCTAAGAAGTAGTAAGAGGAGAAATAATGAAACTTCATAATCTCGAACGTCCTAATATAAAAACAGGTAAAAAAAGATTAGGTAAAGGTCATGGTTCTGGTCTTGGCAAAACAGCCGGTAAGGGACACAAAGGGCAAAAATCTCGTTCCGGTGGAAATATTCCAGCTTGGTTTGAGGGTGGTCAGATGCCTCTGCAGCGCCGTTTACCTAAAAGAGGTTTTACCAATATATTTAAAAAACAATTTAGAATTGTTAATCTCAATGATCTTCAAGAATTGGAAGCAAAAGAATTTGATATTCCATCACTTGAAGAACTAAATTTGATCCGCAAGCCAAAAGCTAATGAGATCGCTCCTGTAAAAATTCTTGCAAAGGGATCTGAAGTATTTGACAGAAAGATCATAATAAAAGCTAATGCTTTTTCAAAAGTTGCAAAAGAGTTGATCGAAAAGCAAGGCGGAATTGCGGAGGTTATTTAAAGTGTGGAAAAGTATAAGTAACATTTTCAAGATACCGGATCTTAAAAAGAAAATTCTTTTTACAGCATTGATCTTGGTTATCTATAGATTGGGAAGTTACATTCCTATTCCTGGTATAAATTCAGAAGCATTATCACAGTTCATTGGCGGAGCCAGCCAATCAGGCGGAAACCTTTTTGGTATGTTCGACCTTTTTGTTGGTGGTAACCTTGGGCGTGCATCTGTTTTTGCACTGGGTATCATGCCGTACATTACAACTTCAATTGTTATTCAACTTTTGGGTGGAGTTATTCCATTCTTTGAAAGATTGAAAAAAGAAGGAGCTGAAGGACAAAAGAAAATAGCTCAATACACAAGATACGGAACTGTATTTATTGCAGCTTTTAATGCAATAGGTATTACAATGTTCTTGCAATCTGGTGTAGAAGGAGCTGTTCCAAATCCTGGGTTCTTATTTGTATTTACAAGTGTTGTAACAATGGTTACAGGCGTGATGTTTATTATGTGGCTTGGAGAGCAGATTACAGAACATGGTATTGGTAACGGGATCTCACTGATCATTTTTGCCGGTATTATTGCTCGTTATCCAGCCGGATTTGCTCAAATGTTCCAAATGGTTAGAGTAGGAGCAATGAGTATTTTTACAGCTGTTCTTGTACTAATAGTTATGGTAGCAGTTACAGCTTCAGTTGTTTTAATTACAGAAGGTATACGTAAAATACCAGTTCAATATGCAAAGAGAATTGTTGGAAGAAAGGTTTATGGCGGACAGAGTACACACATTCCACTTAAAGTGAACACTGCTGGTGTTATTCCTATTATTTTCGCATCTTCAATTTTAATGTTCCCTCGTACAATTGCTACTTTCTTTAAAGATAGCGATTTTATGAATTCACTCGTAGGGTATTTGTCACCGGGGGCAGCATTATATACAGTTCTTTATGTAAGTCTCATCATTTTCTTCGCTTATTTCTACACAGCAATGGTTTTAAATCCTATTGAAATGGCAGAGAATATGAAGAAATACGGTGGATTTATTCCTGGTAGAAAACCTGGTAAAAAGACATCGGATTATATTAATAATGTACTTACAAGAATTACACTTCCGGGTGCAGCATTCTTCGCTTTTGTAGCTGTAATGCCCGAATTTATGTCTAAATGGGCCAACCTTCCATTCTATTTTGGTGGAACTGGTCTTATCATTATTGTTGGTGTGGCGCTGGATACTCTTCAGCAGATTGAATCTCACCTTGTAATGAGACACTACGAAGGTTTTATGAAGAAAGGAAAACTTCGTGGAAGAAGACGCTAGTTCTTTATTTTATGTATGAAGTGAGATGAGGTAGTATGATATCGATCAAGAATAATGTTGAGATCGCTAAAATGCGGGAAAGTAATCGCATTGTAGGACTACTACTTCACAAATTGGATGGTTTCATCAAACCCGGTATAAGCACGTACGATATCGATAGGTTTGCAGATGAATTGATTCGGAATGAAGCTGGTAAAGCTGCTTTTAAGGGATATACTGTTCCTGGCTTACCTCCTTTTCCGGCGGCTGTTTGTTCCTCTGCAAATTCATGCATTGTGCATGGCATTCCTTCCAAGAAGAAAATACTTAGCGAAGGCGACATAATTGGAATTGATGTTGGTGTTTATAAAAATGGGTTTTATGGTGATGCTGCCAGAACTTATCAAGTTGGTAATATCTCTGAAGAGGCTATTGCTTTAATGGCAGTAACCAGAGAAGCTCTAAGAAGAGGGATTTCTCAGGCAAGAGATGGAGCCAGAGTTGGAGACATATCGCATGCAATTGGATCTTATGTGATGGATCAAGGATATTTCGTTGCCGATAGTTTAACAGGTCATGGAATTGGAACATCACTGCATGAAGATCCGATCGTTCCTAATATTGGTACAAAAGGAAAAGGACCAAGATTAAAAAAAGGAATGACAATTGCGATAGAACCAATGGTTAATATCGGAACTAATCGAGTGATTGAGAATGGTTGGGAATTTTATGTAGCAGATGGTTCGCTATCGGCTCATTTTGAACATACTATTCTTATTACTGAGAATGAAGCTGAACTTTTAACTGAGTATTAGAGAGTAAGAGGAATATGGCTAAAGAAGGCGTTATCGAAGTTGAAGGTGTTGTTACGGAAGCACTTCCTAATACAACATTTAAAGTTGAATTGGAAAATGGGCATGAAATTCTTGCTCACAGTTCCGGTAAAATGCGAATGCATTATATTAAGATCTTACCGGGAGACAAAGTAAAAGTTGAATTATCTCCCTACGATTTGAATCGTGGGCGTATAGTATATCGTTATAAATAGGAGATTAAGATGAAAGTTAGAGCATCTGTTAAAAAAATGTGTAAAGATTGTAAAATAATCAAACGTAATGGTGTAATTAGAGTTATTTGCTCTAGTAATCCAAAGCATAAACAACGTCAAGGTTAGATAAGGAGGAAGCTTGGCACATATATCAGGGGTAGAATTACCAAGAGAAAAAAGAATAGTTATTGGGCTTACCTATATCTACGGAATAGGCAAATCCACTGCTGAACAAATTCTTGCAAAAGTAGAAATTGATGAGAACATCAAGGTTAAAGATCTTTCTATAGAGCAGGAAAAGAAATTACGTGAAATCATTCTGGATGATTATGTTGTTGAGGGTGATTTGAGAACTCAAAAGGCAATGGACATCAAACGCCTTATGGAAATCAACTGCTATCGCGGTATTCGTCATAAGATGAATCTTCCGGTTCGTGGACAGCGTACGCATACAAATGCTAGAACCCGTAAGGGCAGAAAGAGATAGTAAGGGAGTGAATGATGGCAAACGCAACAACAAAAGTTAGAAAGAAGAAAAGAGTAAGACTTTCGTATAACGAAGGTGTGGCTCATATTCATTCCAGTTTCAATAATACTATCGTTTCATTAACAGATAAAGCTGGAAATATTCTTACCTGGTCAAGTGGTGGTAAGATAGGATATAAAGGATCTAAAAAAAGCACTCCATTTGCAGCACAGTTAGCAGCAGAAGAAGTTGCAGCAGCAGCAATAGAAATGGGTGTAAATAAAGTAAAAGTTATTGTTAGAGGTCCTGGTGGCGGTAGAGAATCTGCAATTCGTGCACTTAATGCAAATGGTTTAGAAATTACATTGATCGAAGATAGAACACCGATTCCACATAACGGTTGCAGACCAAGAAAAACTAGAAGAGTATAAGGATTATATTATGGCGAGATATACAGGATCATCTTGTAAATTATGTAGAAGAGAAGGAACAAAATTGTTCCTTAAGGGTTCACGTTGTAACTCCGAAAAATGTGCTTTTGAAAAAAGACCATTTATTCCAGGAGAACATGGTAATGCCCGAGGCTTTAGAAAGAGAATGAGTGATTATGGTGTGCATTTGAGAGAAAAACAAAAAGTACGCCGAACTTATGGTGTTTTAGAAAAACAATTTAGAAAATATTTTAAAATGGCTGCAAAAAAATCTGGTGTTACTGGTGAGAACTTACTTCAGATCTTAGAAACACGTTTAGATAACATTGTTTATCGTATGGGTTTTGCTCCTTCCAGAAAATCAGCCAGACAGATCATTCGTCACGGGCATATTTTAGTTAACGATAGAAAGGTAGATATTCCTTCTTTCAATGTGCGTGCAGAAGATGAAATTTTAATTAAGGAAAAAAGCAGACAAATGCTTTTAATCCAGGAAGCAATGGAAGCTTCAACAGAAGTTGACAGCATCGATTGGTTCAAAGTTGATAAAGATAAATTTAAAGGCGAAATTATCAGTATACCAACTCGTGAGCAGATCCAACTTGATACTGATGAACGTTTGATCGTTGAATATTATTCCAAATAGTAGATTAGGAGATCTTATATGAAATTCCTAGAACCGTTACAATTGCCGGAATCAGTAGTAGTCGATGAAAAAACATATAGCTCGACCTACGGAAAATTTGAAATTGGACCATTAGAATCTGGTTTTGCTACAACAATAGGGAATACACTAAGAAGAGTATTGCTTACATCCATTCAGGGTGCAGCAGTACGTTATGTAAAAATAGAAGGATTACATCATGAATTCTCAGCTATCCCAGGTTCAACATCAGATTTTATAGACCTCATTCTTAAACTTAAGAAACTTATTATTCAAACTGAATCTGTAAGTGAAGAAAAACTTGTTTTAGAACATAAGGGTGTTGGTATTATTACTGCTGGTGACATTAGTGGAACAGCTGATGTGAAGATCATTAATGAAGATCTTGAACTTCTTGAAATGACAGAAGATGTAGAATTCAGAATGGAATTATGGATTGGTATCGGTAGAGGCTATGTTTCTGCAGATAATCATGATATGGAAGAAAAATCTGTTGGTGTTATTCCAATTGATTCTATCTATTCTCCAATTGTTAAGGTGAATTTTGAAGCTGGAAATCAACGTGTTGGTGAACGTATAGATTTTGATAAACTTACAATGGAAGTTACAACAGATGGTAGTATCGACCCTAAAGATTCACTTTATCTTTCTGCAAAGATACTTAGAGATCTGTATGATGCGGTTGTTCTTTTTGAGAAGGAACCTGAGTATATTGAAGAGATAGAAATGGATCCAGAATTAGAAAGAATGGAGAAGATATTATCTACAAATGTTAACGAACTTGAGCTTTCTGTTCGTTGCAGTAACTGTCTTTCTGCAGCAAAGATCGATAAAATTGGCGAACTTGTAGAGAAGAATGAAAATGAAATGTTGAAATATAGAAACTTCGGTAAGAAATCTCTGGAAGAGATTCATGCTTTACTTGGTCAATACGAACTTTCTCTCGGAATGGATGTAACCGGTATGAGAAAAAGAATCGAAGACGCCAAAAATAAAGTTACTACCAAGAAATAAGGATTGAACTATGAGACATAGAGTTAGCGGAAGAAAATTTGGTAGAGAGAAAGGGCATCGTAATCTGATGCTTAAAAATCTTGTTGCTTCCCTTGTGAAACACGGAAGAATTAATACTACTCAGGCTAGAGCAAAAGAAATTAGAGGTTTAGCAGAAAGAGTAATAACTTACGGAAAGAAAGGTACAGTGCATCATCGCAGATTAACTTTTAAGGTTCTTAAAAATAGAGATCTTGTTAAAAAAGTTTTTGATGAGATCGCACCAAGATTTGAAACGACTGAAGGTGGATATACAAGAGTATTGAAAAACGGTTACCGTCGCGGTGATTGTGCTCCAATGGCTATTATTGAATTCACACAAGGTACCGAGAAAAAAGAAGAAGCAAAACCAAAGAAGAAAAAAGATTAATTTAGTTTAAATTAATTTAAAAATATCAAAGCCCCGTTTTTCGGGGCTTTTTTGGTTGCTGACAAGAAAAACTATAGACAGAAATATTCAATTTTTTGCACAATCTTTGCAAGGGAGTTAGATATGTTAAAGTTAACTATAGATCAAATTATTGAATTGTTTGAAAATGATCAGATAGATGAAATAACGAAAAAGATCAATCTCCTTCATCCGGGTGATGCCGCTCAGATAATAAATGAGCTCCCTGCTGAATATCAGGTTACAGCTTTTAACTATCTCTCCTCAGAACTTGCTTCCGATGTTATAAATGATCTACATGATGAACTGCGTGAAGATATTCTGGAAACAATTCAGCAGAAACGTCTGGTTGAGATCATGGATGAAATGGATTCTGATGAAGCAACGGATATTGCTGCTGAACTTGATGAGCACCAACTTGAAGATGTTCTGCAAAAGATTGATAAAGAAGATTCCGATGAAATAAAGCAGCTTCTTATTTATGAAGAGGATACCGCCGGTGGTATCATGCAGAAAGAGATCATAAATGTGAATAAGGAGATGAACCGTGCAGAAATGATCGATCATATTCGAGATAATTATGACGATGTAGAAAAACTTTATTACATTTTTGTAACTGATGAAGACAATAAATTAATAGGAATCTTAGAAGCATCTCAACTGCTTTTATGCAAAGCAGAAATGAAAGCTGTAGATATCATGGATAAAGATGTGATATCGGCTCCGGTTGAAATGGATCAGGAGGAAGTTGCCGGGATCTTTCGTAAATACGACATCTATATTTTACCGGTTGTTGATAATGAAAATCACCTGCTTGGTAGGATCACGGTGGATGATATCATTGATGTAATTGATGAAGAAGCTTCGGAAGATGTTTACAAAATGGTGGGTTTAGAAAGTGAAGATAAGGTGTTCACTTCACCTCTCAGCTCGGTTAGGAAGAGACTTCCCTGGCTAACGTTAAATCTTTTTACCGCCTTACTTGTATCGAGTGTAGTTGGTATTTTTGAAGGAACAATAGCCCGTTTATCTTTCCTAGCAGTTCTCATGCCTATAGTTGCAGGACTTGGTGGAAACTCTGGCACACAAACACTCACAGTAATTACGCGAGGAATCGCACTGGGTGAGCTTACACTTCACAACACATACAGAGCAATTGTTAAAGAGATCACAGTGGGTATTATAAATGGTTTTCTTATTGGTTCTGTAGCAATGTTAATAGCATATCTTCTTAAAGGGAATATATTGCTTGGTGCAGTTCTTGGAATATCTATGGTTTGTAATATGTTTATTGCCGGGCTTGTTGGCTCTTCCATTCCAGTAATTATGAAAACGCTGAAGATCGATCCCGCTTTGGCTTCTAGTGTAATGATTACAATGTTAACAGATATTGGCGGATTTGCTTCCTTCTTAGGTTTGGCTACATTATTACTTTAATTTTAATAATCAGTGTTATTCAGGTTGAATATATTTCTTATACTCCTCAAATAATTCCTTCGAAATTCTAAATGGCTTCCCTTCTCTAATAAAAACACCTTTTACAATTGCAATATTACACAACTCACCCGCAGCATTGAAAATCTCCTGTTTCCAAACAGAAATTGCTCTGTTTGCCTTTACCATTCTTGTATCAAGTACTACTCTCTCTCCTACTGGAAGCCCTATCTTAAAAGTTAGATTTATTTCAGAAATGTAGATGCGAATACCTTCTTCATTCAACTTCCCAATAGACATATCCATATCTTCCAATGCATCTGCACGCGCTTCCTCATAGAGATGAAGATAATTAGCATTATTTAAATGACCGTAAATATCACACTCATATCCAAATATTTTTCTATTATATTTCATGGAGCTCCTCCACTGTTTTTATTTAGGCAATTTATAGCTCTTAGAATGTCAAGTTGAATTAAAATAGCAGTTTAAATACAGGTTGGAACGAGAAGCGATCCAACAAAATTATTGACACATAAAACAACTGGGAAAGTTTTTAGGATAGAAATCAAAGGAAGTGGGAGGAAGAATGAGAAGAGCAATTATTATTATTATGTTATTGAGCTTAGCATTATGTCTTAGTGCTCAGCAAAGTCAGCAAATTAAACAAAATCAACAAATGCAACAGAACAAAAAAGTAACTGCAAAAAAAATGAATTATGAGTTAGAGTATCAGAAACTGAATGATGTTTATAAGAAACTGCAAGCAAGAGAGAAAGAAGTTCGTATAAAATGGAGAAACTTGAACGATAAACATAACAAATATGTTGAGAGTTCTAATACAAAAAAGGCAGAAGTTGATGCTCTAAAAAAAGCAAATGCAAATTTACAAAAAAGGAGAAACGAATTTAAACTTAATTGGGAAAATTTGCAAACAAGGCATAATGCATTAATGGAAAGACAAAAAAAAATGAAAGCAGAAATTGTACTATTAAAAGCAGAAAATGCTACGTTAAAAGCTGAATTAGAGAAGCTAAAACCAAAGAAAAAGAACGTTAAAAAAACTGTAACCAAAAGTTAATGCATAATAAATATTTTGAGGAAGCTAATTAGCTTCCTCTTTTTTTTATGAAATATACTGAAAATATTTTTAGAGAGTTCACCTATAAAAAACAAGGGAAAAAACTTGTAGAGCTAATCAGCAAAATTGAGGTTAACTGGCATAAAAAGCAGTTGCGAGTTGAATTGCTCGAAGAATTCCAAACATATCTCAATTACAAAAATCATGAAATTAATCATGATCTTTCTACTTTATCTAAAAGAGAATTTATTGCCTTTGCAGTGCCTATTGAACAAGAATTTGGCAAAGATAGAAAAGATGATGAATTTATAATTCTAACGCAAGACGAACATCCAAAACAGAGGGAATCCATTCCGTTATACTTAATTTTAGATAATCTGCGTTCAGCTTTTAATATTGGCTCCATATTCCGCTCTGCAGAATGCTTTGGAGTTTCTCATATCTATCTTTGTGGATACACACCAACACCTGAGAATATGAAAGTTAAAAAAACTGCAATGGGAACAGAAAAATATGTAAGCTGGTCATCTCACGCTTCTGTAAAAGAAATAGTAGCAAAATTAAAACAAGATAAAGTTACTATTTATGCCCTAGAAACAACCACTCAATCAGAGGATATTTCTAAAATAGAATATAAAAAACCATGTGCTCTCATACTAGGAAATGAAGCTCTTGGAATCTCAGAAGACTCACTAAAACTTGCGGATAAGATTGTACAAATTCCACTTTCCGGTTGGAAGAATTCTTTGAATGTTGGTGTGTGTACAGCAATTTGCTGTTACGAGATCAATAAGCAGTGGAAGTAATTCCTAAAACAATTAGAAGATAACAAATAAATGTTTGCATTCCTCAATAAAAACACTAAATTATTTATAATTGAGAATGAATCTCAGTATTAACATAGGAGGAATGATGAAACATTTTATTATAATGATGCTAGTTTTAATTTTTTCACTTAGCTTGTCTGCAGAGATATTTATCATAAATACTTCACAACAGAATTATGAATTCGACCTAGTCGATATCATAGATATAAACTTTGATGATGAGTCTTTGATGCTGCAAACATCAGAAATGACACACACTTTTCTATTTGAAGATATTCTATATATGGATTTTGATACAACAACAGGAATTGATCCGTCTGAAGTACCAATTAGTAGTGCTTTCCAACTAAACCAAAATTATCCAAATCCTTTTAATCCGGATACAAACATAAGCTTTAGTATGGATGTTACCAGTAAAGTAGAAATAGACATTTACAACGCTAAAGGACAAAAAATCAGAAATCTGGTTGATGGATTTTTCTCTGATGGGGAACATATAGTTAACTGGAATGGGAAGACAGATGAACAAAAAATGGCTCCTTCTGGGATCTATTTTTACAGAATGAGTAATAATGGTATTTATAGAAACCGCAAAATGATCTTAATGAAATAGGAGGATTTAAAGATGAAAAAATATATGATTTTTATGTTAATTAGTATTGTGGCAATAACATCTGCTACAGATATGGTCGTAAATTATACAGATGGAAGCATGATCTCAATTCCAATTGAACAAGTAGATCAGATAACATTTGAACAATATGAAATGGTAACAGTAGAAGGTATAGAATTACAATGGCGTACAGATGATGAATATCTTTATGTGAATGTATCTGCTCCCACAACTGGTTGGGTAGCGGTAGGTTTTGATCCCACCAATCAGATGGCCGATGCAAATATAATTATTGGCTATGTTGATGATGGTGGTGATCTTTTTATCCGTGACGATTTTGGAACTTCACCCACCTCCCATGCCTCCGATGAATCTTTGGGTGGAGTGAATAATATCACTCAAGAGTATGGAATGGAAGAAAATGATATGACAAAGCTACATTTTAGAATTCCTCTAAACTCCGGTGATATGTATGACAAAGTATTAGTTCCCGGCAATAGTTACAACATCATACTTGCTTATGGCTCTGCCGATAACTTTACGGGATTTCACACACTGGCTACCGGAACCAATATTGAGTTGTAATTAAATAAGAATTAAGTAAGTTAATGAAATAGATATTTGTACTAAGACGTCCTCCTGGTATGGATACGGCAAAAATAAAGGACGGGTTAACTCCCGTCCTTTACTTCATTTAATAAGTATTTATAGATTATTATCCGGAGTTAACAATTTCTACATATGTATCAGCATCATCATCAGCTTTGTCAATTTGTCCTGTTGATCTGTAACAGTTTTCTCTAATCATAAACATTTCTAAATTATCAGGATCAGATTTAATAACTCTACTACTGAATTCTATTGCCTTTCTAAAATCTTTCATTTTATGATAAACAATAGCGATATTAGTTAAATAAAGAAGAGACCCAGGTTCAAGTTTATCTGACCTAAGCAGATCATCCAGAGCTTGTTGAAATTGTTCCTTCTTAAGATACATTTTTCCTCGAAGATAATAAGTATACGCATCTTCCGGATTAACTTCTATAATTTCATTCAGCTCTTTTTCCGCAGCTTCAAATGAACAAGATCTGGTATTTAATTCAGCTCTCTTCAGTTTAAAGAAACTACTATTTTCATGTTTGCTTATAGCTAAATTAATGTATTCCAACGCCGCTTCAGGTTGTTCCAGATCAGCGAGTATCATGCTTTTGTAATATTCACCAAAATAGATATATGAATTCATTTTTAGGGCTAGATCTATATTCTTAAGAGCAGTTTCAAGATCTCCCATTAGCCTGTTCGTATTTGCCAGCTCAGCAATATATTTGCCTTCATCAGGAAAATATTCGATCATTTTCTCAAAATATAATTTCACTTCATTCAGATCATTAGAATCTTCATGAGTTGATTTCCAACCGCATTCCGGTAAAAAATCTCTAGCTGTTTTTAACGAATTGGAAGCTATTGTACTCATCGCTCCATCTACACTAATAAAGGTAGAAAGAAATTCTGTGAAATTCTCAGAAATAATTCCCCAGTCATTTGTTGGGTCCTCATGAAATGCATCAAATACTGGAGACTCATCTTCCGAATCGAGTGGATTGATAAAGACCAGCAGTTCATTTGCATCTGTAAGTCCCATTGGTATTATCGGATACACTCCTTTCCAATCCCAATCTAACTTCCAGTTTTGATCGCGCAATTTCTCATAATGCTGTATAATTTCTCTAGTTCCAAAAATTTCTAGACTATTCCATCTTGCAGTTTCAAAACCATTGGGCTGTGATAGAACTTTTTCTAACGATTTTCTGCAAACAAAACCACCATTATGTTTCAATAAAAAGCTTTTGTACGATTTTGGAAGTTCAATATTATATTTGTATTCTAAAAATTCAACTACTTCTTCTTTTGCCGGATTATCAAAATAATACTGATTTTGTTTATTGCTGATCTTATCACTCAATGCATTAAGTACTTCAATTATTATTTTCATTATTTATTTCCCGCAAAAATTATTCTATGATGGGGATCGGTTGTTTGTAATAGTTAATTGAACTAAATATCTAAACCTTTTTCAGTCGGTAAATCTAAACCGACTACTTTCTTAATACTCTCTTTCCATTTAATTTTTGAATTATTTTTATATTTATTATAAAGTTCGATCATGTTATCATCTGATTGCCATTCATTTAATTCTACAGCTTTCTTAATCGATTTTTTATCTTTATTACCATTCATTTTAAGTCTGCCGAGAAGAAAATTTGCTTTACCTAACCAAATGGCATCAGTTGTCAAAGGTAAAACCTTATCTATAACCTTACTGATTTTATTATCTAACATTGGTTCGCAAGAAATACTAGTTTCAAATCCATTATCAAAAGCAAATTTCAAACATTTCAATCTTTCTTCAAAATCTGGGGCACCTGGCTCCCAGAATTCTAAAACTTTAGAATCAGCTGAACCAATTGTGAATCTAAACAGTATTTGTTTCTTCTCTTTTCCGAATTTTTTACATATTTCCGTAATACATTCAAGATGAGGTTTCGTTACAATCAGTACTTGATTTCCAGAAACTAGTAAATTATTCAGAAATTGAATATTTGAATCAAGATTATCTGGATGAATATCATGTGATGATGGATACATATAGCTTCCAGAATGTTTTTTGAATTTCTTTGAAAGTTGTATTTTTCTTACTTCTTCATTCTCCCAGCTTTTCGATGTTTTTCGTTTAAATCTAATTGCCATAGATTTACTGTAACAATATTTGCAATCATGCTTACAACCATTAATGCAATTAGCAGTTTTATCAGCCCACTCATGGGCTCCGAAAACTTTATTATTAGACATTGATTATTTGAATTCCTTCCATATCTATTTTCCTTAAACGCATTTTCAGTTTTGGAAAATTCTTAGATCGCTTATTTAACACATTATTATCTTCTAACTCGAACCTTATTAAACCTTTTTCACTTTGATCATTTAAATAGTCAATAATTTGATTTTTTGTTGGAATATCTTCAGGTAGACTGCATTTCCAAGAAATAAATGAAGAAGTCAATTCTGTAAATATGTAAAGAAGTGTAACTGGACTATTTGAAATTAAAGAATCAATTTTTATATGTAATGTACAATAAAATGTAGAGTCAATCTTAACTTTTTCCATTTCGTATTTATAACTTTTATAAAACTCATCAACCATATTGATATCAGTTGTACAAAAGAGTAGAAAAAAATAATCAGAATTTGTGAGTTTACCGTTTTTTGTGTTCGGAATAGAAAATCCACAAATGTAATCTTTTTTAGTTTCTTTAAGTCTATCTAAAAACAACTTATTAATTAAATTAAAGTCTATATTACCAGAAGGTTCTTTATTAATTTGCGCATTTAAATCATCTACGGTAATACCAAAAAAATCAGCAACTTTACTTTGTATCATTGCGTTATGTCCAGTGCCAATTATTCTTTTTAAAGCAGTATAATTAACGAAAATCATTATGTCTTTTGATGAATATATTTTTTGTGTTGTTAAGATTTTAATGAACAAATCCATGTTAATCTGATTAGCAAAGGGATCAGCGAAAATAAGACCCCATCTCGTTTTGGATAAGATTTCAATAATAGATTCTACATGATTACACCAATTTCCTTTCTCACAAAATATCTCAACTTTTTCTTTCTTTCTCATCACATTATGAAAACTTGATAAATTCTTTTGTAATTTATCACATCTATTTTCATCAATTTCCGTAAAGATACATTTATATTCGATAAAATCGTTTTTTGTGCTGAATGAATCAATTACTTCTAAAGCAATTAAAGGTGAACCTTTTTTGCCATCATCATGTTGTCCTTCTCCAGCATATAAATCAACATATCCAAAAAGATCTGAAATATTTCTATAACTTGCTACAGATGCTATGCTCATAGATTTCAATAAAATTTTCTTTAAAACATTGTGCTTTAATTCAGTATTTAATAATTCTTCTTCAAAATAACTATCAGCCATAATGCTCTCTTAAATCAATTTCACATTTTCATTTAACATCAATCACAACCCCAACGATTTATCAATTTTAGTTTTAGTTACCGAGAGTACTTCTGCTGTTTTTACATTCAGAAGTTTCACATAGAGTTCAAAGCAATCTTCCTGTTCAAATAACTCACTGGCTATCATCATCTCGGCACCCATTATTTTCCCTACTTCTACAGCTTTACTTATGTCTATAAATCCTGTGAGTTGCAGCTTCTGTTCTTCAATTAATTTTTGCAGGTTTTTGCGTTCGATAGCTCTAAAAGTTTGGTTGAGTGAGAAGGCATACATCAGGTTAGCAGAAAAATATTCGGCATTCACTTTCAATGCCTCTTTAGAGCACATTATCGGCAGTATGGCAGCAGGAGTATTCTGGGGGATCTTAATAGAAGAATAATCTTGAAGTTGAGATATGGCTCTTGTGAATAATTTATCCAGTGTGATCTTATTCTCTTCTGTCTCTATCTTGGTCGCTTCCAGATATTCATCTCCACCAGAAAGAGGTTTCCCCAGATAATTATGCAGTTCCTCTTTCACTTTGCGAATAATAATTGCTTCCAGTTTATCGGTTTGGAAATTTTCACCAGTGTGATGACTTACACTGCCGGGAGCTCCACCATCACTTTCACCTTTTTCTCCATAGGTTAGGAACACATAGTTCGCATAAGTGTATTGTGAGATCTGACGCAGAACGTATTCGCCATCTATAGGCAAGCCTCCTGTTCCAATAGTAAATAGTTTAATGCCTTTTCTTTTGGCATCTTTTAATGCACTTACATAAGTGTAGGGTTGCTTATAATCTAGGTGTGGTGGAGCATCGGTAATTATAAAAGCTAGCCTTACTCCATTTTTACGCCATTTTATTTTATTCATTGCATCATCCAGTGCTGCCTGCAGATCTTCTGGGCTATCACCACCACCATCGGCGGTTACTTCAAACAATTGCTTCTGGAAAGCGAGAAGAGTATCAGTAAGCGGGATAACTTTTGTAATATATGCATCCTTGGTATCTTTGTATAAAACCATTCCGTAACGTATTTCTGGTTTAGGGGAAATTTCGGAAATATTAAGATTAATGATCTCTATGCTGTTACGAAGTCTTCTGATCTCTTCTCCCATACTTCCGGTGGTATCTAGTATAAACAGAAGATCCAGCGGGATATTCTTCATTGCAGCTTTTTGAATATTTGCCAATGTAACATCTATCTCCCGTTTTCCTTGGCGATCTATAATTAGATCTTCGATGATACAATCATATTCAACTTCTAGCCTGTATTTACTAATGTTTCTTTTATATTCTGTGGGGAAGAAGAAGTAGCTTCCATCTGAATATGATAATCCGTTTTCTAATTCTTTATTACCGGAAAAGATCCTCAGTTTTGCATCAGGTAATGATTTTCCCATTCCATCTTTTATATTCAATACAATTCTTTCACTAATATTTATGGGAAATGCATTCACCTGTCTTTTGTATATCTCTAAAAAGTTCAAGAAATAATTAAATTGTTTATTGTCATCCACAAATCCTGCTTTTAATCCGGAATAGGAAGACGCTGTAACTGAAGAATAAGGTTTCCCGGGTGAAGGTTTTACACCTTTTTTTGATACGGTTTTAGATGTTTCTCTGTATGGTTTTAGAGAGGTAGAACCAATTGTTTCAATTACTTCAATATCACTTTCGTCTTCAGCATCAAAGTCTTCTTCTATTAAGGTATCTTCCTTAACAGGATCAGAAACTGACATTCCGTCTACAGTGTAAGACGTTTCGTTTGATTTCCCACCTCTTACGTCTTTATCTTCAGTTTTTCCTGAACCTGTATTGGTTGGTATAACTATTTCATCTTTATTTTCAATTACCTCTATTCCTTCTGTTTCTATGTCTTGCTGTTTTATAGATATATTTAAGATAGTTGTGAGAGCTGAATTGATCTTAACACCGGTTATTTTTTTGGCTTTATATCCTGTTCTCGTACATAGTACATCATACTCTCCGGGAGTGATGCCAATAATGAGATATGAGCCATTTTCTTTAGTTTGTTTGCCAGTAACTTTATTTTTACCAGATAACACAGATACGTTTGCATATTGAACCGGGTTGCCTTTTTCATCAGTTACTTGGCCGGCAAGTTTACCTGTTGGTTCGGTTGTTTTTTTAGCTTTGTTATTTTTGGTTTCTGCTAATAAAGATGTAAAAAGAATTATTATCAAGATCAGGGTAAATATCTTCTTCATTGTTCCTCCCGTTTCATGTATGTTTGTGTTTTTCATTTAATAATATTAGAAATTTAATAACAATATTTGTAGCTAATTAATTAAGTGTCAAACATATAATTAGTTAACACTAGCAAATAAAATGATAGATAATGCAGGCATTTGGTTCTCAGTTGACAATTCAATTGGCAATAATTCTCTTGCTGTAAGATTAAAATTTATGGGAGTTACAATGACAAAATTATTGTTTTTAGAAGATAGTTATTTAAAAGAATTTACGGCAAAAGTTATTGAAGTAAATATAGATAATAATACATCAGAGATCGGAACGATAATAATTACAGGTTACAAAAGCAAGGGTCGAATTAACAAGCGAATGAAGATACAAATAGTATAAAAAAACGGGCTTTCGCCCGTTTGGGAGGATGCGTCTTTACTATTTTAGGGATTTTATGAATAATTATTCTGGATGTGCAAGCTGGATAGTGAAACCAAGTTTAGCATAAGTTTGCTTAATATCGCCATCTGTTAAGAAGCTGTTATCTACAACTGCTAAATTAATCTCGGTTCTCTTCCAAAAATATGATATACCAAAAGTAACATATTTTCTATCTTCATAAGTATCAGAATCAGCCCAGTATTCAAATTCATCACCAGCATTATTTGTAAACATATAGTCAGTATCTCTAACATCAAATTTGGTGAACATACCAGTTCTAATGTGCAATTTTTCCATTAACTTATATTCAAGTCCAAAATTAAAATTGTTGGCATTAACAAATTCTGGAAAATCAGAATAGTGTTTATGATTGAAATCAAACAGTACAGATATTGGAATAATTGTGCTCGTGTATTTTGTTCCAAACGTTATTTCCATTGGAAACTTATTCTTTTCGAAATCTAATACGAACATTCCACAATTTGTTGAAAGTTTTTTTTCTACAGGCACCAAAAATGATAATCCAAAATTCAGATTTTGTAATGGGGAATAGATTGCACCCAATTTTGGTTGGAACAATAAGAAATTTAATTCACCATTGAAACCTTCCCATATATTATTATAAGAAGTATAAACATTGTTAACTTCAGAATGATAAATATCTAAATTGAGTCCAATACCAAATCGGAACTTATCTAAAACATAAGAAATTGGAACGTTTACAGAATTGATATAACGTTTTTCTGATATTTCAAATGTCTCAACAATTTCACCATTATGTGTATTGTATACTTCTCCCATATCTATACTGTAACTACTCTTTGCTGTATAAATGACTCCGGCTCGAACGTAATCTGAAAACTTATAAGCAAAAGCAGCTGAAACACCAGATTTATATTCAGTTGTTTTATTACCATCAGTTATAATATCAGAGAATAAATTAACATTGTTCTTAATGCCATATTCATAATAGAACTGGGCATCATTTTTAATCTCAAATGAGGCTGGGTTCAAATTGGAGAAAGAAATATCACCAATATCTGCAACTCCTGCATAACCCTGTCCAGCGATTTCAGCTGAAACAAGATTATCAGCATAAAAATCGATAGTAGGCTTACAAGTACCTTCCTGTTCATTAACATCAAAACTTAATAACGGACTTAAAAGTCCAACTAATATGAGTACAGTAATACTTTTTAACATTTTATC
>Ga0233442_1000828_pt1 | contig 26717 bp, 29 predicted proteins | sample SI_123_September_3_FD_182789 | JGI IMG/M metagenome (GOLD analysis project Ga0233442, IMG submission 182789) | Seawater microbial communities from Saanich Inlet, British Columbia, Canada - SI_123_September2016_150_MG | ecosystem: Environmental > Aquatic > Marine > Inlet | place: Canada: British... | reverse complement strand
TTACTACTTACTGCTTTTGTTCACGGAAAAGATTTTTATGCGAAAGTTGAACCTTATGAGGTTTATACAATTTCATCTAATATAAATGGTGTTGTAACATATCTTGACATCGCTAAAGAGGGCTCTTTACTAGATGAAAATATTTATTTAGCAATTGATAGTGTCTTAGATGAAAAAGAGATGAGTTCAATTTCAAAAAAAATAAAACTTCTTGAAAATAGTATTAAATTAAATAGATCTATGGAGATTAACTATAAAGATATTATTAGTAAAAAAGAGAAAAACTATAATCAAATAAAAGATCTTAAAATAAAATCTAACATTGAAAAAGATCGTGAATTTTATGATTTAATATCAAGCAAAAATTCGTTAATTTCAATACAGAAAGAGATTCAAAATTCTACCGTTCAAATTAATGATTTAAATCTACATAAACAAAAACTTTTAAAATCAATCAGTGATAAAAAAGTGAGTTCTAAAGGAATGTTTCTATACAAGCTTTTAGTAAAACAGGGCGAGATGGTAACCCCAACAACAAGATTGGCACAAGTTGCTGACATTTCAAAAGCTAAACTAACACTTTTTTTAAGTGAAATTGAGCTTAAAGATATTAAAAAGAAGACAGTATATATTAATAATCTAGCAACAAATTATAAAATTTCTCAACTATGGAAAGTAAGTGACGAGACACATCTTTCAAGTTATAAAGTTGAAATTATTACTGATGCACCTGAGATTTTTTCAAAAATTGTTACTATAGCTTTTAAAAATAATGGAGTTAATGATGAACATTAAGAGCGCATGTTCTTTAGACTGTTATGATGCTTGTAGTATTATTTTACAAGAGGGAAAAATAAAACCAGATTCTCAACATGAATTAACACAAAATTTTCTCTGTTCTCATTTAAATCACTTTAACGATTATGAAACTATTCAATCTCCCCGTTATAAAGGGAAGTCTATTAATTTGTCAGAGGCTTTAGAAATACTAGTTGAAAAGTTGTCCTCAACAACGCCATCCAAAACATTACATTATCGAGGAAGTGGTAATGTTGGTTTAATGCAAGAGGTAAGTGATCATTTTTTTGCATCACACGGTGCAACACTCACCGATGGCTCTCTATGTGACGGAGCAGGACAAGCAGCTATTACTGATGGACGAGGCTACAATCATGCACTTGCACCACAAGAGATTGCAAAAAGTGATGTTGTTATTGTATGGGGAAGAAATTTGCATACAACACATTCGCATTTACTCCCTTATATTAAAGATAAAACTGTTATTTGTATTGACCCTGTTAAAACTAAAACAGCACAAATGGCAGATCTGCACATCCAATTAAAGCCTAGAGGAGATTTCTTCTTAGCACTTCTTCTGTCACGTTTTGCATTTATTAATGATATAGCCGATGAAAATTTTTTAGAAGAATATGCTAGTGAGTATGATGATTTTTATGATTTAACACAAACAATAAGAATTAAAGCTATTTTAGAAAAAATTGACGTTTCTCTTGGTGTTATTGGTAAAGTGCTAGAAATCGTAAAAGAAAAAAAAGTTACTATTTTAATTGGGGCAGGTGTCCAAAAATATCAAGATGGCTATGATGTTGTACGTGCCATTGACAGTTTTGGAGCTGTGCTAGGATTACACACTAAAGAGGGTTGTGGAGTTAACTTTTTAGGAGATTCAAAACAAGGAATAAAAAGTGAACATGACGCTATTTTTAATACAAAAACAAAACGAATTTCAAAAGTAGATACTGAATTCTCAAACTTTGATATAGTTTTTGTACAAGGGGCTAATATTGTTAATCAAATGCCAGATACAAAACGTGTTAAAAATGAACTTGGTAATGTAGAAACTTTAGTATATTTTGGGCTTTATGAAAATGAAACGTCTGCAATAGCCGACTTGGTCATTCCTGCAAAAAATTTTTTACAAAAAAATGATATTCGACTCTCATACTCTAGTGATGATTTTATAAAAATGAATATATTAGATCAAGATGGTGCTATAAATAATAATACCATCAGTGAATATAATCTTACTAAAACCCTTTGTAATGCTTTGAATATTAAGCTAGAAGATGAAGAGAGTTATATTGGTAAATTTATGGAGCTTAGTAATAATGGCTCAAAAGTAAAAAACAGAGAACAACCACCATATAAAGATGGTTTTACCACTGATGACGAAGAATTTTGCTTTTTAGAAGAGATTGATATAATTAAAGAAGCTATTGAAATTGAGACGGAGAAATTTTATTTAATTACTCCAAAAAGTGCAAAAAGTTTAAATTCTCAGTTTAAAAAAGATAGTAGCATTTATTTAAATTCAAACGTTATTCAAAGTAGAAATTTTAAAGTTAATAAAATGATAAAAGTGCTTACGCCTTCAGGTGAAGTAATATTGAAACTTGAAATAAATAATACTTTACGTGATGATTGTGTGTTAATATACTCAGGAACAAGTGGTGTTAATAATTTAACATCTAGTAAAATTAGCTTTGATGGCAATTCTGCTGTATATCAAGAACACACAGTAATATTAGTACAAAATTAATAGAGGAATTATAATGTTAAAAAATTTAGATGAAAATTATGTTTTACAAACGTACGCACGCCAAGAGTTAAATATTGTAAAAGGGGTTAATGCAACCCTATATGATGACAATAATAAAATGTATATAGACTTTACTTCAGGAATTGGAGTAGTTAGTATTGGTCATGGTAATGAAAAATTATCTAATGCCATTTCAGAACAAGTAAAAAAGATGATTCATATCTCAAATTTATACCTTATTGAGCCGCAAGCTAAGTGTGCTCAAAAAATTGTAGAACTTAGTGGTATGAAAGATAGTGAAAATGGTGCCGGTTGTTTCTTTGGAAACAGTGGTGCTGAAGCCAATGAAGGAGCTATAAAAATTGCTCGTAAATATGGTGAAATTAATGGAGAAACAAAACGGTATAAGATAATTACTCTTGAACACTCATTTCATGGTCGTACTATTACTACTGTTAAAGCAACGGGACAAGAGTCTATGCATAACTATTTTGGTCCATTCCCTGATGGTTTTGTTTATGCAGAGTCAATAGAACAGATTGAGTCTTTAATTGATGATCACACTGTAGCAGTTATGATTGAATTAGTTCAAGGAGAAGGTGGTGTTCAACCTCTTGAGCGTGAAGCGGTTAAAAGTTTAGCAGCAATGTTAAAGCAAAAAGATATTTTATTGATTGTTGATGAAGTTCAAACGGGTGTTTATAGAACAGGTGAATTTTTAGCAGCCAATCTTTATGATATTGAACCTGACATTGTTACTTTAGCCAAAGGTCTTGGTGGGGGTGTGCCTATTGGTGTTGTTATGACGACGCACAAAGATATTTTACATGCTGGAGATCATGGTTCTACTTTTGGAGGTAACTATTTATCAACTACTGCTGCATTGACTGTCATGGAAGAACTTGAACAACATAAAGACTCAGGCAGTTTAGATCATACTTGTGTCTACTTTGAGAAAAAATTAAGTGATTTATCTGAAGAGTTTAGTGATATTTTCACTAGCAGTGTAGGCTTTGGTTTAATGCGTGGATTACGAGTTAGAGATGCAAAAACTCTTAGCGATATTATTGTAAAAAGTCGTGAAAATGGACTTTTAATTCTTAAAGCAGGACGAAATACACTCCGTTTTTTACCACCATTAACAATTACAAAGGAAGAGATAGATGAAGGTTTTAAACGTCTTAGTACTATCCTCGCTACTTTTTAGTAGCACCGTTTTTTCACAAGATAATCAAAATACAAGTTTAGAGTCTTATCTCTCTTCACTAAAACAACAAGAGTTTAGTTTTGATTATGAAAAAAATGAGAATGAAAGTTCTAAGTTACGTGATTCGTGGATACAACCTCTGCGTTTAGAATATTCATTTTCACGTAGTAATCCTTATAAAAATATTTCTAATTCTCAAAATGCTCGTATTGTTATTGACCAACCTATTTTTCAAAGTGGTGGAATTTTTTACGGTATTAAATTTGCACAAGCATCTCGAAAATATAACAATTTTAGTATCGATGTTCAAAAAAGAAAACTTATTAAAGATACAGTTTCTCTCTTACTTCAAATACGCCAACACTATTATAAAATAGAGAAACAAAATTTAGTTATTGATAATGCGAAAATCAATGTTGAGCAACAAACTGAGCGTTATTTAAGTGGTCAACTTGATTCTGGTTTTTTAGATAATGCTATTATTGAAGCAAATGCACAATATCAAGTATTATATAATTTTGAGACAGCACAACAACGTTTAATTTCACGCTATAAAGCCTTAAGTGATTTAGATTACAAAACGGCTCCTATTCCTCATTTGAGTGTTATTAGCCAAGATGATTTTATGCAAAATAATTATGATGTTTATTTAGCCCAAAGTGATGCTAAAAAACGTAAGTATAATAAAAATATAGTTATTGCAAAATATCTTCCTAAAGTTAGTATTAGTGGAAGCTATGCATGGGACAAAAAAGACTCTTTTGCATTTAATGACACGGGTGCATTCCCTGGAAGTGAAACAGATTATTACAGTTATGGAATGAGTGCCTCAATGCCATTAGATTTTAACAGTATTCGAGATGTTCAAAGTGCTAAAGTGGATCATCTTAAATCACTTGTAATAATAGATGATAAAAAAAGAGAGTTAACAGCGTTATATGAACAAGTGAGTCAAAATCTACAAAATCTAGATAAAAAGAAGAAACTCGCTATTAAAAATAGAGAGTTATATGAAAAACTATATAGTGATACAGTTGCTCTTTTTAAAGCAGGCTATAAAACAGATTATGATGTAAAAACACTTAATAATTCAGTTAAAAGCCAAAATGTAGAAATTACAATTTTGGAACTAGATAAACAACTAGAGCTTTTAGACTTATATGAAAAACTTGTTAGTAGCAATAAACAAAGTGATACAGCTCAAGTTACTATTGCCAAAGGGAATAACTAGATGACCTTTAGTAATTATATGAATGAGTGGCTTTATGGAAATGATGGATATTATACTCAATACAAGGCCATTGGTAAAAAAGGTGATTTTTATACATCTGTAAGTAGTTCTAAATTTTTTGGTGGAACACTTGCTAAGTATATTATTAAAAGAGTTGACGATGGATTTATCAAAAGTGATGCTCTTATATGTGAAATTGGTGCACACCATGGGTATCTCTTAGCTGACATTGTAGAGTTTATTTTTACACTTCGTCCTGAATTACTACAAACATTACGTTTTGGAATTGTAGAGCGTTATGAAGCATTACAAACACAGCAAAAAAAATATTTCGAAGAATCATTTGGTAATGAAGTTGTTATTGAACACTACTTCTCTTTAACTGAGTTGAAGTGTGACAACGCTTTTTTTATTGCAAATGAGATTTTTGATGCTTTTGCTTGTGAACTTTTTTACAAAGGTAAAACGGCAACTGTTGTGAATAATAAAATAGTTTTTGAAAATGAAAATGAGTGGGTAAGTCAAAAAGCAGCTAAGTATCATAAAGATAGAGGGGAAATAGCTGTTGGATATGAATTATTTGCCAAAGAGATGATGCAAGCAGCCAATACATTTGAATTTATATCTTTTGATTATGGTGAGATGTCTGCCCGACCAGATTTTTCAATTCGAGTTTATAAAGAGCATGAAGTGTATCCTCTATTTGATGAAAATATCTCCATAGAAGAGTTGTATACTTCTAGTGATATTACTTACGATGTTACGTTTGAGCATGTAAAAGATGCTTTTGTTGAAGCGGGTGCAACATTTGTCTCGTTAAAGGCTCAAATGAGTGTGTTGGTTGATATGGGGATATTAGATCTTTTAGAGATTTTACGTCAAAATGTAGAAGATAAAATTTATAAACAAGAGCTTGAAAAAGTCAAATTTTTAATAATGCCAGATCATTTAGGTGAGCGTTTTAAGATGATTACTTTAATAAAAGAGTAGTTAATATATGCTAAAAAGTATCATGATAGTTTTATTGTTTACTATCTCTTTGTACGCGAATTCTATTGATGGTCGAACAGCACTTCATAATGCAGTTTACTACGAGAAGACAGAAGAGGTAGAAACGTTATTAAAACATGGTGCAAATGTAAATGCTCAAAATAGGGCAGGTTTGACCTCTTTGCATATTGCCATTAAAAAACGAGACCTTGACATGGCAGAGATTTTAATACAAAATAGAGCAGACATAGATGCACAAGATTTAAATGGAATAACACCTTTACTATTGGCAATTAAAAAACGCAATTTAATGCTTGTTCGTTTTTTAATACTAAAAGGTGCTGATGTTGATTTAGAAAATGATAGTGGAATAACGCCGCTTCATCAAGCCGCTTATAGTGGTTATGCTCCTATTGCAGAATATATTCTTGATGTTGGTGCAGATGCTAATGTTATAAACCAATTTGGGTATACTCCTTTTGATTTTGCAGTAGCTAAAAAAAATCTTGCGATAGTTGAGATGTTAAGAGATTATACAAAATATAAAAAATAATAGTGGTAAAATACTTATAAAAATAAAAGGTTCTAAATGACAATAATAGTAAATGGGAATAAAAAAGAGTTTAACAATAGTAGTACACTCCTAGAGATTATTAAAGAGTTAAATCTTGAAGGAAAAGTAATGGCAGCTGCTGTTAATATGGATGTAGTTAAACAAGATAGTTGGGATAAGGCACAACTTAATGATGGTGATAAACTTGAACTTTTAGATTTTGTTGGTGGAGGGTAAGTTTTAAAACTTATTTTGTTTCTATTGCCACAACGGCAATAGCGTACTCCCCATCATGAGTAATAGAAAGTGATGTAGATGTTATATTAAACTTATTAATAATTTTTTCACTTATATTAAATCGTGGTGCACCTCGCTCACTTTTGTAAATAACAATATCGTTAAACCCACAATCTTTTCCAATTCCTGTACCTAATGCTTTTGAAAATGCTTCTTTAGCTGCCCAAAAACCTGATGCAGTTTTATGATTTTTTACTAACTTTATTTCACTTTCAGATAGAAACTTTTGTAGTGCTTTAGTTTCAAACCTCGTAATCATATCTTTCATACGACTTGTTTTAATTAGATCAATTCCTATCATGATAATAAAATATATTCTTTTTTACTGAATTACAAATTCTGTAAAGAAAACATTCTGAATGTGACCATCACTAAGACGCATATTAAGTTGATCTACAATTTGAGACTTTAATTTATCTTTACCCTTGGCTGTCGAGATTTCCTCTAATGACTTTGATGATAGTAAGCGGATAATGATATCTCTAATAACTGCTTTACGAGTTTCGAGTTCTTCACCAAGTTCTTCACCACTTAATTCTAAGTTCATTTCAACTTTTAAATATCGTCTACCATTTTCACTGAGTAGGTTAACAGTAAAGTTATCAAGTGGAAACATTACACCTATTTCAGAAAATGATGCTGCAGGAACACGATTTGATTGTGATCTATTTGGCATTTGACGTTCATTAGCTTGAGGCTGTTGCATCTGCTGCTGTTGTTGTTGCATCTGTGCTTCATCATCACCCATGAATAAAATAGCAACAACTGCACCAATTAAAATGACTAAAATAAGAACAACAATAACAATAATTAATACAAGAGGACTTTTTTTATCTTTTTTCCCTTCTTCTACTTCTTCGGGCTCTTTTTCTTCTTCAGCCATAATACAGACTCCTATTTTTTTATACTAATTATACCAAATTGTTGGTTTTATGTGTAAACATATTGAAGTTTTGTTAAAATACAATTAATTAAAATGAAGTGATTTCTATAATGCAAAAAATAATTTTATATATTTTATCTTTAGTTGGTACACCATTTGTCAAATTTTATAAAAGTATAGAAGCATTTGGTACTTTTTTACTTTTTCAACTTTCTGTTTTAAAATCTTTTGGTTCAATTTTTAGACGTTCTCAACTTCTTTTGATACAAATTGAAGTGATTGGTTTTGGAACATTAGGTGTAGTAACATTAACTGCACTCTTTACAGGTATGGTTGAAGCTGTTCAACTTTATGATGGTTTTCATGAATTTGGAATAGAAAATTTTATGGGATATACCATTTTTGTTTCTATTACTAAAGAGCTAGGTCCTGTTTTTGCTTCTCTTATGCTAATTTCACGTGCCATATCTGCAATGGCAGCAGAACTAGGAACAATGCGTGTTACAGAACAGATTGATGCTATAGATATATTGGGAATAAACTCCAAAGAGTATCTAATTACCCCACGAATTATTGCTACAATGATCTCTCTTCCTATATTAGTTATTTGGTTTGACTCTATTGCAGTAGGAAGTGCTTATATGATTTCAACATTTGTTTTAGGGGTTAATCCTACAGCATATCAAGAAACGTTAATGCAAATGGGTGCAGTAAGTGACATTATGTCCGGAGTTATTAAAGGGTTTGTATTTGCTTATATTGTAGCAAGTATAGGAACCTACATTGGTTTTCACACCAAGGGCGGTGCAAGAGGGGTAGGTCAATCTACAATCAGTGCTGTTGTTTACTCTGCTATTGCTATTTTTGTAGCTAATTATTTTTTATCAGCACTTTTTCTATTTATTAAGTTTTAAAAATGTTTAATAAGGGCTATATTCAAACTAATACCATCTAGTGGTAAAGTTGAACTTTGTGTTGTTCCTGTTATAGGAACAGTTAATCCCATTAACAGACTTAGTGTTGTTCTAAGCTCAAAACTACTAAATTTATCAATCATACTTATACCTGGAGCAAAGCCACCTGCAGAATCTAGAGTTAGTGGTACATCACTTGAAGGTGATAGAAGATATTTGTACTCTAACGCGCCACCAATACTTATGTTTTTTGTATATTTGTAATATCCAAATACCCCTAGGTCAAATGTAGGAGAGTTATAACCTGATGAATATAAGTAACCTAAACCGGCTAGGTAATCTATATAATAATCGTTATAATCAGTACGAATGCCACCTTTTACAAGAAGTCCAACAGATCCACTATTATCAATAAAAAAGTTTTTTCCACTTTCAACAACATTAACTTGTGTGCTATCTGAGCTTATTAAAACAGTAAAGGATATAACTAATAGAATGTCAAAGGATTCACTTTTTTTATAAAGAGAGGGTAATTCGTAAACCTTTTCTTTTACTACAACATTTTTAACTTCACTCTTTTGAACTGCTTTTTTTTGAACTTCTTGTTGAATTTCATTATGAATATGTGAGTTTTTTGTAGGTTTAGCTTTTTCTCGAAATGGTGATACGTAGTTATATTCTTCAGAGTAATAATTTTTATTATCTAATTGATAATTTTGTGCATAAAGTGGTGTTATAACACTTAATGCCGTAAGAAAAAGTTTAGTTTTCATTCATACTCTTTATATGTTTTATTTATCTTGATAATCACGAAATGATTTTGATATTTTACCTAGTTTAGATGCAGGTTCTACAGTAGGAGACCATTTCGCAGTTTTGTCATGAGTTGGAACAGCAAACGCAAGTATTATAAAAATTAGAGAAAATACAAATGCACTAAGGAGTGTTAAAATCACTTTTAGCTTGTAATCTACTATCATAACTAGCTCCTTATTTTGGGTACCATAGATTTATATCTTTATAGTATTATACGCAAAAGGTATTTAAATGAAACACATTATGGCAATTTGTATCACTATTTTAACATTAATAACAACTTTATTAGCCGAAGTAGTACCTAATGATCAAGACTATTTTACAACCAATGCTTATAAAAGTGAAATAATTTATACAAAAAAACATCAAAATTTTCTGAGACAAACTATGCAAAAAGAGTATGAAATTAACACTCTTTATCAACAATACTTTTCTTGGAATTTTGATGAAACATTGTATGTTGGCCTTATCTCTGACTATAATCAAATTGCTAATGGTTTTTCAACACCATATCCTAATAATAGGCAAATAAACTATGTTGGGGGTTCTCAAAAAGTTGATTATTTCACCTCGACATCATGGTTAAATACACTTTTATACCATGAAACTGCACATAATTATCAAAGTAATGTAAAGGGCAGTGGTGTTTCACAATTTTTACACACAACATTAGGTAATGGTAGCTTTTTTATTCCTTGGTTTACAGTTCCAAATATTACAGAGAGCTCATTTTTACTTGAAGGAAATGCTGTTTTAAATGAATCGTGGCATGGGAATGGGGGTAGGTTGTATAGTGGACGTTTTTTAGCTCAAACTATTTTACAAGCTAATGCAGGTTATATAACACCTAGTAGAATGTACAATGAAACACTTAATTTTCCTTATGGTGAAAAAAATTATATTATTGGAGGTTTCTTTCAACTCTATTTAGCCCAAAAATATTCTTTACAATCTACTAATAACTATTTTAAAGAACATTCAAAATATTGGGCATGGCCTTTTTTTGTTAATGCTCCTATGAATGCGATAGTAGGAAATGATTTTGAAAAAGAGTTGCAACTCTTTACTACAGAAATATCTAGTAAGTATAAAGATTTTAAGATGCTTGATGGTGACATTTTAACAACATCACAATTTTTTTATGAACTTTCACGAAATAATAATTCCATATTTTTCCTAGCAAATACGACAGGACGAGAAGTTAATAGTTTAGTTGTATATGATAAAAAAACAGAAAAGTTAACACTTACAAAATCAACTTTATCTGGAGATAAAACAATCTATCATGATAATAAATTTTTAATACAATCATCTTCCCATATATCTCCTACAAAAATCTACCAAGGTTTATTTGATGAGAACAAGTTCATTTATAAAGATACTAAATCTAAAGTTGTTCAAGGTTACTTAGAAAATGGTTCTATTGTTTATTTTGATGTTACTACATCATTTGATCAACCACAACTTTATATTGCAGATAAGTTCTATTCGCAAGTAAATTCATCGGTTATAATCGATAAAAATGATATTTACTATTTTAAACAAGAGGCAGAGACAAGAACTCTTTATAAAAATAGAGATAAAATATTGAGTTACAGAGGATATTACGGAATTGTGAGTGATATTTCAGAAGACGGAACAGTTTATTTCATAGCAAATTCTGAACTTGGATCTACTTTGTATGGAATAAAAGATGAAGTACTTTTTAGAGCGAGTAGAGCTGACAATATTGTTTCTGCAAAATTAATTGATAAAAATAGTGTTTTATTAGCAGCACTTAGTAGTGATGAATATTACTATGTAAATTCACCTATTGTAAATGAGAAAAGCAATATTTATAGTTCAAAACTATTTTTTGAAAATAAAAACTACTATGCAAAAAAAATAAAGCCTTCTACAAAAAACTTTGATATGAATATATCAAAACCTTATGGGGCATTGTATGATATGCACTATAGTGGTACTCACGCAACATTTTCACAAAGTAGTGAAGCAGGGTTTCTTTACAATGTGTCTGCTATTTTTTCTGATCCATTAACACAAAATAGTGCCGTGGTATATTTTTTAAAAGATATTACACAAACAACAAGAGCAGGAGTAAGTTATAGTAATTCAGAATACCTTTTATCCTATACATTAGATACTTATGCGGTAAGTGAAAATAATAGAACAATTAACAATAGATATTATGGGATTAGTGCTTTAGCTACTTTACCACTTTACAAAGCGGGTTATCTAAATTCTGAACTCACTGCTTCATATTTTCAAGATTATGAAAGTGCTACCAGAGAACCTCTATCACTGCAAGCTAATATTAGTAAAGAAGAGAGTTATGGTATTAGTATGTTCTCAAGCTTTCGTAACTATTTAAATATTTATGCAACGTATGACAGAGACGATATAGTTTATGGAGCTAATTATAACTTTTTATATGATGTCGGAATGGAAAACTATTTTGAACTCTATTTACAATATTCTAACTCTGATACAGAGTTGACTACTGTTCAATCACTATTTGAAAACAGGGGTGTAAAAGTTTCTGCACTTCTTCTTGATAATTTTGATCCCACTACAATTGTTATGCCAGGAATAAGAAGTAGTGCTTATGTTGAGTCTATCGCAAAATCAACATTGAGTTATAAAAAAGTATTGAATTTTTCTCAATACTTTTTTACTTTTCCTCTTTCTGTAAGAAGAGAAGCTATCGTTGTTGATTACAACTATTATTATTTAGACCGTTTTTTTACTAGTGAAAAATTAAATATAAATGAAGTAAGTAGTAGGGTAGTGTTTGACACGCTTTTGATGAACAAAGCATTAATTGGGGTCTCTTTTGAGTATATTTATAACGATCTTTATCCTGATCCTCATAGTTTTAACTTCTCTCTAGACCTTCCATTATAAATATGTACTAAGTCTAGAGAGTTCTAAATCTTTAGAAACACTCTTTAATATTTAATTCTTTCATAATACTTTCAAAGATAGTTCCTGCAGCTCTATCATAATCGTCATGAAATTCAATAACAATTACCTTACGTCCATTAGAAACATCACTATTATAAATTTGTGGTTCAAGTTCACTTGAATACGCATTTGTTTTAATTGCATCTTCAATTCTACCGTGCTCAGCTTCTGTGCTATATGCTAATGTTAGTTTTGAATAACGTTCTTCGCCTTTATATTCAGCGTCAATGGTACATTTTTCCATGAAAGTCCTTAATTTTTAGACGTATCTAAAATAGTATTAATAATTATCGGAATTATACTTTATTTTTTATTAATAATAAGTTATATGGGATTATTTTTTGATTTTAAATAATGTGGATGGGGTGAAGGGATTCGAACCCCTGAATGGTAGCACCAAAAGCTACTGCCTTACCACTTGGCGACACCCCAGTTTCTTGTGTTTAAGAGGTCGAAATTATAGTAAATTTTAATTTTATTGTCAAGTAAAATAAAGCTTATTAATCGTTGTCATATCTTAAACTCTTTTTTTGATTTTCTTCATCACCTGATTTCACTAAAGAGATAGTTTTCATCATAGAATCGGGAAGCATATTGTACTCTTCCTTAGTTTTTGAATCAACAAATTTTATTTTTGTGTATCCATCATATGTTCCGTGGTAAACAATTTTAGCATGAACATCAGCTTCGTAAAGTTTATCAAGTTCTAAGCGGTACTCTTCAATTTTTGCATATACTTCTTTTATTTCGTTGTGTAAAAATTTTAGTTTTTCAGACTCTTTTTTAAATTGAGTAATACGAATCATATCTGCTTTGTTCGGTTTTTTGCCTGCTTTTGTTGCCTGTGCAATACGTTTTTGAAACTCTTTAATTCTTACGCTACGTTCTGCAAAAGCTTTTTGAAGTGGAGCTAACTCATTTTCATCATCAAATATTTTTTGTTTACACTCTTTTACATTAGCCTCTAAACTTTCAATTTTATCATGATAACTTGGAATGATGTGTGGGTCGATTGTAAGATGATTATCACGACTTTGAATATTATTTATCTCTATTAATTCTGAAGCTATAATGTTAGCATTCGCAATTAACGTATTAATATAAACCTTGTGTCCAATAATTTCTCCGCCTAACATCTGATTAACACGTACAATATCCGCTTCAACACGTCCTGTTTCCAAAATTTCTATGGCCGCTTCTTTACATTTTAAATCACCACGATGTAAATGTATTGTTGCTTTATCACTAACTTCAATTTTAGACTTTGAGTGTGTTTGTGCATCAACAGTTAGTTCATTAGCAACAATTTTTGCACTTGCGCCAACGGTACCTTTAACAACAAGTTTGTTTACATCAATAGTAACACCACTTCCTATTGCATCTAAACCTGATTCTTTTTGATTAACAGTAACATCAACATCTTTATCATCACCAGCTTCAATAGAACCTGTGCCTTTAAAAGAAGCAGACTTCAACTCTAATGAATTTGAAATAGTAAAAACTTTGTTAACACGTTTTACAAAACCTGCATTAAGCGCATAATATTTTATTGTTTTTTCATTCTCTTCTTGGCGTATTGAATTATCAATAGTTACTGATGTATTATATTTAACAACGGGTTCATTAATTTCAATAAATTTACCATTACATGATCTTCCGTTTAAACCTTTTTTTGGTTTAATATACTTTATAACCAATTCATTTTCTAAAACACCATCAATAAGTTGATTGTCTTTTTTCTCTTTTTTATTATAGTGTAGAATCACCCCATCGTTAACCGCGTCAACTGGTGTAGCACAACTACCTACCAACATCTTGTGTGGCTTTTGTAAAAGACCTTTCGCTTTAACAAGATGCAATAGTTTAAGAATCTCTTTTTGCATTAAACCTTCACAAATATTTATATAAAGTCCTGAGCGAAGCTTCTTTTTGTTAATAGCCTCAACTATAAGTTTTTGAGATACTTTGTTTGGAACAAAAGAAGAATCAGTTTTGACAATGACATAAATTTGACTTTTATATTTATCTGCACTTATTGAAAAATTGAATTTAAAATTTTTATTTTCAGGTAATTTTGGAAGAATTTTTATTTGATACTCTTGACGTAATTCAACGCCCAAAGAGTGAAGTTCTTTATCACTTATTATTGACTCTAAAGGGTCAGCTAAAAGTTCAAATTCTTTGTTTTTTGGCGTTGAATAAAAGGTTTCACACTTTAAAATATCAAAATCTATATCTTTACTCTCAAGCTTATTATTTTTTGCAAATTCTGTTAGTTCTTTAGTGACATTAGTTGTTATTTTGGTTACAGGAGTAAAGTTTGGCACAAAATACCTTTGTTAAATTTATACAATTATAACTTATAAACAACAATATATCCATCTAACTAATTAGACATAAAAATATATGACAAACTTGTGAAATTTTTGCAGGATGTCATATTTAATTCTTACCATATAACTCTTAGCTATAATAAACTAAAATTTAAAAGTTGTGTAAAGTGGAAAATTTATCTAAAATTACAAAAATTACAAAAGTAGGAGTTATTCTACGTCCATCAACTCCTGAACTCAAAGATACTTTTTACAAAGTAAAAGAGCAGTTTGAATTAAATAATATTGAAGTTGTCATTGATCAAAACAGTGGTGGCATGATTGATGTTTTAGGCCAAAAATTTGAAATACTTTGTCAAACTTGTGATCTATTAGTTTCAATTGGTGGAGATGGAACGCTTATATCAGTAGTTAGACGATCTTATGGATATAATATTCCTGTACTAGGAGTTCATGCTGGTAAATTAGGGTTTTTAGCTGATTTTGATGTTACTAAAATGGATGAAACGATTCAAAGTTTAATTACTCAAGATTATCGCATTGACGAAAGAGCAATGCTTGAAGCAGTAATCACTTCTAAAGATGGCATTGGTAATGAATCCAAAATGAAACTAATTGCTTTTAATGATGTTGTCATAACACGCCCATCAATTTCAAAAATGATTGAGCTTATAACTTATGTTGATGGTCGTTCGTTTAATACTTATTTTGGAGATGGCTTAATTGTTTCAACTCCAACAGGTTCAACTGCATATAATCTTGCAGCAGGAGGGCCTGTTCTCTTTCCACTAACCAATGTATTTGCTTTAACACCAATTTCACCGCACTCATTAACACAAAGACCTGTTGTACTTCCAGGACATTTTAGTATGGAGATAAGAACTCCCGACAAAAGTGGTTTACTAGTTGTTGACGGACAAGATATGTATGAGTTCTGTGATGAAGATACTATAAGTATTAAGCTAGCTAAATGTTCTGCAAAGCTTATTCACCGTAAAGAGTTTAATTATTTTGATGTGTTAAAAGAAAAACTACATTGGGGAGATTAAAATTATGTCTTTATTTACTATAGAAGGTAATCTATCATGATAGAACGATTTTATCTAAAGAACAATCTTATTTTTGACGAAGTTGAACTTTTACTAGAACCTGGACTTATTGTATTTACAGGACCAAGTGGAAGTGGTAAGTCCGTTTTAATGAACTCTATTTTAGCATCTTTAGGTCTTGTTTCAAATGAAGCAAGCCTAAGTGAATCAAATGTAAAATGGGAAATTGATGAAGACAGCATTGGTATCTTAAATGAAGATATAAATATCTTTAAACAAGTTAAAAAAGAGAAAACACGATACTTTATTAATAATCAATCAATATCAAAAAAAATATTAGTTGAACAGACATCAAAGCATTTACGTCATCTCTCTTTAAAAGATTATAGTGACTTTAAATCTGAAAACTTAATTAAAATAGTGGATAGTTTTATTCAACAAAAAGACAGTAGTTATACCAATACATTAGAAGCTTACCAAGATAGCTTTTTAAAGTATAAAAAAGCAAAAAAATCACTAGATCTTGTAGAGCTTGAACATAAGAAAATAAATGAATTAAAAGAGTTTGCATCATTCGAAATATCTAAAATTGAAGAGATTAATCCTCGTATTGATGAAGATGAAGAGTTAAGTGGTATTAAAAAATCTCTTTCACAAAAAGAAAAAATTGAACAGAAAATTCAAGATGCTGAGAAGATTTTTGAATTTGATTATTTTGTTAGTGAATTTTTAAGTACTATTGATGTAGACTCAAATTTTTTCGATGATACAATGAATGAACTTCGTGCACATTTTGATAAGGCTCATGAAAAAATGAGTGATTTGGATGATGTTGATATTGAATCCGTTCTTGATAGAATAGAAAAACTTTCAAATTTAAAACATCGTTACGGTTCAATTGAAGAGTCGCTTCAATATTTACAGAGTAAAAAAGAAGAATTGTCCCATTATGAAAGCATTGACATTACTAAAGAAAAACTTCAGCAAGAGGTGGCAGACTCTTTAATACTTATTAACCGTACTGCTTTAGAACTACATGATAAAAGAAAAAATGAATTATCTCTATTTGAATCTTCTTTAAATAAATTACTTAAACAACTCTATTTACGAGATGTCAATGTTGACATTAAAAAAGTAGAATTTAATAGTTTAGGTAACTCAACTCTTGAAATTGGTTTACAAGGTACCGTGTTACAAAAAATGAGTTCTGGAGAATTTAATAGACTTCGATTAGCACTATTAACACTTAAAACTGAAATAATGACACAAAATGGTGGTGTATTAATGCTTGATGAAATTGATGCTAACCTTAGCGGTGAAGAGTCAATGAGTGTTGCAAAGGTATTACAAAAGCTAGCAAAAAAATTCCAAATTTTTGTTATATCACATCAGCCCCAATTGACATCAATGGGAGAACATCACTATTTAGTATCTAAACGTAGTGAGAGTAATTTTAGCTATGTTAACAAGCTGAATAAAAAAGAGCGAATTAATGAAATAGCACGTATGATTAGTACTGATGGTATTACCAAAGAAGCAATTAAATATGCTTCTAAACTTATGAGTTAATAATATGTGTTTTGTTTTTTCAGTTGTTTTTGCAGCGTTAAGTGTTAATTTTTATACGGCAGGTGAAGTACTGTACGGTACTTTGAGTGGCATAGTTTCACTGCTTTTTATTATACTAATGAGTCGAAATGTTTTGAAAACTATAAAACAGAAAAAAGAGTTAAAAAATAAAACAATAGTAAAAGAGAATAAAGATGATTCAAATGAACAGTAGTAACGTGAAGAAAAGTACATTAGTAGATACCCACATACACTTAGATGACTTGAGATATGAAGATGATTTAGACGATGTTTTAAATAGAGCACGAGAAAGTGGAGTAACAAAATTTATTATTCCTGGAGCAGATGCTTCTACACTTCAACGTGCAATTTCTTTATCTGAAAAGCATCATGATATCTATTTCAGTGTTGGAATTCATCCTTATGATGTCGAAAGTTTTTCACAAAATGATTTTGACACTTATGTATCACATGAAAAGTGTGTTGCAGTGGGAGAGTGTGGTTTAGATTATTTTCGATTAGAGGGAAGTGAAGAAGAACAGCTTCAAGTAAAAATTAAGCAAAAAGAAATTTTTGTTAAACAAATAGAAATTGCAAAAAAGTATAAAAAACCTCTAATTATTCATATTAGAGATGCAAGCAGAGACTCAAAAGAAATATTATTACAGACTAATGCAGCAGAAGTAGGAGGTGTTTTACACTGCTACAATGCTGATGAAGAGCTTTTAAGCTTAGCAAATGAAAACTTCTATTTTGGTATTGGAGGTGTTCTTACATTTAAAAATGCAAAAAAACTTGTGAATGTACTTCCAAAAATCCCTCAAGAAAAATTACTCATAGAAACTGATGGACCTTATTTAACACCTCACCCCCATAGAGGTGAACGAAATGAGCCTCTATATACAACGTTAGTAAGTCAAAAAATCTCTGAGCTTCTTAATATAGATGAAAATTTGGTTAGAAACCTTACAACCAACAATGCAAATAAGTTATTCAATATTGCATAAATTAGTTCCTAATTATAAATAGGCTATAATTCGCAAAATTTAATATAATAAATATTCTATGGAGGACATTTATGTCAGATAGTAAAAAAAATATCGAAGGTAAAGTGTGGAGATTTGGTAAAGATATTGATACCGATCTTATTATTGCAGCACGTTATCTTAACACTTCTGATCCAGTAGCTTTAGCAAAACATGTTATGGAAGATGCTGACCCTGAGTTTGTAAATAAAATGATTCCAGGTGACATCATTGTTGCTGATAACAATTTTGGATGTGGTTCTTCACGTGAACATGCACCAATCGCCTTAAAAGCTGCAGGAGTTTCTGCAATCATTGCACCAACTTTTGCTCGTATATTTTATAGAAATGCTTTTAATATGGGTCTTCCAATTTTCGAACTTGAAAATAGTGCTGAAATAAGTGAAGGTGATGTTGTTAATGTTAATATGAATAATGGAACTATAACTAATGTTACTACCAATAAAGAGTACAAGTTTAGTCCTATTCCAGAATTTATGCAAGAACTTATTGATGCTGGTGGATTAATGAACTTTGCACAAAATGAAATTGACAAACAAAATAATAAATAATAAAATAGGAAATAATTTGAATACATATAAAATAGCAATAATAAAAGGTGATGGAATTGGACCTGAAATTATTGATGAAGCGATTAAAGTATTAGATGCTATAGCATCCACAGAAACATTTGATTTTAGCTATGAAGAGCTATTAATGGGTGGAATCGCTTATGATATTACTGGGAATCCACTACCAGATGAAACAATTAAAAATTCTTTAAAATCTGACGCTGTACTATTTGGTGCTATTGGAGGAGAAAAATGGGATTCATTACCCCGAGAATTAAGACCAGAAAGTGGACTTTTACGTTTTAGAAAAGAGCTTGGTGTATTTTCAAACCTACGTCCTGCTGTTGTTTATGATGAACTTATTAATGCAAGTTCATTAAAACCAGAAATCATTAAAGGCGTCGATTTAATGGTAGTTCGTGAACTTATTGGAGGAATCTACTTCGGTGAACCAAAAGGTCGTGATGAAAATCGTGGTTGGAACACAATGGTTTACACACGTGATGAAATTGTAAGAATTGCACATAGTGCATTTAAAATTGCGATGGAACGTGATAAACGTGTATGTTCAATTGACAAAGCTAATGTTCTTGATGTTTCTCAACTTTGGAGAGAAGTTGTTGAGGAAGTAGCAAAAGAGTATCCTGAAGTTGAACTTTCTCATATGTATGTGGATAATGCTGCAATGCAATTGATTCGTAATCCTCGTCAATTCGATGTTATGCTAACTGGTAATATCTTTGGTGATATCTTAAGTGATGAAGCAAGTATGCTTTCGGGTAGTATTGGTCTTTTACCATCTGCTTCTGTAGGTGCTAAGATTGGTGTTTATGAACCAATCCATGGTTCAGCACCTGATATCGCGGGACAAGGTATTGCTAATCCAATTGCAACAATTTCGAGTGCATCAATGATGTTGCGTTATGCTTTAGGTGAAATTGCAGCTGCTGATAAAATTGATAATGCTATTAAACAGGCACTAGAAGAGGGTTATAGAACAAAAGACCTTTCACAATTTGATGCAAAAGAGATCTGTTCAACAAGTGAAATGGGTTCAATTATTGCTAACTATGCTGCAAAAGCAAAATAGTTATATTATAAATAGTTAATGCAAACACTGACTTTAGCAAATATTTATGAACTCCAAGGACTCAAAGAAGAGGCCTTGGAAATTTATAAAGAACTTTTAAAAAAAGATAAAAATAATACAGAAGCAAAAATTGCGATTCGTCGTCTTTCCGGTATGCGTAAAAAATTTCTTAGTGTAAACAAAGAGATGAAGGATTTTTTTATTCGTATGGAAGATGATGTTGAATTTGTTGAATTTGAAAGGTGGTTATTAAAAACATGGAATTAAAAGATGTAATACTATCAACGTTAAATGAGATTGACTCTATTTCAGACCAGGTACCTGTTATTCAAAAGCCTGATAAAGTAACACCTCAAGTTGAAAAAAAACCAGAACAAAGTGTAAAAAATAGTGACAAAATCATTTCTATGGAAACTTCTGACAAAATTGAAACACTTGCTAAAGCTGTAATAAATACCAAAAATTCTCAAGACGAAGAGAAGTTTTTACTTAATGTAAAAGAACGTCTTTTAGTTCTTTTTGAAGGCTTTCAATCTCCAAATAATGTGGAAATTGATGCAAAAATAGATATGACTCTAAATTTCTTAGAATACTTACTAGCAACTATTGAAAGTAGGGTAGAAACTATAGAAGAAGATAAAAAGAAGAGCAAATGAGTTATAGAGTTTTAATTTCCTCAACCGATGAGAAAGGTCTAGTTTACAAGATATCAAGTATCTTTTATAATTACGATCTTAATATTTTATCTAATAGTGAATTTGTAGATAAAGAAAAAAATCGATTTTTTATGCGTAGTGTTGTCAGTGGTGATGTTAATGCCAAAGAGCTTAAAACAAAACTTGAATCTATTATGCCAGAAAATTCAGATGTCAAAGTAATTTCACCGAAAAAGAAAAATATTGTTATTTTAGCAACAAAAGAGTCACATGCCTTAGGTGATATTTTAATTCGTTATGAAGCAGGGGAGTTAGATGCAAACATATTGGGTGTAGTATCTAATTATGATTTATTAAAAAATTTAGTAGAAAAATTTGATATAAATTATAAAACTATTTCACATGAAAATCTTAGTCGTGAAGAACATGAAGCTCAAGTTATTGAGGCTATTAAATCTTATGAAACTAATGATATTGAAATTGATACTATAGTACTAGCAAAGTATATGAGAATTTTGACACCTGGTTTTGTAGGAACTTTTGAAGATAAAATTGTAAATATACATCACTCTTTTTTACCAGCATTTATTGGTGCTAACCCTTATAAACAAGCCTTTAAGCGTGGAGTTAAAATTATTGGTGCTACAGCACACTTTGTTAATAATGATTTAGATGAAGGTCCAATTATTGCACAAGATGTTATTCATGTTGATCATACACAATCATGGAAAGAGATGCAAAGTGCAGGGCGTGATGTAGAAAAAATTGTTCTTTCACGAGCACTTAAACTTCTCTTTGAAGACAGACTCTTTGTTTATGGAAATAAAACAGTAGTTTTTTAATTTTAAAATATAGAAAGAAATAATATGTTTAATATGGTATTAGTAAACCCTCAAATTCCGAATAACACAGGGGCAATAGGCCGACTATGTGTTAATTGTGGTGCGACATTGCATCTTGTAAAACCGTTAGGATTTGACATTTCTGAAAAAGCAGTTCGTAGAGCTGGGTTAGACTACTGGGATAAACTAGACTTAAAAATTTGGGAAAACATTGAAGAACTAATGGCTTCTCAGAATCAAGATGCAACGAACTACTTTGCAACTACAAAAACAGATAAGCCCTATTTTGAACAAAATTTCAAGGAAAATGATTATCTATTTTTTGGTAGTGAAACATCAGGTTTACCTGAAGAACTTTTAAAAAGTAACTCTGAAACATGCATGACAATTCCAATGACAAAAGATGGTAGAAGTTTGAATCTTGCAATAAGCACAGGAATTATTTTATATGATGCTATTCGTCAAAACTTTACAACGTATCAAACTATGATGTAAGTTCAAAAGCATGATTGACACAATAGTATTAATAACTTTTATAATATTTCTTATTTTTATTTTCAACGGGTATCATCACCAAAAGAAAAGAGAACGTGATGTGGAACAAGAAAAATTAGACAATGCTAATTTAGAAGATATTAATAATAAGTAAAAATATATAGTTTACTATATAACGTATAGTTGGACGAGGCTTGTTTTAACAACAAAAGAACACGTCCAATGGTATAATCGGTCTTTCAGAAGAATATTACTATATTGGTTAACATAATGTAAATTCTCTGAAATAATAACTCTTGCTTCTACTACACACGTTTTTTAGTTTAGCATCCAAACAGAAAACTTTCGTCCTTTTATCTTTCCATCTTTTAAGCGAGCTAATGCCTTGTTACTCTCTTTTTTATCAATTGCAACATAGGCTTGTTTGTCAAATATATTTATTTTTCCTACTGAATTACCATCAATTCCTGCATCACCAGTTAATGCACCCAAAAGATCTCCAGCACGTACTTTGTCTTTTTTTCCACCTTCAATAACTAAAGTAGAATTTTTAGGCATCATTTTAAAATTTTTATCACTTTTTAAAATTTTAGAACTTTCAAATAGACGAGTTCCATTTTCATAATTTTGTGTATCTCGTGCTTGGTCACTAGTAAAAAGAGATACACTTAATCCCTTTTCACCTGCCCTTCCTGTTCGCCCTATTCTATGTGTATAAATTGCTTCATCGTGAGGCATATCGTAATTAATAACCATATCCAACTCTTTAATATCAAGTCCGCGAGCAGCTACATCAGTTGCAACTAAAACACTACAGCTATAATTATCAAATTGAACTAGTACATCACTTCTTTCATATTGCTCTAAATCTCCGTGAATTGCCAATGCATCTATATTTTTATAATAAAGTGCTTTAGCTACTTCTTGGGCTTCTATTTTTGTGTTACAAAAAACTATAGCTCTATCTTTTTTAAAATGTGCAAAAACATCTACTAAAACACTAACTTTGTCATTTGTTTCAATTTCATAAAAGAATTCTTCAATTAAGTTTGTTTCTTCAATCATTGCAGTTTTAATAGTAATAGCATCTTTTTGGATTTTTTTACTTAAACTCTCGATTTCATCAGGATAAGTAGCAGAAAACAGTAGGGTCTGTCTTTCTTTAGGCATGAAAGACAATATTTTTTCAATATCTTCAATAAAGCCCATGTCTAACATACGATCAGCTTCATCAAGAACAAAAGTGCTAATATCATCAAGGTTTAGAGATTCTTTATCAAGATGTTTCATAATTCGGCCTGGTGTTCCAACAACAATATGAGCACCGTGTCGTAAAGAGCCTAACTGAGGTCCAAATGCAGCACCACCACAAAGTGTTAAAATTTTTATATTATGTGTCATTCTAGCTAAACGACGTAACTCTTTAGTTACTTGATCTGCTAATTCACGGGTTGGACACAATATAAGACTTTGTATGCGAAACTTTTTTACATCTAAATTATCTAAAATTCCAATACCAAATGCAGCGGTTTTTCCACTCCCTGTTTTTGCTTGAGCAATAACATCGTTATTCTCTAAAATAAGAGGCAGCGCTTCTTTTTGTATCGCTGTCATCGATTTATAATTTAGTTCACTAAGGTTGTGAATCATAGAATCACTAAGAGGAAGAGTTGAAAATGAGTTTGAAGTATTGTTCATAAAAATCTTTTTTACAATTATAGCAAATATAAGCCATACTTTACTATAATGCCACTTCTATATAAATTACTATATAATAAAATACCAAGGTACCCTATTGAAACCAAAAGATGAAGTCACACGAAGTCTTGTAATAGACAGAGAAACTTGGGATGAATCAATGAAATTCGCACGAGTTCGTTATAAAATGAGTTTAAGTAAAGTTATCGATTCATTACTACAAGAGTGGGTTGCAAAAGAGAAACGCAAACCATTAGAAAATGAAAATCAAGCAAAATTTTTTTAATTTTATCTGGTTTGTAAGAAATGATTGCCATTTTTTATAGTGTGTACCGTAGCATAAGGTAAAAAGAACTCTTTTACTTTATTATAGTCAATAATTTTATCATCTTGTGATAAATAGACTTCAATAATAATTCCCTTATTAATAATTTTTTCTATGTTTTCAACACTCCATTGATAATATAAAAGTTCAATTAAATCAGTTTTATCAGCATGAAAACAGTAAGTACTGAAAAAAATATTCTTTTCTTTAATAGGATGTGGTACAAAGCAATTTTCTATAAACATCTCCTGATATTTTTGAAAATCTTTATCAAACATTTTCAATTGTAATTTCTTAAAAGACTCTTTTTTATCTTGAAAAAAAGCAGGTGAAAAAAGCTGTAATGTGTCAATTCGAGAGCTACTATTCAAAGTCATTTCAAAAGCTTTAATCGCACCATAACTAAAACCAGAAAGTGTAAAATCATTTTCACTTAAGAAATTATTGAAAAATTCTTTTTCATTTTTTAGCATAAATCCACTATAAAATATCATGATAGAATTTCTTTAATCTCTTCATAGCTAACCATTTCATCTGTCAAAAGAATTTTTTCTACTTCTAATAATTCACTTTCCAATGTCAAAAGTAATGCATTAGATGTTTTTTGTAGTTTTTCAAGATAAATTACTTCTTCTTTTTGACTTGGATAAAGTTCATTTCCCATTCCAAACTCTTCAATCATCTGCTTCATCAATACTTTAACAATTGAGATATCTTTTTTAGCATAACTATCATGCTCGTTAAAACGAAGCTTTGACGCTATCATCCCTGAAAGGTGTACTGATATATAAGCTTCAAGTTCATGTTGAAGTGTTGCGGTTTCAAGTGGAGGCTTAATACTGTCAGATGTTAATAAAACTCTATCAAATTCCATTCCCATTTTAAAGGCCACAACGGCTTTTGCAGCTTGATACACTGCTCTAAAATGACGCTGTTTTTTGGTTAAAATAGGTAGCTTTTTTTTACCATAAAGTACTTTATCTTTAACCAAGTCAAAATCGTTCATTGTCACTTTAAGTGATCTATTACGTAATGCTAACAACGCCGCTTCGTTACATAGTGTGGCTAATGATGCTCCATTAAAGCCTAATGTCATTTTTGCAATGCTATTGATATCAACACTATTTGGTATTAATTTTAAATATGTTTGTAAAATAGAAGCTCTATCTGTCGCATTAGGGAGTTCAACAAAAATACGACGGTCAAATCGTCCTGCTCTTAATAGAGCATCATCTAAAACTTCTATTTTATTTGTTGCGGCAATTACAATAATGCCACTAGAGTTTTCAAAGCCATCCATTTCAGTGAGAAGCTGATTCAGTGTTGCTTCACGTTCATCATTACTACCACTATTAGAACCCCTACTTTTTCCAATGGCGTCAATTTCATCTATAAAAATAATTGCTGGTCGGTTCTTTGATGCTGCCATAAAAAGATCGTGGACACGTTTCGCACCCATTCCAACGTAAATTTGAACAAAAGAAGCACCACTTTGATAGTAAAATGGAACATCAGCTTCATTAGCAACTGCTTTAGCAATCATTGTTTTACCCACACCAGGAGGACCAACTAAAAGTACACCTCGAGGTAGTCGTGCACCAAAACTTTTATAACGTTTTGGATTTTTTAAGAAATCAATTATTTCTTCAAGTTCAACTTTAACATCTGAAATACCACCTATATCACTAAAGCTTACATCAGATTTAACTGCTGAGATTTCACTTTGTGTATTATCATGATAAGAGTTACTATTCCTACCATTATCTTTAGTTCCATAGTTATTTTCACAAATAAGTTCTCTTTTTTGCCATACTTTATATAACAATGAAAGGAATGAGAGTCCTAAAATAGCAATTAAAAAGTAGAGTAAAATATTCGAACTATTTTCAATTTCTACTTTATAGGTAGCAAACATTTCAGGTGAGACTTGTGAACTAGATATTTTATAAGTTTGAGAGTCAGATTTTAGATAAACAAATTCTTTAGTAACAATAATTTTTTCTATACTTTTTTGATGAAGTAAAGTTTCTGCTTTATCAAGAGAGATTATTTGAGAGTTATCACGTAAAAGCGCATATAAAAAAAGTATAACAATGATAATAACTGAAAATATTAATAAGTTATTATTGAAGTTTTTCAAGAAATTATTATCTTTTAACCCTTTAGTATTTGGCATAGTTACACTCATTTTCAACAGTGTGGTTCTCTACACTAATCCAATTTCCACATAAATCATCACTTGACTCAACAATAATTTTATTAAAGTATTGATCATAACCTGAAAATCTTTTTTCACCTGAATTATCTGAAATTTCGCTCTCTAGTAATACATCTAAAAAAGTATCATGATGTTTTTTTCTGAATTCTAAGTTTTTCTTTTTTACAAGTTCTGTTAATGCTTGAAGTCGTTGTTTCGCGACTGTCCCATTTATCTCTGGTTTTAAAAGTGCTGAAGGTGTACCATCACGCTTTGAATAACTAAACGCATGAACATGAGTAAGAGGTAATGTCTCTAAATTTGCATAAGCTTCGTTCCATAAAACATCTGTTTCACCAGGATGTCCAACAATAAAATCGGTTCCCAATGCAAAGTTTTTTTCTGACAACATATGAAACAGGTCATAATCATGTTTAAAATAATTTCGTCT
>Ga0233442_1000827_pt1 | contig 26737 bp, 20 predicted proteins | sample SI_123_September_3_FD_182789 | JGI IMG/M metagenome (GOLD analysis project Ga0233442, IMG submission 182789) | Seawater microbial communities from Saanich Inlet, British Columbia, Canada - SI_123_September2016_150_MG | ecosystem: Environmental > Aquatic > Marine > Inlet | place: Canada: British... | reverse complement strand
TAGCGGCGACATTAGCTGCAAATTTCTCATTGTCAAAGGGTGCAATAATAACCGTAAATTCATCCCCCCCCAGTCTTGCAACGGTATCACTTTCGCGTAGACAGTGTTTGAATCGTTCAGATACCTTTTGCAATAATTGATCACCGACAGTATGGCCAAGAGAGTCATTGATAGTTTTAAATCTATCTAGGTCAATGAACATTAAGGCGGTCTTTTTTTGCTCACGCCTTGCAATGGATATATTATTTAGTAATCGATCTTTGAATAACTCTCGATTAGGAAGTCCTGTTAATACATCGTAATAAGCGAGGTGATGAAGATGTCTTCGAATGTGTTCCTGGGAACTCAAGTCAGAGTATATACAAACGTAATACTTCACCTGACCATGGGAGTCAAGGATAGTCGTCGCATTCAGCCACTCAGGATAAATCTCTCCACTGGCTCGGCGATTCCAAATTTCACCTTGCCAGTGTCCCTCTGATTTGAGCTGTATCCGCATCTGGTCAAAAAAGGCATCATCATGACGTCCAGATTTCAGTAGTCCAGATTTGCTTCCAATTAACTGGTTAATGTTGTATCCAGTTGAGGTCGTAAATGCGGGATTAATCGAGACAACTTGCTCTTTTACATCCAGAATCATCACTCCATCCGGCATTGTTTCTATTACCTGGGCTGCCCGTTGTAACTCCAGCTCAGTTTTCTTACGTGCGGTGATATCAGTATGTGTTCCAATCACCCGTTTCGGGATTCTATGTCGAAATTCGTTCTCAGCGACCTTTCCGTGAGCTTGTATCCACAGGTAGTTATCATCAGCACATTGCAGCCGTTGTTCAGTATTAAAGTGACTTATAGTTCCAGTAGTCAGTTGTTCAACAATTTCTACAAAGGCTGGTAGATCTTCAGAGTGAATTCGTTCTTCATAACTTTTATAAACAGGTTTCAGTGAGCCTGGACGATAACCCAACATTTCCTCCCATCGAGGGCTAAGATACATGGATCCTGTTTGCAAATTCCAGTCCCACAGGGCTTCTTGACCAGCTTCCAGCGCTACCTCCAGACGTGACTCACTATCTTGCAGCATATCAACGGTTTTATTTAGATTTTGCTCTCTTTCAAAAATTTGTTGATACAGGCGAATCCGGTTTAATAACTGGTTGTCATCAATGGGTTTTGTCAGATAATCAACGGCTCCCACTGCATAGCCTCTGTTTCGAAATTCATCAGCTTTAAATACAGCGGTAATAAAAATGATCGGGATATGTTTTGTCCTGGCGGTCATTTTCAGGTGTTGCGCTGTCTCGAAACCGTCCATTACCGGCATTTGAACATCGAGTAAAATAAGGTCAATATGATACTCAAGAGCAGCCACTAGTGCTGCCTCACCTGAACCTGCCTGAATGATTTTAAAGTCACCTTTTGACTTCAACAATGTATTTAGTGTGAAGAGGTTGTTTTCATTATCATCGACAATCAAAATGGTAAAACGTATATCAGTCATAATACCTACATCATTATTTAAAACGATAAATTTTTCCTTGCCTGTCGAAAGGCTCGAAATAGCGTCCACCCTGTCCGGTGGATAATCCCTCACTCTTACCCAACACCAGAAAACCATCTGGATGCAATGAACGAGAAAAGTTATCCATAACCTGCTCCTGTAGTATGGGTTTAAAATAAATCAGTACATTTCGACATAAAATTAGCTGAAACTCATTGAATACTCCATCGTGTATCAGGGAGTGCTGATAAAACAAAATATGTTTGTGATAGTGATCTGGAATCTTCAGGTAAAGGCCATTATTTTCTACATGACTATCGAAATTTTTCTTACCACCGCTTGCCAGATAGTTTGATCTGTTTTGTTCGAGGCTCTGTAATGGAAATAGCCCTGATTTTGCATGAGAAATGGCAAAATGATTGATGTCTGTGGCGAATATTTGTGACTTTTCCAGCATTTCCATTTCATCTAGCAGAAGTGCCAGGGTATATACTTCTTCACCACTGGCACAACCTGCTGACCATATTTTCAGGCGGGGAAAACTATCCAGGTAGGGTAATATTTCCTCACGCATACGTTTAAACTGATCAGGATGACGAAAAAAGCTGGTAACTTCCACCGACATCTCCTGGTAAAAACGCCGGAATAACCCCGGATCAAGCAGTATCTGGTGTTGAAAGCTATGAAAGTCATCAATCTCAAGCAACCGCATTAACTTATCGATACGGCGTTTGACGGTTGTATACTGATACCCTCGATAATCATAGCCATAGCAGTGATTAAGTGCTTCCAGAAAAAGGTCAATTAACTCACTGGATAGTTCTTCGCCTGGTTTAGCAGTCGTGCTGGCTACATAACTGGTCATTTCCCTGATACCCATGATGTAATCATAAATGCCTTGTTTACGTGCCTGATCAGGCAGAAAGGGAGCACTACATTCGGCACTATCTTCCAGTAAAACGGTCCCTCCATGGGTACGCAGTGCCTGACAACCAGCCACCCCATCAATATTTAAACCACACAGCAAAAGGCCAACCAGACCTTTACCATATTCAAGGCTTAATGATTTAAACAGGACATCGATGGAGGGACGTGCAAAACAAACCTTGGCATCATGTGTTAGATAAATCAGCCCATTTGCTACCTTTAGATGGTATCCAGGTGGTGCAATATAGATCGTTCCCTGTTCAACCTTACACAAATGGGTTGGCATGAGTATTTGATAATCGGTATATGTTTTAAGCAAACTGTCTAGTTTATTCTCGGTTTTTTCATCCAGGTGCTGAACTATAAATATGGGTAATCTACTAACCGGCAAATGTTTTATGAAATAGAGTATTTTATCCAGGCTATCAGCGGAACCTCCAATCACTACAGCTTTGAGTTCTTCCTTTTGTTTAGATATTGCCTTATGAGGTACATGATTTACTGGTAGAGAAAGGGAGACCAAAATATGAGTAAGGTAAGAATGATAAGTGAAAATTTTCAAATCCTTTCCTGCCAGTATCACAGCAGCCATGGCTTCAATTACTTCTTTTGGCAGAGTTAACGCATCATAAAAAGAGATCTCAAGCCTGGCTGTTTTTAGCATGGCTTGCCGAATATTTTCTATGAGTGGAGAAAAATCTTCTTCTCGATCATACTCTCCGAGCACATCAATCCTGTCCTGGGCTGCTGACACATTCAGGCTAACGCTCACAGCTTTGTCTCGCACCATACACTCGCCATGTTGATTAAGACTTCATAATCAACCGGTTTAGATAAATAGTCATCAGCACCAACTGATAATACCTTATCCTTATCTGACCTTAATGCTTTTGCTGTCAGTGCAATGACTGGAATATGCTTTAACGAGGGGTTGTTTTTGATTTTTCCAATCGCCTCATAACCATCCATTCCAGGCATCATGATATCCATGAAAATTATGTCTATATCGGGTTTATTGTTCAGGTATTCCAGTGCCTTAATTCCATTTAAAGCAGTCTCGACATGTGCACCGGCTTGCTCCAATGCCGATGTAATTACAAACAGGTTACGTGGGTCATCATCAACGATCAGTATGTGGCGATTTTCGAGTCTGGTTAGGCCGCCTTTACCAATACCGGAAATTTTCCCATCTGCAACATTATTACTTTCAGGAACATCCTGAAGAAATCGTTCTATATTTTCCAGCATGCGTGCATCTGTTTTTGGTTTCCTGATAATAATGCTGTCGATAAAATCTCTGAGCTCGTGCTCTTCCTCAGCGTTCGGTTCACGGTTACCATACACGATAATAGGCAGCAGCGGATTGTGTAGTTTTAGTTCTCGACAAATATGAACACACTCTTGCTGATCACGATCAATATCAACCACAACCAGTGCGGGATTCTCTGACAACATGTTGATAGAAGATTCGAGATCTGTGGCAGTTAGTATTTCCAGAGACTGTCCTATAATTATTTCTTTGAGGTGTTCTAATGTTAGACTTGCCCCCAGGATTAACAGCACATTATCTTTTGCTCTTGCCTTATCAATTATCTGTGCTTCAGCATTAACCAGTTGTTCAAAATTAGCAGGCTTCTGAAGATAACCTACAATACCTTGCTTTAGCAGGCTATGCTGCTTTTCCCTACCAGAAATTATATACACTGGAGTCCTGCATAACTCCCTGGTTGACTTTAATTCATGTAACACCTCGCTACCATCCATATCGGGTAAACCAAGGTCAAGTAATATACCCTCTGGTCGATAGGTTTTAGCCATACGTAACCCCTCAATACCGCTACTGGCAATCAGGGTCTTATAACCTTCTTTTTTATTCAGTAGAGCAAGCGTTTCGGTAAAGGTTGTGTCATCATCAATCACCAGTATCACCAAATCAGTCGATTTTAAATTTTGTCGATCATCATGTACCTGTTTTGTACTTTCGACTTGAGAAGCGGGTACTAGCCCGGGCTTTGGCATATGCTGAGGTATAATATCTGGCAATGAGTTACGTTGTTCTTTTGCAGTGATTTTATGTGGTAACAAGATGCTAAACCGGCTTCCCTGTTCAAGCTCACTTTCCAGCTCAATGGTTCCACCCAGTAACTGGGCAAAATTCATACTGATGGAAAGACCAAGGCCGGTACCACCAAACTGTCTCGAAACAGAGCCATCTACCTGCTGAAAAGCTTCAAAAATCTGCTTTTTGCTTTGCTCCGGAATCCCTATACCGGTATCTTCCACCATGATTTTAACCGGTAAATCTTCTCGTCCACTTGCCTCAATAATTAATGAAACATGACCTTGTTTTGTGAACTTGAAAGCATTGGATAACAGGTTACGAATTATCTGCGATAATTTTTCTCTGTCCGTAAACAGAGAGGTATCCTGTAATTTACTTTTAACTTTAAACTCAATTCCGGCAACATTGGCAATTTCACCAAACATATTGAGGTAATCATCCAGAAGCGCATCAATAAATACCTCCTTAATATTGAGTTCCATTTTACCCGCCTCTATTTTTGACAGGTCAAGGATATCGTTAATAAGACGCAATAGTTCTTCACCCGCCTGGTGAATAACACTGGCGCGTTTCTGCTCTTCATCCGACAAGTTTTCATCTTCGTTCATCGACAGCATTTTAGATAGCAAGATTACAGAGTTAAGTGGTGTTCGTAACTCATGTGACATATTTGCAAGAAATTCTGATTTATAGCGGCTACTTTGCTCAAGCTCCTGTGCTCGCCTGTTTAACTCTTCCTTTGATAACATCAAATCAGCATTTTTGGTTTCCATCTCTGCTGCCTGTTGTTGGAGCTGTTGTTGCTGCTCTTCCATTTGTGAATTACTCTGCTGTAACTCTTCAGTCTGTTGCTGTAGTTGTTGTTGCTGCTCTTCCATTAATGAATTACTTTGCTGTAACTCTTCAGTCTGCTGCTGTAGCTGTTGTTGCTGTTCCTCCATCTGCGTATTGGCCTGTTGTAACTCTTCAGTTTGTTGTTGCAGACGAAGTTGCTGTTGTTCCATTTGCTGATTGACGACGGTGAGTTTATCGCGTTGCTCGCGAGCCTCAGTGGCTGCTGTCTCGGCTGTCTTCAGTAGGTTGCTAATCTTGCGTTGTAGTAAAACTGAGGAAATAAAACCGGCTATGGTATGCGAAGCTCCCTCAATAAAAGATTTTTGGAGCTCTGTGAAGGACTTAAATGCGGCCAGCTCAATAACCCCAACCAATACATCCTCCTGAAGCAATGGAAAAGTGTAGGTATATAAAGGTTGTCCACTGGCGGTTCCTGAGGTAATTGGTGCTTCTTCTGGACGTAAATGAGTCAATGCAATCGGTGATTTCTCTACTGCCACCTGACCAATTGCTCCTTCACCCAGATTAAATTCAGTACTTAATGCTTCACGTTCGGTATACATATAGGACCCTAAAAGGGTGAGCTGTTGTTGCTGCCCCTCCTTAAAAACATAGAAAACACCACGTCCAGCATCCAGGTAATGCCCCATTGTACTAATAGCTCGATTGGCGAGTTCTCTTGGCTCAAGGTTACCGTTTAATTTCTGGTTGAGTTTGCTGATACCATCTTTCAACCAGGTTTGTGAGTCAGTATGTTGCTTATTTTCTCGCAACATTTCCGTCATATTATTGATGGCATTTCCCAGACGATCATTATTGGAAAGAACTTTTATATTGCCAGTAAAATCCCCTTGAGCAATCACATCAGCCTGTGTAGCGACTAGCTCCATGTTATCTGTCAATTTACGGGTAGAATCCAGAATCTGACCAATTTCATCACTCGAATGGTATTCGATATTTTCCTGTACAACTTCACCCATACCTAGTCGCTGTAGTTGACGGGTAACAAAGATTAAAGGTGATAAAATACTATTCAGAAAGAGCCTGGATGTAACAAACACCATTATAATAACCACAGCGAGAATAGAGAAGAAGACATATTTAAAATTTGTCAGCTCAGTAAAAACCTGCGCTTCATCGACCATTCCCACCATTATCCAATAGTTTTCCCGGTCTTCTGGCAGAGGGTAAATCCGTTTGAAACCGAATACATGACCTTGACCCATAAAGGTACCATCCTCGACTTGTTGCATACCCTGAAAAACGTCCGGGAAAAGCGTACGGAAATTATGACTGTGTCCTAACAGAAGGCCAAAAGACTTGCCCGGTTCAGGGTGATACAGAAACTCCCCCTGTTGATCGATCAGGTAAAATGATCCATTCTCAATGCTCCCTTCACTTTCCTTGATATATTCGAAGAAAGCTTCGGCAAAGAGACTAATTACCAGTACACCGTATTTGACATTATTATCACCAAAAACCGACTGAGAGATCCGCACCACAGGTACAAGTGGTCTTTCAATTTTCCCAAACTCACGGTTTAGTCCTAACGGGGACACTTTTATTCCCCCCTTTTCCAATGCCCGGGCATCAAGAAAATAATGTTCATTTTTTTTGTTTTGCAATTTCTGATCCGGCATAGCCTGCACAATACGAGTTTGCGGATCACGTCGAATGGTAATCAGTTCTTGCCCCTGTAGATTCAAAAATCGAACCTTGTAGAGGTAGTCGTAACTGCGCACAAAATTTTGCCAGCTATCCAGAGCTATCGATTTCCAACGTTCGGCTTTATACTCTTCACCAATATCTTGCCAATAGATATGACGCATTAAGTCGTTATTGGTAGCAAAAAAATTCAAATCATTACGTGTCAGGTTAAGGAAGTCTGAGATTTTTTGACTACTCTGACTGGTATGACCTCTTACCAGTTCTTTGGCCTTATCACGGTGTGCACTTGCTGCATTAGAATAACCGTAATACCCAACAATCGTCAGTGAAAGCAATGTGACCAGGTAAAACAGCAGTGCAAATTTTGAACGAACACCCAGTTTGGTAAAAGAAAAACGATTCGACATATTAGCCTTCATCACTGCCTCAGTCACAACCTATGAATCAGATTTATCTTACGCTTTAGCCAGCGCAATAGCTGATGAACATCAGCAGGAGATTTTTCCGTATAAAATTTTGCTGCAGGTGTGATGCTGTATTTTAGATTCATCCGGGCCTTGACGGGTTGTAGTTCGGCGAGCACCATACCCACCATATTGAACACATCTGCTGGTAAAGCGGCTTCATCTCCTTTATTGAGAAATGGTGAAAAATCTGTAGTGCTTAATCCAATGTTGACCTGCAATTTCTGTACCTCCTGCATTAACTCGAAGGCAGCCTTTAGAGAATCACCAGGTGTAACGTCAGCAAGCTTCTCTGGTGGAAAGGTGGTGTCCTGTAACTTGCGCAAACGTAAAATAGTATTGATATCTTCATAGATACGTATTACTTCGGCAAATACTAAAGCAGGGTTAATATCTTCTCTGTTTAATATATCAAGATTAAGAGAAATTTTTTGAAACCGATTGAATACATCAACTGGTTTTTTACCCACAAATTTTTCAAGTTTCGTCACTTCAGCTTCTATACCCAGACGCTTTTTTATGATATTTAATTCAGTCAACAAACGTTGAGTCTGTTCATATGGAGCATTCGGATCCATCTCTAGCACGGGCTCCATCGAATTGATATTATTGACCGGAAGGCCTTTTTTACGCCGGAAAGAATTAATTTTGACAAAAATAAAATAACTCTTTTGCCAGACATGTCGAGGTAGTAATTTTACCGGATAATGTTTTTCCAAATGATTTCCCTGAACGCCCTGAGCGTTCATGATTAACTCAACTTCCTTATCGACCTGTACAACCTGGGAAAATACATCAGAAGGACTGATGGTGACTTCAGCTCGAACGCCCACACTGAAACATAATAATAATGTCAGACTAGATATTTTTAATTTTTTTATAAAGCTCACTATCAAACTCACTACAGGTAAGTATTGTGGGGCTATTCTCATACCCTGTTTCTATAAATCAAATTCCATAATTATTACTATTCAGGTTATATAGTTTATTTATTTCCAATTTATTTTATATAAGCATTTTAGTTGATCTAGATTAAGTAAAACAGTCCGAAAGAAAAAATTCAAATACGATCAACTGATTACAGGCAGAGTATTAGAAAAAACAGCAGTATGTTATATGTTTTGGGGCATTAAGTTAGGGATGAAATTTTGTTATCATTACTCCAGCATTAGTTTGGAAAACTAGTTGAACTTTAGCTCTCTTATTTCTTTATCAAGAATTATCATATCTACTCATGACCGAAATGAAACGACATTTGGTGTTTGAAACTAATAATTAAATTTTAATCTTCTCCCCAGATTAAGTCACCACACTGGTTTAACTTGTATCCTCCAAGGTTAAATGCAACCTCCTGTCCAAAGTCTGATTTTAAACTGGCGATAAGATTCTGGAATAAATGGCGGAACCATATATTTCTAGGGATAACGAAATCAAATGCCTGCCAGCCCAAACTGATAAAATCCAGTCCGAACTCATTTGCTATAGCCCGGGTTCCGACAGAAATATCTGATTTTTTTAAGATGATTGAGGAAGCAGCTTCTCTTTCTGACAGAGATGTAGTGGTGCTATTTAAGCCATCCTGGTTGAGTCCGTATTTGCTTAAAATTTCCATCAAAAAACGTTGAGCTCCAGAACCCTTTTGACGAATTGACCATCTATAGGATGGATTGAACAGTTCAGGAATTATTGGCGTGGTATCTAAGTTTGATGATTTAAAAATCAGCCCCTGTTCACGTTTGAATGCTCTGATCAATACCCAGTTGTGATGTTTTGAATATTGCTGAATCAGTGAAGGGTGACGCCGGTTACTTTCACTTTCTGGTCCCCAGTGAATACAACATGCATCTACTTTATTGGCATTTAATAAATCCAGTCCGGGTCGGGTACCGGTTGATGTGTAAGTTATAAGTGCTTTATTGCCGAGTGTTTCTGCAAACTCCAGAACTATTCTGTATAGCAAGGGATCATCACTACCAGTAATAATAAGGCGGTCATGTAATAAGCCGTTATGCGTCGAGTCGAGCATCCATTTATCGATTAACTCTTTAGGGAACATCCATTTTCCGGTGATTTTTGTAGCAGGAATATGACCTTCATTGACCAGCGCGTAAATCTTCTTTTCATTGACATGCAGGTAATTGGATACCTGCCTGACGCTCATAAACACATCTATTTGGTTTTCCAGTAAGCGGTTCATGTTCTGTTCAATGCATGGTTCTCTTTGTTGATGCAGAAAGTTTGACCGGTTTGGCATCATAAAGAATGGTTGAATGTCCGTTATAAACCATGAAATGTTTACCTTTGGCCCTGGCTATTAATGTGACGCCCATTTTTTTTGCTATATCTAAACCCATTTGGGTGACTCCAGATCTTGATAGCAAAACGGGTATGTCCATCAATGCAACCTTGATCACCATTTCTGAAGTGAGCCGTCCTGTTGTGTAGAATATTTTATCTCTGCCCTGTATTCGGTTGAGCCACATGTGCCCAGCTATAGCATCGACAGCATTATGTCGCCCGACATCTTCAATAAAAATGCTGATTTGAGTTTTTCGGCATAAAGCACAGCCATGCACTGCTCCGGCACGTTTATAAATTTCATTATGAGCACTGAGCGTTTCCAGTAGTTTATAGATCATCGACTGATTTATTCGCTGTTCTGCTAACTGGATTTTATCCAGTTCTTCCATCATGTTTCCAAAAACAGTACCCTGTCCACATCCAGTTGTTACAGTTTTATGGTTTAATTTCTGATCAAGATTTTCAACGACTGAGTGAGTTGTTATCGCTACAGAATCTGTTTCCCAGTCAACCTGTACAGATTTAAGCTGGTGAATATCTTTAATAATACGCTGGTTATGTAGCCATCCCAGAATCAGTAACTCTGGGTGATTTCCAAGAGTCATTAACGTGATGATTTCACGTTTATCGAGGTAAATGGTTAAAGCACGTTCAACAGCGATATTACTGCTGACTTCTTCACCAAGCTCATTCAAAGCGATAACTTCGCTGGTTGAGTCCAGCCCTGCATCGGTCAGTTCTGGTATGTAGGGCTGTTGAATATTAACGAGTTGCTGCATAATTTAGTACCTGATTTTTAGCCGCCAGTCATGTTCATGTGTCGCAGCAGAATTTCATTGGATTGGATATTAAAATCATGTCCTTTTGGCTTTAGATCCAGTGAGTTGATAATGGCATTCTGTAATACTTCTGTATTACCAGGGTTGGAACGAATGACTTTTCTTAAATCCACGGAATGTTCCTGTCCCAGACATAACAATAAGCGGCCTTCAGCAGTTAAACGAACTCGGTTACAACTGTCGCAAAAGTTATGACTGTGTGGAGAAATAAGTCCGATACGTGTGTCAGGATGTTCTGCTAACCTGAAATATTTGGCGGGTCCAGCGGTGTGTTCTGTTGTTGAGAGTAATTCATATTTATTCTTTAGGTCTTCAACAATCTGATCACTGGAGTAATAAGTACCTTTATGGTTATGTTCACCTGTAATACCGAGAGGCATATTCTCAATAAAGCTCACATCAATTTTTCTATCGATGGCAAAATCAACGAGCCTGGAAACCTCATGATGATTTCTGTCTTTAAGAATTACACTGTTAATTTTTATTTTTTTAAAACCACTTTGTATCGCAGAATCAATACCTTGCAGTGTTTTCTTAATGTTGCCATTACGAGTTAATGTGTTGAATAAAACAGGATTTAAAGTATCCAGGCTTATGTTGATACGTTTAACACCTGCATTTTTTAATGATTCGGAAAATTTGCTGAGCTGAGTACCATTGGTGGTCAACGTAAGATCCTGTAATCCTTCCAGTTGCCCCAGCTTTTCAAACAGTGAAATCACATTTTTTCTTACCAATGGTTCTCCACCGGTAATTCGAATATTTTTGACGCCAAGATTGACGTAAGTTGTGGCAATTTGAAAAATTTCTTCCAGAGTCAGTAGTTGTGTTCGTGGTACAAACTTCATATTTTCAGACATACAGTACACGCAGCGTAAATCACAACGGTCGGTGACTGAAAACCTGACATAATCTATAGTTCGACCAAATCGATCGACTAAAACCTTGTCTGGATTTTTCTCGTTTTTGTTTATCACGGTGAATTGAATATTGTCATAGTTGAAATAATTAAGTATAAAACTTAGCAATAAATATACCCATTTGAAATCTTCAAGCGATAGTGAGTGTTTAAATGATTAAAGCCGATTAATAATCTATAACAGCTTCTACACAAGTAACTATATTGAGTCGTTCTGTCACAAACCGGGTCAATCTGTCGGGTCAAATTAAACCACTTAGAATTTTTCAGTTTGTAATTTATAACTATTCACAAGATAAAAGAGGGAAGTTACAGGTTGGTATAACATTTGCAGAAACATTGGGAACTCGTTTATCAGGTTACCTTATGCAAACTATGAAACTTGAAGGTTTTGAACAAAATCTTCCTGATGAAATGTCAATTTCAGTCATTATGGAGAAAATACCTTCTCAACATAAATGGGTGAATTTTACTTATAAAGCAATTGGTGTCATTGCCGGAGAAGCTTCTGAAGATAATGAAGTTAAAAAGATCCATGAAGATAATGGACATGAACAGTTTTTGTTCTCCGGCTTAAAGCTAAAACTGTTTGAAGATGAATGTGAAAGTTATTATCACAATTTAATGTCTCCTAAACCCGGTTGTTTTGTCGTTGCAGATGAAATGGATGACCCGGATAAAATGCCTGTCCCATACCTGGTGAGTTTAAGTTTTGATGAAGTACATGCTTACCTGGAAGGTGATGAACATGTTTATGCTGTAGAAATACCCCCCGAACTTTATAAATGGACCGAAGCTTTTATCCTGTCTCATTATGTTGCGATTAAAAAGACTAAAAGAAAACTAAAGAACTGGAAAGCTCAACCACAGGAGAATTCACCAGTTCAGCTAAAAGGTAGTTCAAATTCGAGAAGTCACTACTGATGACTCAAACAAACCAGGAAAACCTGTTATTGCGTTGGTCAAGGCGAAAACAACAGACGGCTGTTGATACTCAAAAAGAAGATCAGTTTATAGAGCTTCAGCAACTTGAACTATCTAACCCCGAAACTCATAAAATCCTGGAACTGGATCTGAAAGAACAGGAAGTTGTTCTTACCGATGAAGATATGCCCGCTTTAAATACATTGAGTGAAGACTCTGATTTTAGTGGCTTTATGTCATCCGGTGTTAGTGATGAACTGAGGAATCTTGCACTTAGAAAATTATTTAATGCGCCTTCTTTCAATCTTCGAGATGGACTCGATGAATATGATGAAGATTATACGTCATTTGAAAAACTGGGTGATTTGGTCACCTGTGACATGAAGCATCAGATAGAGATGGAAGCTAAGAAAAAGCTCGAAGAAGAGGCCAGTAAATTATCTGAAAATGATTCTGTTGCTACCTCTGATCTCACACCATTAGAACAAACTACCCTTGATAAAAGTGAAGAAATAAATCTTCAAAGCAATGAACAATTAGACTCTGAAACTATTGAACAACTTCAGAGTGACACTCCTGAAATATCCTCAATGAGTACGACTAAAAATAATGAATGAAATGAATAAACAGGCTGTATCAGCAGCTGAAATTGCACTCAAAGGTTTTAACTCTAAACCGACCAGTTTACTGAGTTATCAATCTAATGGTCGTGTATTAGTGCTTGGTAATGAGCAATCGCTTAATTTCTGTAAAGGCTTTACTCAGCCCTTAAATATCATTTTTCTTTTAATGACAGGTTCATCCAAAACTTTGGATATTGAGAATGTGCTTTCATTAAATCAAAGAAGTATCGATATTCAGGGACATCTGGGAAATTTTAAAATCACACTAACCGATGCTCAAGGTGTTACTGACTTTATTGAAGTAGATTTGATCCTGGATTTAAATACTGACGCTTTAATCAAACTTGAAATTCCTCCGTTAGGTTATGTTCATGAAAGTAATACTGATGATAATCAACAGGAAATACAAGATCGACTGGTTGATTTAACTGGAGAATTTGAAAAGCCAAAGTATTTTAATTACAACGCAGAAATCTGTGCGCATGGTGTGAATGGAAAAACTGTATGTACAAATTGCATCGAAGCCTGTCCAGCTGGCGCTATCACAAGCCTGGTAGAAAAAATCAAGGTCGATGCCTATTTGTGCCAGGGCGGTGGTACCTGTGCAACTGTGTGCCCATCGGGAGCTATTCAATATGCCTACCCAAGGCTGAGTGATAGCGGCAATCAAATACGTCTGATGTTAAAGGCTTTTCGTGAATCTGGTGGTGAACATGCTGTAGTTTTGTTTCATGCAGAAGAAGAATTAAATGCTGAACTTGCACCCAATTACCTGCCCATAAAAGTTGAAGAGATAGCCAGTGTTGGCATGGAACTATGCCTGTCTACATTGGTTTATGGAGCTTCACAAGTAGTTTTGCTGGTGAATAATGATGTGCCACAACTTTCTTTAAAGAATATCAATCAACAGCTAGACTGGTTGCAAACCCTGTTGATGGGACTGGGTTTAAAACCATTAATGGTCACATTGCAAAAACATCCGAATGAAGTAATGCCAGTCAAGGACCTGGTTTCACTTGAACCCGCATTTTACAGTATGCCAGACAATAAACGACAAGCATTGTTTCAAGCGCTGGATCACCTTTATCAACAAATAGAAAAAACCAGGGAATTGGTCAGCTTACCTGCCGGTGCTCCTTTTGGTTCAGCCAGTATAGATGAGAATAGTTGTACTTTGTGTATGGCTTGTGTTGGTTCCTGTCCGGGTAAAGCGTTACAGGATGGATCAAACCGGGAGGTTCCTGAAATATTATTTATCGAAAGTAATTGCATCCAATGTGGAACCTGTACTCATACATGCCCGGAACAAGCTATTTCAATCTCGCCAAGATTCATTTTTAATCGTGAAAAAAGAAATCAGTCCAGAGTTTTAAATCAGGATACGCCATTCGGTTGTATCACTTGTGGAAAACCTTTCGCTCCAACATCGGTGATTCAAAAGATGAGTCATCAGTTAAAAGATCATTATATGTTCAAAACTACTCGTGCTCTTGACCGTCTAAAGATGTGCGACGACTGTCGAGTGGCTGATATTGTCCAGGATCCTGAAGCTGTAAATGGAAATATTGACCCACTTAGGTCAGCTTCCAGCGAAACTTTATCCTAATTGGTAATTATCGATGACTATTTTCCCAAAAATATCGGAACGTAATTTGCTACCTGTAAACAATGAGGAAATATTTGAAATGACATTGCAAGTTCAAACCCAAACCGCAGCGTATGAAGAGCTCTATACAACTCAGACTGAAATGTCGGGTGAATCTATCAGCATTAATGATGAGGAACAGCAATATCGTGCTTCTGCTTATAGTTTGATGGCAGCATTGTTAAGAGCATCACCTAATGATGCCTTGTTAAATCGACTTTCCGGTTTGACCCAGGAAGCACAGGGTGAAGGTGATTCATTAAAGGTGTCTATGTCAATGTTGGGTTTGTCAGCGAAAATTCTCACGGCAACAGCCATTGAGGATGAGTTTCATGATTTGTTTATTGGTCTGGGTAAGGGTGAAGTGGTGCCTTATGGGTCGTGGTATCTCACCGGTTTTTTAATGGAAAAGCCGTTAAGTGACTTACGAGATGATTTAAAAAAACTCGGTTTCGAAAGAAGTGATTCTGTGACTGAGCCGGAAGATCATGCTGCAGCATTGTGTGAAGTGATATCTCTAATGATTAGTGATGGTAGTGAACTCTCAACTCAAAAAGACTTTTTCCTTACTCATATGGCTTGCTGGATGGATAAATTTTTCAGCGATTTAACGAATGCTGAATCAGCCATATTTTATAAAGCATTAGGACGTTTTGGATCGGCTTTTATTGAATTCGAGAATGAATATTTCTCGATGCAGACTTAAAGTTTTAATTATTAAAATAAAATAGCGTAATCACCCTGCAAGGGGAGGAGTTTTTGGTGAAACAAATAAAATCAGAAAGCGATGGAATAAGGCTCGACTCACAAAGAAGAGAGTTTATTAAAAAATCCACTCTTGTTGGTGCAGGTATTGTTGCCAGTTCTGTATTACCCACTGCAGCGATAGCAAGTGCAAGTAATGACAAAACAGATGCTCAACAGCAGAAGGGTTATCAGCTTACCCAGCACGTCATTGATTATTATAAATCTGCAGCTAATTAAGTCGAGGTGAATAATGAGTAAACTAACTAAAAAATCCAGTCAAATTAAAAGCCTCGATGCAAAAGTAAAACCTGTTGCTGAAGCTATTAACCGCCGTGCTTTTCTGAAAGGGTCAAGCCTTATGGCGGGTGGTGCTGCTCTGGCTACAACCATATCACCGGTGATGATGAAAAAGGCTGAGGCCACATCAACCAATGGTTCTAACACGAAAGAAGTTAAAACTATCTGTACCCATTGTTCTGTTGGCTGCGGCATTATTGCCGAAGTACAAAATGGTGTCTGGACCGGTCAGGAACCAGCTTTCGATCATCCTTTTAATAAAGGCGCTCATTGTGCAAAAGGTGCTGCGATCAGAGAGCATGGTCATGGTGAAAGACGTCTTAAATATCCAACCAAACTTGTTGATGGTAAATGGAAAAAAGTTTCCTGGGAGACCGCTATTAATGAAATAGGGGACAAACTGCTGGATATTCGTCAGAAATCCAGCCCCGATTCTGTTTACTGGCTGGGTTCAGCAAAGCACAGTAATGAGCAAGCTTATCTATTTCGCAAGATGGCTGGCATGTGGGGTACCAATAATGTTGATCATCAGGCACGCATCTGCCACTCCACCACGGTAGCCGGTGTAGCCAATACCTGGGGTTATGGAGCGATGACCAACTCCTACAATGATATTCATAACTCTAAAGCTGTGTTGATGATCGGATCAAATCCGGCAGAAGCTCATCCGGTTGCGCTGCAACATATTTTCAAAGCGAAGGAAGAAAACAATGCACCTATCATTGTAATTGATCCTCGTTATACCAGAACGGCAGCTCATGCTGATCACTATCTGAAAATTCGCCCGGGAACTGACGTACCGGTTATCTGGGGCATGCTGTATCACATATTCAAAAATGGATGGGAAGACAAAGAGTTTATCCGTCAACGTGTTTATGGCATGGAAGACATTAAAAAAGAAGTGGCTAAATGGACGCCTGAAGAAGTTGAACGAGTCAGTGGTGTTCCTGGAAACCAGGTTTTTGCAGCAGCTAAAGCAATGGCCGATAATCGTCCCGGTACTTTCATCTGGTGTATGGGTGGTACTCAGCACACAATTGGTAATAACAATACTCGTGCTTACTGTGTTTTCCAACTGGCTTTGGGCAACATGGGTGTGTCCGGTGGTGGAACAAACATCTTCCGTGGTCATGATAACGTTCAGGGTGCAACTGATCTGGGTGTGTTGGCGAATACCTTACCTGGTTATTACGGTTTAAGTTCTGGTTCCTGGAAACACTGGTCCCGTGTCTGGGGGCTTGATTATGAATGGGTCAAAGGTCAGTTCGATAAAGGCAGTTATGAAAAGAGCAAGGGTAAAGATGTTCATGTGATGAATACCAAAGGTATTCCTGTATCACGCTGGATAGACGGTGTGTTAGAAGACAAAGGTAATATGGGCCAGAAAGATAATGTGAAAGCGATGATCTTCTGGGGGCATGCTCCAAACAGTCAAACCCGTGGTGTTGAAATGAAAAAGGCCATGGAAAAACTGGAACTGATGGTAGTTGTCGATCCTTACCCAACTGTTTCTGCTGTAATGCATGATCGTAAAGATGGTGTGTATCTGTTACCCGCGGCAACTCAGCTTGAAACTTATGGTTCGATCACTGCTTCAAACCGTTCTATTCAATGGCGTGACAAAGTTATTGAACCACTGTTTGAATCTCTTCCAGATCATACCATCATGTACAAGTTGGCTAAAAAACTGGGTATTGCAGACCAATTATGTAAAAACATGAAGGTGACCAATGATGAACCACTGGTTGAAGATATTACGGGTGAAATTAATGCGGGCATGTGGACTATTGGCTACACAGGTCAAACCCCTGAACGGTTGAAACTGCATCAGAAGAACTGGGGAACCTTTGATTACACCTCACTCAAAGCAGAAGGTGGTCCAGCCGATGGTGACTTCTACGGTATGCCTTGGCCATGCTGGGGAACGGGGGATATGTACCATCCGGGAACACCTAATTTATACGACGCATCTTTACCGGTTGCTGAAGGTGGGCTAACTTTCCGTGCAAGGTTTGGTGTTGAAAGAGACGGAGTTAACCTGCTGGCAGAAGGTTCTTTTGGTAAAGGTTCAGACATTAAAGATGGCTATCCTGAATTTTCTCATGCCATGTTGAAAAAACTGGGCTGGTGGGATGATTTAACGGCTGATGAGAAAAAAGCAGCCGAAGGTAAAAACTGGAAAACCGATTTATCCGGTGGCATTCAACGAGTAGCAATAGCCCATGGTTGTTCGCCGTTTGGCAATGCCAAAGCCAGAGCAATGGTCTGGACCTTTCCTGACCCTGTTCCGATACACAGGGAACCGCTTTACACCTCTAGACGAGATCTGGTTGAAAAATATCCGACATATGAAGACCGGAAAATGTTCTGGAGATTGCCTACTCGCTATAAATCAATTCAGGCAAAAGATTACAGCAAAGAATATCCCATTATTCTGACGACGGGTCGCCTTGTTGAATACGAAGGTGGTGGTGATGAAACTCGCTCTAATCCCTGGCTGGCAGAATTACAGCAGGATATGTTTGTTGAGATACATCCCCGTGATGCTAACAATGCGGGTGTCAAAGAAGGTGACGATGTTTGGGTCGAAGGTGCTGAAAGTGCCAAAGTGAAAGTAAAAGCACAGGTCACCCGACGAGTAGGCTCTGGTGTAGCATTTATGCCATTCCATTTTGCTGGACATTTCCAGGGTAAAGACCTGAGTTCAAAATATCCAGAAGGATCCGCTCCGTATGTTACAGGCGAAGCCGCTAATACGGCAATGACTTACGGTTATGACTCCGTGACACAAATGCAGGAATCAAAATGCAGTTTGTGCCGTATTACAAAAGCTTGAACCTGGTTTAATCAGTTGACCGCTTTAGCTATTTGATAAGTAGATGAAACAACAAGAAGTAAATATAAATCGACTATTCATCCTTTCGGTGAATAAGCTGCAACATCCAGAGCAATTTTGCCAGCTCGTCTGGCTATACAAAAAAAACGGTAAGGGAACAGCCATTCCCTTATTTTTTTGCTACGCCAGACAAACTGGCAAAGCTACTCTGAATGCTGCCCAACTAATTAATCCAGGTTAGAGAGAGGATACTAAAATGGCTAGAATGAAATTTTATTGTGATGCGGAACGTTGTATTGAATGTAACGCCTGTGTAACAGCTTGCAAAAATGAGCATGAAATTCCCTGGGGTGTTAATAGGCGTCGAGTTGTCACCATTAAAGATGGAGAGCAGGGCGAACGTTCACTGTCGGTAGCCTGTATGCATTGCTCTGATGCACCCTGTGCTGCAGTTTGTCCGGTTGACTGTTTTTATACGACGGATGACGGTGTGGTCTTACATGATAAAGACATCTGTATCGGTTGTGGTTACTGTTTTTATGCCTGCCCATTTGGAGCACCACAATTTCCAGAAGATGGTGCCTTTGCTTCTCGCGGAAAAATGGATAAATGCACATTCTGTGCGGGTGGCCCACAGGAAGATCATAGTTCAGCAGAATACAAGAAATATGGTCGTAATCGTCTGGCTGAAGGTAAGTTACCTTTGTGTGCTGAAATGTGTGCGACAAAGGCACTGCTTGCTGGTGATGCAAACATGCTTTCTGATATTTACAGAAAACGTGTGATCAATCGTGGAGCCAGTGTGCTGGACTGGGGTGTGTCTTATAGTAATTCCAAGTTAAGGTCTTAACTGTCGTTAGTAAATTGTCGGGAGGGAAGTTAAAACTTCTCTTCCGATTTTAAAAAATTAACAGTGTCGTTTTTATAAATAAACACAGTTACCAGGAGTTGTGAATTCGTGAAAACTCAAACACTTTGCATAAAATATGAAACGATGATGAAGTTTATAACTGCTTTACTGATTATATTATTTATTTCGTTACCACAATCTAGTTTTGCTGAAGTTGATCCTCTTCAACAAGGCATTTCCAACAAAAATCCCGGTAGTGATTTATGGCGTGCCGTGAGGCAAAGGACTGTTCAAATACAGGGTGTTAGCCAGGTAAAAACTGTCGATAGTAATATTTTAATAAACCCCCAGGCTGATAAATGGACCCGGTTCAGAATTAATGAATTAACCAATTTTGGATTAATATTATTAGGTTCAGTTCTTGCCCTGATACTTGTTTTCTTTTTACTGCGAGGCAAGGTCAATATTGATGGTGGATTATCAGGCAATATGGTTTTTCGCTTTAATGATTATGAGCGTGTTTTGCACTGGGTTTTAGCGTTGGTATTTCTATTTCTGGCACTAACCGGCCTGACACTTTTATTTGGACGAACATTGTTAATCCCTGTTTTTGGTCATGAAGTATTTTCATTGTTGGCATCTTCCAGCAAAGAAGCACATAACCTTTTTGGGCCAATATTTATCGTTTCACTGTTACTCATGTTAATTCGATTTGTGAAAAAGAATATTTATGCCAAAGGTGATTTAACCTGGTTATTAAAAGGTGGCGGTATGGTTGGGAAATCCCATGTGACCGGTGGATTTTTTAATATGGGAGAAAAAAGTTGGTACTGGCTGGTTATTTTAGTGGGTCTTGGGATCTCTGTAACGGGGCTTATTTTGCTGTTTCCCAATTTTGGTCAGGGCAGGATATTAATGGAGCTATCTCATATCTTACATGTGATAGGTGCTTTAGCTCTAATTGCTGTTTCATTCGGTCATATGTATCTCGGTTCTGTAGGAACTGAAGGTACCAATGAAAGTATGAAATCAGGTTATGTCGATATAAAATGGGCAGAAGCTCACCATGATCGCTGGGCTAAACATTGTCATGATAATGATTTGATCGTATCCGCTGATGAGTTTGCAAAATTAAAGGGGACATCTAATTCTCCGTTAAATTCTGTTTCATCTTCGGTGGCGGAGCTTAACAAATGATTAACGACTTTATTGATGGTCCTTTGTGGACCTTTTCGTTAATTGTCTTTTGCGTGGGTGTAGTCTGGAAATTAACTGTCATCCTGTTTTCTAAAAGACAGGTTGATCTTTCAGTACCTCGGAACTCTTCATTTAACGGGGCTGTTAAAACAATATTTAGCCGGTTTGTAGCAGATAAAGGCACGGCACCACAAATTAAGCTTCAGATTGTTGCAGGTTATATGTTTCACCTGGGTTTATTTGCATTGTTACTTTTTGCTGCTCCGCATATAAACTTTCTGGATGAACATTTTCTTGGGTTCAGTTGGTCAGCAATGCCTCACTGGGCTTTTATTGTGGCCTCAGAAATAGCTTTTCTTGGATTATTGATGTTGTGGTTACACCGGGTTTTAAATCATGTTTCGCGTTTAATCTCTACGGCAGATGATCATATTGCCTCTATTTTAACTTTTGTTGTGATGTTTACCGGGTGTCTGGCATTACTGGAATCATTCAATGAACTGAGATTAATACATCGTTTTAGTGTCGAGTTATTGCTGATCTATTTTCCTTTTAGTTCACTAATGCATGCTTTTACATTTATACCCAGCAGGGCATTTACAGGTGCCTGGTTTGGGCGTCGTGGCATAAGTTCTTAGTGATGAGGTATTTAAACGATGAGTGAAAGATTGGAGCGTGGATTGCAGGCACTACGTGCTGAAGTGGACGCAAAAGTTAAAACATTTTTTTCCAGCTGTGTGCATTGTGGAATCTGTGCAGAATCCTGTCTGTTTTTCACTGAAACGGGTGATCCTCGATACACACCAATTTATAAAACCTTGCCTTTACGTAAAATATGGAAAGAAGAATACACATTCTGGGGAAAGTTAAGTAAAAGTCTGGGTTTGACACAATCCCTGACTGAAGATGATTTAAAAAACTGGGAACCTCTAGTTTATGATGGATGCACCTTGTGTGGTCGTTGCAGCATGGTATGTCCGATGGGTATAGATATCGCTTCAATCATTCAGAAAGTTAAAGTGGGGCTCGCCACAGCTGATTATTCACCCAATGACCTTGTTCAGGCAACTCAACGCGCAGTTGAACTTGGAAGCCCAATGGGTATAAAACTACCCGCATTAAAGGCACAAATAAAACATGTCGAAGATGATATCGGTTTGACGGTTCCTATGGATATTGAGGGCGCTGAATACATGGCACTTCTATCTTCCATGGAAATTATTAACTTTCCAGAGTATCTGGAATCACTGACTCGAATTTTTCACCAGGCTGGTGTCAGCTGGACATTATGTTCTGATGCGTTTGAAGCAACTAACTCTGGGTTACAGATAGGTAATAATGCTATAGCTGCTCAACTTGTAGAAAGAGTAGTTGCCGGGGCAGAGAAATTAAAAGTTAAAAGTGTCATTAGCCCTGAGTGCGGCCATGCTTATGCAGCTATTCGATGGAATGGCCCTAACTATATTGGCAGGCCATATTCTTTCAAAGTTATTCATATTCTGGAATTACTCGATGAGCTAAAACAAAGTGGAAGACTTAAAACTAAAGGCAAAGATAATACTCGTTTAACTTTTCATGATCCCTGTCAGATAGTTAGAAGAGGTGGTGTCGAAGCACAGCCTCATCAGTTACTTGGTTCTGTAGCTGAAAATTTCGTTGAAATGACAGAGAATGGACATATGAACTGGTGTTGTGGCGGAGGAGGCGGTGTCAGTTCGATTGAACGAGCAGAAGGTTTAAGAGTTAAAGTATTTAGTCGTAAAAAATCTCAACTCGATGAACTTAATGTAGACAAGATTGTGACTGCCTGTGCCAATTGTCGACTGGTTATGGAAGAAGGGCTAGAGGAAAATGATATGGATATTCCTATTGTTGGTTTAACTGAAGTAATTGCGGAACAACTGGATGAGAGCAACTCATAATGGATGAAAATTTAATCACCGAAGAAGAGTTAGATAGTCAGTTTAAAGAAATGATAGATTCATTTATCGATCAGGCCAACGAACTATCAAAACAAAATCATATTGAAAATGTCAGTCTAGCATTATTACATGCTGCCTCGCGTTATAACGCTTATGTGGTTTCTAACCATGCCACTTCACTGATCGAATATGAAAGTGAACTGGATAAAGCCAGATCTTTTTTTATGTCGAATTATGATGATATGCTAAATGAAAATCTGCAGGATTATAAAAAAATATTTATGGATGATTTTAAGTATCAGCACCTGATGAAGTGATTTAGTTGTTGAATTCAACAATTGGACTTTTATAAACAGAGTGTTTATTCTTTCTGTACTTTATGGGAACCCTGAAATGTTATAATTTTAGTGCTGTCTAAGCTCAACCAGATATGTTCTTAAAATAACCGCAATAGCATGAACTAAAACTTATTTTAGTACAAATCAGTAGCGCTCTATTTCAGCTTGATCATAGCTAGTATTTATCAAAGGTTCCTTAGCTAATTCAAGGATTATGGATATGAAAAAAGTAAGCTTATATGGTTGTTTGTTTTGGGCTTTAACAAACGTTGCAGTGGCACAAAATTGTGATCTGGTCTATGACGAATATGATAGCTTGATGAACAAGCAGTTTTTACTTCAACCGGAAAAATTCGTTAAAGTACAAAATAACCGGTTATCTCCTCAGGATTTAAGTAAGCTTCAGAAAAACAAATTTTTACTCTCAAACCAGCATAAAGGACTTGGTATTGCGATTGTACAGACGAATAAAAATAAATATGGCAAGTTGCTCTTTAGCTGGAGAAGGACTAAAGATAGGGGTTTATTACTGGTCATTAAAGAAGCTACTCTATTCGGAAGAGTCAATGATGGAGCAAGACCAAAAAATCTCAAAAATATAAATATTAAATCGTCTTATACGCTGGATCTTGATACCGGTAAGACGGGCGGTAGCAATGCTGATATATGGTTTCATAATGTTAATGGAAAGGAGATGTATATCGAAGCCATCAATGGTGCGAAAATAAAATTTCCCATTAGCTCACTGTGTAAACCTAAATTTGCTACTTTAACTGCTGTACTCCCAAAATTTCAAGCAGCTCAATTCAATAGTGCTGGAAAAAATGATAAGCGCTTGAAGCAGATTGTGAAACGGGAAATTTTGCCAAATGGAAATGTTATTATTAACTTTTCAGATAAAAGTAAGATTGAACGATTTAAAGGAGGCATTAAAAGAACCCCTCCGAATGGGCAGCCTACTACTATGCTTTTTAGCACAGCAGCTCCTGCTGCTTTTCCTGTTGGGGATCCTGATGATGGAGAACGCTTTTTTCTTGAACTTCACCGGGGTAATTTACTTAACATTATTCATTCTTTAATTGGCGATCCTGTCCAGGTGCAACAATTTATTGATAGTTCTGATAATTCGGGCAATATTTATCAAAGTATTATGACCCGGTCGGATACAATTCAAAAGCTGGTAGCACCCTAAGGTTTATTAGATGACTATTAATTACTCAAAATTTATAACTTTTTTTCTGGTAGCTTCCTTGAGCTTCATGTCATTTATTTTACTGACAAATGAAGTAAATGCACAATCAGAAACTGATCAGGAAAAACGGCAGGAACTATTGTCAAAAATTATTAATGACAATGGCAAATCGATAAAAAATCCAATGCCAGGTAGAAATGATCCTGCAAGACCTCAGTCTTTACCCAACTCGTCTAAAGATCCAGAAACTAATCGTCTCTATGAAAAAGCATTGCAAGATTATTACAGCTACCGTAGTTATGGGCTTCAGCACAGGAAAGCAGTTTTTCAATGGCAACTTTTCTCTGCCAAGCTGATATTTATTATTGTGTTAGGGCTAGTGACCTGTGGAGTAATTTTTGCAGCTATTCAGTTTCGAAAAGGTATTAAGGAGCAGACTCTGGGTAAGACAAATAATGATAATCTATCGACTGAAATGGAGCTGACCACCAAAGGAATAAAAATCAATTCACCTGTATTGGGTGTCATTATTCTAACCATATCGCTTGCCTTTTTTTACCTCTATCTAGTTTATGTTTATCCGATTGAAAATGTTTTTTAAACTTTAGTTTCAGGAACTGTAAGTCGTTGTTTCTTCTATGGTAAGAAAAGCTCTCATAGATCTCATTTAACTACTTTAAAGATAAGAAAAGTTGGCATTATTTAATCTTTTGGAGTAGGGTTATAAGGATACTAATATAACCATTAGTATATAAAACCTCTATTAATGATAAATAAAGCTACCATTATGAACTTTGATTCAATGACTGATAATGCTATTGCTACTGAGATTGGCCGTAGAATTGAACAAATGCGACTGGAACAAAACCTGACTCAACAGCAAATAGCCGATGAGGTCGGATTATCACGTTTGAGTTACCGTAAGTTGGTTAATGGTTCCGGAAAATTTCAAAATATAATTGCAGTTCTACGTGTTTTAGGACGATTCGACTTAGTGCAAGGTTTTGTACCGGAAACAACTTTTAGCCCCATAGAGCAATTAAAATTGAAGGGAAAGCAGCGGCTACGGGCATCAGCAGGAAAAATACAAAAAGCCAGTGTGAATAAAACTGATCCTGATCTGGACTGGTGAGAGTTTGATTTGTTATGGCTGATTCAACACAACAACGGCTGGCTGAAGTTCGATTGTGGGGCAATTTGGTGGGGGCGTTGGCATATGACCCCGTTTCAACTGTTAGCACTTTTGAATATGCTCCAAAATGGCTAGAAGGAAGTATTGAAATAGCCCCGCTGAAAATGTCGCTTTCTACCAGAAAATTCCAGTTTCCTTCCCTAAATTCAGAAACTTACAAAGGCTTGCCTGCTGTATTTGCAGATACTTTACCAGATGATTTCGGTAATGCCGTAATTAACCGGTGGCTGGCGAGTAATGGACGTGATATCGATTCATTTACAGCTCTTGATAGATTGCTTTATTCAGGTAATAGAGGCATGGGAGCGCTTGAGTTTCAACCAGCCATAAAAACAATATCTGCAGGCAGTGATCAAATTGAAGTTGCTGCACTGGTTGAAATGGCTCAGGACATACTTGATAAACGTGCTAATTTTTCAGCCCATATGACAAGGCAAAAAACCGAAGATGATGCAATGACATCATTAATTCAGGTAGGTACATCGGCAGGTGGTGCTAGAGCCAAGGTGCTGGTCGCTGTAAATAAAGACAGAACTGAACTTAGGTCAGGGCAGGTTGATGCTCCACGAGGTTTTGAACAATATTTGCTGAAGTTTGACGGGGTTGAAGAGCATAAGAAAAATAGTGAAGTGTTTGGTGACCCGAAAGGGTTTGGTCGAATGGAGTATGCATATTATCTAATGGCCAGAGATGCTGGAATTACTATCTCAGATTCAGAGCTTTTACTGGATGGGCCAAGAGCACATTTTATGACGAAGCGTTTTGATCGAACCGGTAATAGTAAACTGCATTACATTTCACTCTGTGCAATGGATCATGCAGATTATAAAAAGCCTGGAACTTATAGTTATGAGCAGCTTTTAGCAGTTGCACGTCAGTTAAAATTGCCCAGACAGGATGCTATAGAAATTTACCGCCGGATGGTTTTTAACGTTGTGGCAAGAAATCATGATGATCACACCAAAAATATTGGGTTTCTATTGGAAAACGGTAGTAGTCAATGGCGTTTATCACCCGCATTTGACCTGGCTTACAGCTATAAAAAAGATTCACCCTGGGTGAATTCCCATCAAATGTCATTAAATGGTAAAAGAGATTATTTTAATAGAGGTGATCTACTAGCTGTAGGCAGCTTAATCGGTAACTTTAAAAAACAGGCCAGCCAAATTATTGATGAAGTGGTCGCTATCGTTTCTGACTGGAATGATTATGCTAATAATGCAGGTGTTTTTGATAATCTGGCCCAGGAAATAAAACAAAATCATCGGCTTAGGCTTAATTAATATGAGTAGTAAAAGATTATTGAGGAAATAGGATTGATTAAGCATATGTTAACTGATGATTTATTAATCTAGTTACCGACCATAAATAGCTATTTTTCCTGGCCTGTGTGATTTTTCGTATTCAAATTTTCATATCCCAGCACAATAATTGAGTCGACTTTTTGAGTTTATCTGGCCAG